>Ga0256831_1001089_pt1 | contig 14287 bp, 20 predicted proteins | sample 132544metaG_FD_189087 | JGI IMG/M metagenome (GOLD analysis project Ga0256831, IMG submission 189087) | Hydrothermal vent microbial communities from Lau Basin, Pacific Ocean - 132-544 | ecosystem: Environmental > Aquatic > Marine > Hydrothermal vents | place: Pacific Ocean: Lau Basin | collected...
TAATGCTTTTGAAAATAAAGAAAAGTTACTTTTTTTAGTAACTAAAGAGAAAAGAGAAAGGATACAAAATGCAAATCTCAAGATTTAAAGCCATCGAGTTTCTACGAAGCACAAAGGGGAAGATATTTAGTTGTGAGTTCATCAAGAAAGATGGATCGCTTAGAAAAATGGTAGCCCGCTTGGGCGTTGCCAAAAACCTAAAAGGAGGAAAAAACGGCGTAAGCTCAAAAAATTCACTTATCACGGTTTACGATATGGCGAAACAAGCGTATCGAATGGTAAACCTTGAAACACTCCAGACGGTCAAGATCGGGGGAATCGTTTACGAGGTGGTGTGAAGCTACCCCGACACATTACGAAAGGATAACAGATGCAAATAACCATAGACAGAAAAACAGCCGAAGCCCTAAGCTTCATCTGGCGGGGCTACTACTTCGGGATGTTCAAACCGATACGACGAAACATCGAAGAGGAGTACAGACTAAGAGACGCTTTGAAAAAACTCATCGAGGCGATAGAGGAGACAAAAGCTGAAGAACATACAAACAACACAAAGGAGGCATCACAATGAAAAAACTATCCATTAGGACAACAAGAAGCGGTGTAGAGGAGAGAGTCGAGCTTGATGAGTTTTTCAAGTCGCTTGTATTTCAAGAGATATTGGATGGAGACTTTAGCAAGTATGAAAAATTCGTTTTGCTTGTAGTGCTTAGAAAAACACTGCACTTCAACAAATGGAGCGACAGGATCGCTATGCACTGGCTTAGTAAAGCGACGGGGATAAGTTTGCCAAAACTTCGAGAGACTATAAAGCAACTTGAATACAAAGGGCTGCTGGATATCAAGCATTCAAAAGGTGGGCGAACGAGTAAAAAAGAGAAATTCAACGAGTACACGCTATCCGATGCTTTGATTTTCAAAGTGTTTGGAGAATGGTACAACATCAAAGAAGAATGCGGCATTTTAGAGTTTAGAAAGGTGGCTTAAGGTTCATACCCTACAAAAATATTACCCCTTAAGGGTACAAAAATCTAAGGGGTTAAAAAATTGTAGGCAACAAAGGTAATAATAGTCACAAGGCTCCAGATGGTGCAAATCGTGGAAACTGGACTATACAAGCAAGTCAAAAATATACAAGCGGTTTTAAACTGCTCTTATAGCTTTGTATCGGAAACAGCATATCAAGCTTATAAGAGAAACATAGACTTACAAGCAGTTTGAACTGCTCTAAAAGCTTATAGGGGAGGATTATCAGATAGAGAAGAAAAAAGAACTTACAAGCCAAAGGGAAACAGTATCACCAGAAGCACAAAAAGAGGTATAGAAGCCCTTAAAAGCTTCGAGGCGATAAATGTACCGTATGAAGATAAAAACGCTTTATACGGCAAATATGATGAGGTGAACGGATGGAGGCTTTATAAGTGAAGTTTTCACTAAACCAAACACAAAGGAGATACAAAGATGAAACTAAAAATCTACACCGGCACGGGAGCGGTACTTATAGCGGTAAGCACTTTCGAGGCTTTAAATGCCATAGCGGCTAAATTTGAAAGATGGGAGTATGTAGGATGAAAAAGAAAAAAGCGTTACGCAAGCTAAGAGCGTGTGAAGAAAAAAGCCAAAGACGATTAGACAAAATAATCGAGTTAGCTCAAAAGTTGGAGCAGTACAGCTATTCGATAGAGAGAGCCAAGACAATGACCCCAGAGGAGAGAACGGAGATGCTTTTGATAGAAGCCGAGAGAGCTGCGAAGCTATACAAAGATGGCGGCTCCATACTTGACTACTATGTAGCTCAAAACAGATACTTCGCTCAAAAGTACCGAGATGCACGATCGGAGCTTGAAGCGTTAAAGGCAAGTATCAAAAGATTGGAGGAGGTACAGATATGAGCGATATAACGGATTGCATAGCGGTATCTTTGGAAGATAACCCGATGGAAGTGTTAAAAGGTTGCAGCGGCTTGATGGCTTGTTTGGATGCAAGCTTTGCGGATAATATCTACAACTATCAAGCGGTGAAGCTTTTGGCGGATGTAATGACCGATGCGGTTACGAGACTGGATGAAAAGATAAAGGAGACAAAGAGATGAATGCAGCACATACAACGAGGAGAGATACAAGCGTACCCGATGGAATGATAGCCATACCGGCAGACACGCTCAAAGTGACTTATGCGATGGCGGCGATGGATTATGACGGTGATACAGCTATAAGAGCGATGCTGAAAATGATAGGAGAACAGCTATACAAAGACGCTCAAAAAGAGAGCGATAGAAACAAGCGATTAGGAATGACGGCACTCGTTTATGAAGTATCGAAACTCATTGACGACTTCGACCTTATCGCAAAGACATCGAACGACCTCTCAAGCGGTATCAATATCCCAGAGGTGCAAGAGTATCTATCGGTGAATGATGTGAGTATGTTTGAGCTATCGGATCAAAAGGAGAAGTTCAAGCAGATATTTGGCTTTTTGCATATGGCTGGAGTGAGAGATTTCGAGCGGATATTTGAGGAGATAGATGCGTATGAGATAGAACTAAAAGCGAAATTTGGAGGGATGAAAAAATGAAACCAAAACCACAAAACCCAAACATTGACTTTGGCAAGTTTGTAACCCCAGACGATATCAACGAGAGACTGGATGTAATAAAAGGCGTTCACAATCTCTTAGGGTCGTTGGAGCTATCAGCGGATGCAGGTAACAACAAATGGGATAAGTACGCTTTCTATGCGCTACAAGTGGCGTTATCCTATGGCATAGAGCAGCTGGAAGAACTCAAGCCGAATATCGAGTATATGGGTGACTTTATGAGATACGAGACGATATCACCCGATGCGATACCAACAAACGACAAAAGGAGATGATGCGATGAAAGAGTTAAACCTATTCCACTTTCACTTAACGGATATGGAGATAAAGCATCTGGAGATGATCCACGAAAGCTTAAAGGACACTACGGAAACTTTTATGCGGATGATAGACGATAAAGATTTCGCCTTTGACCTTGAGAGTGCAAAAGAGATATTTGCGCTCTATGCTATGGAGGTGAATAGAAATGCCCATCAAGTCGATAAGGTGATAGACGCACTCAAAGAGAATGCCGATACAGTCCTTAATGACGATAATGGGCTAAGAGGTAATGACCGAATAAAGAGAATGAATAATGCGGAGCTGGCAAAACAGTATGCCATTTTTGGATGCTAATGACTTACTGAACGTAAAAACTCTTTAAGTCAATCTTAGAGGTGTCGAAATTATGGCGATACCTCTAAGGGGTATGCAATTAACGCACATCCTCTAAGCTAACCACCTCATCACACCCAACAATCTAAAACCTCACTTAAGCCAAAAATGGCTACATTAAAACAACCCACCGCAATCTATTCAAATACCTCAATTCTGAGGTATTATGCTCTCCTATGCAATAAGATGATCTACGCAGTAATTAGGAGTGATTATTTTGGCTATGTTTGGCACTACTTCAAAGGAAACAGTGAAACGGGCAAAGGAAACAAAAGGAAACACGGTTACAAGTTGCAAAAAGTTGCAAGCTGATTTTAAAGGTACTTACTGGAGAGTAATCGAGTGCGGGTAAAGGCGACCCCGCTCTTTTTTTAGCTACACGACAAAATAAAACCGTGACGAATGACCAGCTATTATGACCTCATTTTAAGCATCAAAACACACTCCAAAGCTACTCAAACAAGCAATCAAATATCAAACAAACAAGCGATAAAAGATTATCCTCTAAATCTCCATATTTTAGGGCATTACATTTTAGGGCATTACAAGGTATTGAATATGGCAAGAAGTCCACAAAAGATCCACTTATAAATTTGCATAAGACAACAAGTGGAAAAACAAGCGATATGCAGCTTTCATAAGTTGGCAATAGTGCGACATTTCAAGTGGTATGAAAAAGTTTTAGTGAAAAAAAATCATAGTCAGATTGTGTGTGGGGTGTAGGTGATATGGCATCGATGTTTTGATGGGTGGGGGCTATGTTTAAACAAGTTGTGGCAAGTTGAAAAAATTGAAAAAGTTTTTTTCGTCTTTTATAGAAATGAAGTAGAATTTTTTACTTTGTAGAATAGAGCCGTAGTCAAATTATACTAAGTGAGTGATATTTATCAAGTACTTTTTGTCGCTTTTGCAACGGGTCCTTTAAAAGATTTTCACACCGTTAGGGGTCGTCGTAGCCCCGAACTCTCTCAATAGTTGAAATTTTTTTGCTAATGAACTGAATTAATGATATGCCGCTATGTCGGTGCTTTGGAGGCTTGCCTTTGAAGTGTAGTTCATTTTTGGAGCGTTTTTAGTTCATTTTTTTAACTGTGTGTTACAAAGACCTCATCGGAATTACAAACCGTCAAAATTGTATTCAAAAAGTGGGGTGTAAAGTGGGGTATGACTAAACCTTAAACAAAAAGTGCTTTTTAAAAATCTCTTGAAAGTTCGTAATTTAGGGGGTTTGAGATGGCGCGCCCGTCAGGATTCGAACCTGAGACCGCTGGTACCGCAAACCAGTGCTCTATCCAGCTGAGCTACGGACGCATTCTTTTTGTAGGTCGGAATTATACTCCATCTTTGCTTAAATCAACTTCAAGCCGCTCTAAAAGTTTATTTATTTTCTTCTCTCTTTCATAAAGTTCCGATGTTTTTTTAATATAAGCGACGAGAAGCTCTTTTTCGTTTACGCACTCATTTTCAAAGTCGTTTTGACTGCTTTTTTCAAGAAACTGCAAAAAATCGGCATCTTCGATATCGATCTTGAAGTAGCGGTTGTTTACACAAAGAATATACTGCATATTATCCTATCATCGACTCTATTTTGTTGACAATCTCTTCAATTTCACGCTCTTTTTGCGCATTGAGTTCTTGAAGTCTTTGTATCTCGGCTGTTTTGATCTCACACTGGGCTTTGGTATTTACCAATTCTTGTCTGAGTGCTTCATTTTCCTCTTTGAGCGTACTTACTCTGCTAAGCAGTTCATCGATCTTTTGTCCCAGTTTTTCCAATACATTCATATTTTCTTCCACTCCGATATTCACGTCAATTTTTCAGCGTATTTTATCATAAACTGAGGAACCACGTCCTCAACCACAATCCAAATGTACTCATATAACCGGCTTCAGCCATTTTGACATCTCCATCTTTACAAAAAACGACAGTCGGAAAAACGTTTATGCCATATTGTTCAGCCATTCTCCCCTCTTGATCGTTTTGATTCCGATAATGAAGCTTCCGTTTTTGCATATAACTCTCTACTTCCTCTTCACTTCCTGAACGAACGGAGATTCCAAGCACATCGAATTCTTTCGAAATACGCTCTATATTAGGCGAAGTCACTTTGCACACCGGACACCATGTCGCCCAAAAATAAACGACTTGCACACCGTCTCGACACACTCCGTCTCCTATTTGCATACTGTTTGTTCTATAAAGTGAAACAGCCGTACTGAGTATAAAAAACAAGACAATAAAAACAAGCGCTTCTTTGATATATTTTTTTATTTTTTCTTTCATTAACGTTATTGTAATGAAAACTCATTAAAATGCATACAATATTTCATCATCAAGGTCGAAAAATGAAAAAACTTCTCTTTCTGCTTACGGTTTTCACTACACTTGCAAGCGCGTTTATGTTCCAAAGCGTACCCGCATCCAAAGCGAAATTTCTTCAAGAGGGTAAAGAAAAAGGATACTGCGATAACTGCGGGATGGATCTGGCGATGTTTTACAGAACCAACCACGCAGCCAAAGTCGACGGAAAACAAAAAGAGTTTTGCTCTATGCACTGCCTCGCAGAAGCCATGAAAAGTGGAGCGAAACTCAGTGACATCAAAGTCGTCGATGCAAAAAGCCTCAAATGGATCGATGCAAAAAAAGCCCACTACGTTGTCGGCAGTAAAATGAAAGGCACCATGAGTCGCATCAGCAAGTACGCTTTTGCAAATATCTCCGACGCCAAAGATTTCCAGCACTCAAAAGGCGGGAAAATCATGAACTTCCAACAGGCGTTGGAAGTAGCCAAAAAAGATTTTACGAAGTAACGAACTAGAGCGGCGCTGTCAGCAAGGCAAGCTCCTCGGGATATTCCCGCTGCCGTGCAAACGACTTCGCCAGTTCCTCGACCTCTGTAGGTTCTAAAGTGTGCTCAAAACGTCTGCCTGTGTAACCCTTTGGGAAAAAACCAAGCTCTTCAAGCTGTCTGACTATAGCATCCGCCATTGCCAGAACCGATGAAGCCTTGACGATCTCGCAACGTGCATAACGCTTTCCTTCAAACGAAAAATCCGCCGCTCTTAGCGTATCGTCATTACCCGGTATCTGCTGCGCACCATAAAGCGGCTTGGCGGCCACTTTTGCCTCTTTGAAAGCGGGAATGAGGTGTGAGAGATGTTCTATGGCTCTTTGGGTACGTGTTCGAAGCGGCTCTTCGCTCCAGCCGGCATAGATCTTTTTCAGAAACTTCTCATCGAGTTTTGGCTGTGCCGAGAGCGGTGAGCTTTTTACCAGTCCCCGCTCAAAAAGAGTGATCTCCTTCGTCATGCCGTGAAGTTGAAAATGTCCTCCTCTGTATGGCGTAAACTGTGCCATCCCCTGCGGTGTGCCGCGCTTGCCGTGAAATATCACTTCGGGCCATTTGTACCCATCCTCCCGCCACTTCGTGACATATGCTGCTTTGAACTCCACAAAACGCTCTCTTTGAAGTCCGAGCATATCATCTATATCGCCGCTTTGAAATCCTGCCGCGTTGACAAGATAGTCAAAACGCTCCTCAAACTCTCCGCCCTCTTTTTTGTATCTGACGACAAAGCCGTGCTCTTCCTCTTTGACATCGACAACTTCGCTTTGAAGCCGAAGAGTGACGTTGGGAACTCTTTGAAGCAGCAGCGTTGCCGAAGCGGCTATGCGAAAGACGTTGAGCCCAAACTCCCGGACGAACAAAACAGGAAATTTGATGCGAGAGAGATCCACCTCTTTTGCAAAAGGGATCATCCACTCTCTCGAGCTTTGAGGATTCTCTTTTGGTTCTTCTTTGGCAAGTGCTTCTATAGCCTCTTTGTCAAAAAGTTCGTAGTATTCTTTCGGCTCTCCAAGCACTTTGTTTCGCTCATCCTCTTTCACCAGCCTTGCATACTCTTTTTGAAGCAGTTTCAAACGCGGCAGCAAATCCTCCATGCTCCCCTCGTCATAATCGGGTATGGCAATGACTGTCGGACGAAAGTCGATACCATCAGGATAAAAACGCACAAGCTCTATAGACTCTCGCAGCAGCTGCAAACACTGCTCGTCCGATATTTCACGATAAAGATTGCCTCCGGCATGCAAATGACACATGGGCGGTCCATCTACCAGCGAATTTTTACGCTCGATAAGTGTCACATTCCCACCAAGCTCACCCAGATGTAATGCCACACTACTACCCGCTATTCCGCCGCCGATAACACCGACACGAGGCTTTATATCAAGCAGATGAACCACATCCTTGAGACTCTCTATCACTATGTCAGCCCCCAAAGATGCGGCATCTTCACCATAGTTGTAGCCGTAACTCACAGCGACACTCTGCATAGAGCATGCTTTGGCCGCTTCGATATCGTTTTTGGAATCCCCTATCATTAAAGCCGCATCGACATCCACGCCCGCTTGCTCACACGCTTTAAGCAAAGGGGCCGGATGCGGTTTTTTGTAAGCGGCGTCTTCCGCTCCGAGATAGAAATCGACGAGATGCGCTATTCCAAGTTTTTTGAGGATAGGAGCGACAAAAGCGCTTGGTTTGTTCGTGACGATAGCTATTTTTTTACCATGACGTTTGAATATGCCCAAAGTCTCTTTGGCATGAGGATAGAGGTAGGTGGCATCACACGTATGCTCTTTATAATAAACCAAAAAAATATCCAAAGCTTCCTGCAGTGTGCCTTCTTCTATCTTAGAGCTTCCCTTCGCATCATTCAGCGCGCGTGTCACGAGAGTCTTTGCGCCGTTGCCTATCCACTCTTTTATGATACGCTCTTCTTTGGGCTCATGCCCCAGCGAAACCAGCATATGATTGACTGCGGATGCGAGATCCGGAACACTGTCTATCAGTGTTCCGTCAAAATCGAAGATAACAAGTTCTTTATTTTTAAACAAAAAGCTGCCCCAAAAAAATTTTCGACATTATACAAAATCACTCTATGTTTTGCTATAATCTCAAAAACTAATGTAATGGGGTAAAAATGGAAAAAGTCGAACCGATGACACTCTACGGATATGAAAAACTTCAAGCCGAAGTCAAAGATCTGCGAGATGTCAAACGTCCAGCCGTCGTCAAAGCGATCGAAGAGGCGCTCGAGCATGGAGACTTGAAAGAAAACGCCGAATATCACGCGGCAAAAGAGCAGCAAAAACAGATAGATCAGCGATTATCCGAACTTGCCGAGATACTCGGCAACGCCAAGATCGTCGATCCAAGCGAACTCCAACACACAAAGGTCAGCTTCGGTTCTACCGTTACCCTTGAAGATTTCGACAGCGGCGAAGAGGTAACATACACGATAGTCGGCGGATGTGAGAGCGATCCCGACCGTGGGCTTATCTCATTCAACTCACCTTTGGCAAAACAGCTTCTTGGAAAAGAGGAAGGCGATGAAGTCACCGTCACGCTTCCAGGAGGCAAAAAGGAGTACGAGGTTGTCGAAGTGACCTACAAGGAGATCCCTTTTGAGTGCAATTAACGTCGGCGTTGTCGGTGTCAGCGGCTATACCGGGCTTGAGCTTATCAAGATGCTGCACGAACATCCGAAGTTCGAGCTTGCCTATGTCGCAAACAGCGAGGGAAACACCTCTCTTGCGCAGCTACATCCAGCTCTTAAAGGTGTTTGCGATCTCCCTGTGGAAAAAGCGGATGCCAAAGAGGCAAGCAGACGATGCGAGCTCGTTTTTCTCGCTCTCCCACACAAAACCGCTATGGCTTTTGTCAAGCCGCTTGTGGAGCTTGGATGCCGCGTCGTGGATCTCTCTGCTGACTATCGTCTCCCGCTTGAGATCTATGAAAAACACTATACGGAGCATACAGACAAAGAAAACCTTCCAAAAGCCACATACGGTCTTCCGGAGCTATTTAGAAACAAGATTGCCTCGGCACAGATTGTCGCCAATCCCGGCTGCTTCCCGACATCAGCCATACTTGGAACATGGCCTTTTATGAGCAAAAGAGTGCCAAACACTCCCATCATCGTCGATGCCAAGACCGGTGTGAGCGGAGCGGGCAAAAAACTAAGCGAAACGACTCACTTCGTCAATGTCAATGAAAATCTTTTTGCCTACAATCCTCTTGGACACAGGCACGCACCTGAAATCGCACATAAACTGGGGCTAAAAGAGAACGAAGTCATCTTCGTTCCCCACCTCTGCCCAATAACACGCGGAATGCTCAGCTCCATCTACATGCAGGTAGATGAGACTCTCGATGCAAAAAATTTCATAAAGAAGTTCTACGAGCATGAGCCGTTTATCCGCATCATGGACAAGCCTGTCGATATGAAAAGCGTTGCGGGAACGAACTTCTGCGATATTTATGTCAAGCAGCAGGGCTCGACTCTCTTTATCTCCAGCGCCATCGACAATCTCCAACGCGGCGCATCATCACAGGCCCTTGTCAATGCCAACATCATGATGGGACTGCCTGACGAACTCGGTGTACCGAAAATCGCCTATGTACCATAGCGACATCACGCTCAAAGAGGGAGCGGTTTTCGTCACCGACGCCCACTACAACAAACCAAAAGGAGAAACGGCTCTTTTTAAACTGCTCCAAAAGATAGCTTCCAACGAGATAGACACTCCTCAGCTCTTTTTACTCGGTGACATCTTCGATGCGCTTTTTGGAGGTGTTCCCCATACTGCCAAAGAGAATGAAGCAGTCATCACTCTTATCAAAGAGATAGCTAAATCTAAAGAGGTTATCTATCTCGAAGGCAATCACGACTTTCAGCTACATAAGTTCTTTCAGGACAATATAACCATATTTCCTATACAAAAGCAGCCCCTTTTAATACATGGAAACGAGAAAACCATCTGTCTCGCTCACGGCGATTTCGACGCACCGTTTGGCTACAAACTCTACACTTCGCTCATACGCAATCCTTTCGTACTCTTTTTTCTCAATATATACGACTCGCTTACCAAGCACTCCATCCTCAACTTCGTGGAACTCCATATGTCCAAAAAAGATCAATGCAGCAGCTTCGATTGGTTCGATGATTTCACCAAAAAACGCTTCAAAAATGGGTGTGAGTGCGATATATTCGTCGATGGGCATTTTCACCAAAACAGAAGTTTTTCTTATAAAAACTGCAAATATGTCAATCTTGGCGCTTTTGCTTGCAATCAAAGATATTTTGTAGTAAAATTTGCACAAGATGAAATAATATTCGAAGAGAAAACGCTTCGAAAAGAGAGGTAAGCATGGGTGTAGACCTGGACAATTCACTCAAAGTGGGCTCTAACGAGATGGAACTGGTAGATTTCCGCATCTACAAAAAGGAGGGAGACAAGATATACGAAGGTATCTACGGCATCAACGTCTCCAAAGTTCGTGAGATCATAAAGGTGCCGAAACTCACAGAACTCCCCGGAACACCGGATTACATTGAAGGGATTTTCGATCTTCGCGATGTCGTCATTCCGGTAGTCAATCTTGCCAAATGGATGGGTATCGAAGAGCCGGAAGAGGCTAAGAAAAACGCACGTGTCATCATTACGGAGTTCAACAACGTTCTCATAGGCTTCATCGTCCATGAAGCCAAACGAATACGTCGCATAAGTTGGAGCGATATAGAACCCGCGAACTTCGCTAGCGGCGGCGGCGCGCTTGACGGAAGCAAGATTACGGGTGTTACCCGCATCGAAGATGATGCCGTTTTACTTATACTTGATCTTGAAAGCGTCGTTCAAGACCTCGGACTTTACGAACCGGATGTCGACGACATCCCTCAAGAGGTCGAGAAGTTCAGCGGTATGGCTCTTGTACTTGATGATTCTCTGACCGCAAGAAAGATTGTCAAGGACGCACTTGAAAAGATGGGGTTTGACGTTATCGAAGCGAGTGACGGTGAAGATGCGCTGCAAAAGCTCGAAGAGCTTTACAGTATCTACGAAGAGGGACTTAAAGATAAACTCAAAATAATAGTCTCTGACGTCGAAATGCCGAGAATGGACGGTTTCCACTTTGCCGCGCGCGTGAAAGAGGATGAACGTTTTAGCTCCATTCCTATCGTCTTCAACTCCTCAATCAGTGATCACTTCAGTGAGGACAGAGGACTTGAAGCAGGCGGCGAGGGATATCTCGTCAAATTTCAGGCAAGCCAGTTTTATGACGAAGTCGCGCGAGTCGTGCGTGCACATATGAAGAAGTAGGAGTGTAAATATGGATGAATTTGAAGAAATATTGCAGGACTTTTTGGTCGAGTCCTTCGAGCTTGTAGAGAAGCTGGATGAAGACCTGGTCGAGCTCGAATCAAGACCGGACGACCTAGAGCTACTAAACGGAATTTTTCGTGTCGCACATACAATCAAAGGAGCCTCATCCTTTTTGAATTTCGATGTGCTCACACACCTGACACACCATATGGAAGATGTACTCAACAAAGCACGTCACGGTGAACTCAGCATAACTCCGGAAGTTATGGATGTCATTCTCGAATCCGTCGATCTCATGAAAGCTCTCCTTGAAAAGATACGCGATACAAGCAGTGACGAAGGCATCGATGTTTCCAATGTCGTCGCCAAGCTTGATCGCATAAGCGGTGGAGACGGCAACGTCGAAACACCTGCTCCAAATACGGACAATCAACCGGCACAAGAAGAGACGAACGCAAGCGATGAAAACGAGTGCGACTCCAAAGAAGAATCAACCGATAATTCTACAGAGAGCCAAAACGCTACGGATGAGGAAGACGAGATCGATTACGAAAACCTCTCTCCAGAAGAGATAGAAGCGGAAATCGAACGTCTGCTTGCCAAACGTCAGGAAGAGGACAGAAAGAAACGAGAAGCCAAGAAGAAAAAGCAATCCGGTCAAAGTGGAGAGGAAGCTCCCAAGGAGGAAACAAAAAAAGAGGAGCAGCAAAAAGCTCCCACTCCTGCTCCAGCCCCTGCTCCAAAAAAAGAGGAGAAACCAAAAACCCAACAGGCATCCACAAACGCTCCGGCACGAAAATCTCCGGCACAGGTAGAACAAACCATTCGTGTCGATGTCAAGCGTCTGGATCATCTTATGAACCTCATCGGCGAACTGGTACTGGCAAAAAACAGACTGATCAAGATCAACAACGATGTCGAAGAGCGTTATGAGGGTGAAGAGTTCCTCGAAGAGCTCACTCAGGTCGTTTCCATCGTCTCCATCGTAACGACGGATCTGCAAATAGCCGTTATGAAGACGAGAATGCTGCCTGTAGGAAAAGTCTTCAACAAATTCCCAAGAATGATTCGCGACCTCTCAAGAGAGCTCAACAAAAAAATTGAACTCATTATCGAAGGTGAAGATACCGAACTCGACAAATCGATCGTCGAAGAGATAGGCGATCCGCTTGTTCACATCATCCGTAACTCCTGCGATCACGGTATCGAACCGCCTGAAGAGCGTATAGCGAAAGGAAAACCTGAAACAGGAATCATTCAACTCAAAGCCTACAACGAAGGAAATCACATCGTCATTCAGATCAGTGATGACGGACGTGGGCTCGATCCGGAAAAACTCAAACAAAAAGCACTCGAAAAAGGTCTCATAACCGAAAAAGAAGCGCAAAACATGAGTGACAAAGAGGCGTACGCGCTCATTTTCAAACCGGGATTCTCGACTGCATCGCAAGTTACCAACGTTAGCGGACGCGGCGTGGGAATGGACGTCGTCAAAACCAATATCGAAAAACTTAACGGTATTATCGAAATAGACAGCGAGCTTGGCAAGGGAACGACCATCAAATTGAAAATCCCTCTCACGCTTGCCATCATTCAAGCACTTCTTGTAGGCGTGCAAGAGGAGAGTTACGCCATTCCACTCGCCTCTGTTCTCGAAACTGTTCGCATCTCGACCGAGGAGATCTACACGGTTGAGAACAAATCGGTCATGCGTCTGCGCAACGAAGTTCTAAGCCTGGTGCATATCGGCGACATATTCGAAGTCGAGCGTATCATGGACAATAACGATCATGCCTATGTCGTCGTACTTGGCTTGGGTGCGAGTAAACTGGGGCTCATAGTCGACACACTAATCGGGCAAGAGGAGATTGTTATCAAATCTCTCGGTGAATATCTCAAAGGTATTCAGGGAATCGCCGGAGCGACTATAAGAGGTGATGGTGGCGTAACGCTTATCGTCGATGTTGTCGCTCTCATGGAAATAGCCAAAAATGTCAAATCGAGTATAGGTACGAGCGATAGCGGCAGCACGGCCAAAAGTACGGAGAAAAATTCTCCAAGCGACTATCGTGTCATGATTGTCGATGATTCCAAAACGGATAGAACGATCATGAGAAAAGCGCTTGAACCGCTTGGCATAACCCTAGTAGAAGCTGCCGACGGACAAGAAGCACTCAACAAACTCAAAGACTCTGACGAGATGTTCGATGCCATGCTTATCGATATAGAAATGCCTAGAATGGACGGATACACTCTCGCAAGTGAGATCAAAAAATACAACCGTTACAAGAATCTGCCACTTATCGCAGTAACGTCACGTACAAGTAAATCCGACAGAATGCGCGGTGTGGAAAGCGGTATGGTCGAGTATATCACCAAACCATATTCGGCCGACTACCTCTCTAGCGTTGTACAACGAAATATAAAATTCAAGCCGGAGTTTCTATCATGAGCGACAAACTAAAAGAAGTTATAAACAAGCAGCAGCGTCAACAGCAATCTCCTGAAGATCAACATTCAGACGATGTCGTCCAGCTTGTCGGTTTTATAATCGGGGACGAAGAGTATGCCGTGCCGATTCTCTCCATTCAGGAGATCATCAAACCTATCGGTTGGACGCGTGTTCCGCAGACACCCGATTACGTCCTTGGGGTTTTCAACCTTCGAGGCTCCGTCATACCACTAATAGACTTGCGAAGAAAGTTTGGTCTGCCTCCTAAAAAACAGGATGAGGAGACTCGTTTTATCGTTATGAAGAACGGAGACGATGTAGCCGGTTTTGTCATCGACAGGCTCACTATGGCGCTTCGACTTTCCAAAAAAGACATCGGACCCGCTCCCGATACCATCGACGGCGACAATTCCATCATC
>Ga0256831_1001090_pt1 | contig 14284 bp, 17 predicted proteins | sample 132544metaG_FD_189087 | JGI IMG/M metagenome (GOLD analysis project Ga0256831, IMG submission 189087) | Hydrothermal vent microbial communities from Lau Basin, Pacific Ocean - 132-544 | ecosystem: Environmental > Aquatic > Marine > Hydrothermal vents | place: Pacific Ocean: Lau Basin | collected...
CCCAGTTCGATAAAAAGATCCACATCCTCTTCGATATTTTTGATCGATTGTTTGTAGCGCACAGGCTCCACTAGTTGACGATCCAACAGCTCTACCGCCTCAGCTTTGCTTTTGTAGGGTTTGGCAGTAACATTAGAGACCACCGGGGCTTGGAAACTCTCTTGGATAAAGCGCTGGAGGTACTCTCGCAAGGGCGCTCTGGCATCTTCCATCAAAGGACAGTGGCTCGCTACGCTCATGTTGAGCAGCATCGCCCGCTTGGCTCCCTTTTCCTTGAAACGGCTCTCCATCTCCTGTAGATCCGCTTTGACTCCGGCTACGACGATCTGGCCATCACTGTTGTAATTGGCTGGCCAGACCTGTTTGCCTTCACCTCTCGCTTCTTCGCAGATCTTCTCTACCTCTTCATCCCCAAGTCCCATCACCACCATCATGCCACCATCTTTGCCCAAAGCCGCTCGACTCATGAACTCACCTCTTTTATGCACCAGCTCCACTCCATCTTCAAACCCCAAAGCCTCCACAGCTACCAATGCACTAAATTCACCCAACGAATGGCCCAGAGCATACCGAGCGCTAAAGTCGACCCCCTCTTTGAGCAGTGTAGTAGCGATGGAGCTTACAAGTAAGATGGCCGGCTGAGTCCATTGGGTGAGATGCAAATCATCGTTTGGCTCGAATAGTAGCCTAGTAAGATCTTGGCCCAGTCTGTCACTAGCCTTTTGAAACATCTCTTTGGCCAAAGGGGAGTTATCGTAAAAATCTTTTCCCATACCAACTTTTTGGCTTCCTTGGCCAGGATAGAGTAGTGCGATACGTTTCATGGTTACTCCTTTTTTGAGGAGTATTATAGCAGCTTGGTTTTGAAGATTGGTTTGAAGGATAGGAGATGGGCCCAAAGGCCCAAAAAAAGATTAGTGACTGCAGCCGCAGTTGCCGCTACCGCAGTGTTCGTCTTCTTGGACTTGACCAGTCATTACCTCTTCGGGAGTAGCTTCTCTGGCCTCTTTGACTTCCACGCTGAACATCAAATCTTTACCGGCCAAAGGATGGTTGAAATCGATCGTCACATCCTTGTCGTTGAAAGATTTGACAGTCACTTGTACAGTTTCACCATTTTCGCCTTGACCATAAAGAGTCATTCCCTCTTGAAGATCGATTCCTGCAAACTGCTCTCTTGGAAGAGTCTGCACTGCATTCTCATCTTTTTGTCCGTATGCTTCTTCGGCAGGAACGAGGATATCGGCTTTCTCTCCTACATTCATCTCTTTGATCTTCTTTTCAAGACCTGGGATGATCTGGTTTTTGCCCATGATAAATTTAAGAGGTTTTTGACCCACATTACTGTCGATCACTTCACCAGTTTTCGCATCTTTGACGGTATACTCGATGCTTACTACGTTGTTGTCTGCAATTGCCATAAAAATACCTTTTTGTGAATTTGTAGGATGATTTTAACAAATTAACCTTGTACTACTATTAACAACTCATTTTAGCTTCTTCAACTGTTTCTTGGCGATCCTGGCCGATTTTGATTTGGGATAGAGTTTGATGAGATTTGTATAGAACTTCTTGGCATTTTTCTCGTCACCGAGTCTCTCAAGCGAAATAGCCGTATGTAGCAAAAGTGTGGGCATATAAGATGATTTGGCGTACAAAGAGGCGCTCTTTTTGTAATGCTCTATCGCGCATCGATACTGCTTTGTGTAATAGCAGCTCTCTGCTATATAAAAATGGCTCGTGGCTGGTTTGTAGTGCTTTTTCACACTGGCTTCAAAAAGCTTTTTGGCTTCTTCATATTTGTGGGCCAGGTAGGCCGCTCTCGCTTCTTTGAAAAGCTGGGCACCACTTTTGGAGGAGAGAGTTTTCTTCTCTATCAAAGCGTAGATTTTTTTCAGTTCTGATTGGAACTGGGATTTTGGTACATAATTTTCGTTGATCTGATCGATCATGGAGGAGAGCTCTTTGAGGACCTTTTTGACCTGGGCAAAATTTTCCTTTTGGAGCGTAATGGTGGCATTGAGATCCTTTTGAATGGAAGCCACTTCGGATTTCAGTTCATTTTGGGGATTGGAGAGATTTTTTTCTATTCGCCTAAATCTCTCATCCATCCCTTCCACAACGGATTGAAGCCCTATAAGTTTTTGTTCTAGACTCTCGGTTTTGTTTTGCAGCGAGTAAAGTTTTTCTTTTACATTTTTTATCTCTTGCCTATTTTGCCATATCGCTTTTTCATTTTTGGTCAGACCATATGGATTGGGGGCGTTCAGATCCCCCGCTTCGAAAGCGGAGGGTTCCGATGCAAAAAGAGCGAGGCCGATGCCCAAAAACAGTAACTTTTTCACTTCGACTCTTATGGAATGAGTTCGAACTCTACCCGTCGGTTCTTGGCCCAACACTCTTTTGTGTGTTCGGTACATACCGGATTACTCTCTCCATAACTGATGATACTCATACGCTTAGGATCCACTCCACGAGCCGCCAATGCATCTTTTACACTTTTTGCCCTCTTGAGCCCCAATGCGTAATTGTACTCATCCGTTCCCCACTCATCACAGTTTCCTTCCACTTTGATACCGAAGGGTTTTGCCTCTGGTTTGTTGAAAAGTTGGGCATCATACTCCACTCGCGGCATCTGGTCTGGTCGGATATTGTATTTGTCAAAATCGAAGTAGATCTTTTTGGCCTGGGATTCGATCATCTTCATTTGACGCAATTTCTCCTCTTGAGTCATTGACTCTTCGGACATCTCACCCACAGACTTGATACCTGACCCCTCATTTACCTCGATGGCCTGTTCTTGAGTAGTAGGAGCACTTCCTTCAGGAGCTTCTATCTCTATCGTTTTTTTGGCACATCCTGTAATCAAGAAGGCTGCCACAAAAAGAGTAAACCACAGACTTTTTTTCATTTTTTTATCCTTTCATTGAATTTGGCTTATTTTATCAATTCGTCACTTAATTTACCACTTACCAATCTATCGATTGAATTTTTCCTGTGTACAACGGAAAAACATAGCTTTTGTTGTATTTGAGACGTATGACACCAAGACCGGTCTGTCTTTTAAACTCTTTTATAAAAAGCACCGTCTCCCCATCACTCGAAAACCTAGGAAAAATATTGACCCCATTTGCGGTAAGACGTCTAATATAATCACTGGTGGTAGAGGTCAAATAGAGATTGAAAGTATTTGGGCCAAAAGCGTTGTCGGTCTCACGGCTCGAGTAGACAATATAGTGGCCATAACTGTTGAGGGCACTGTTGTTTTTGCCATGATATACGATCCTCTCCACAGCCGTTGAGCCAATCTTTTTGGCAAAGATCGTAGGATTGCCCAGGCGATCCGAGACGAAAACCACTCTCGAGCCCTCCTCGATGTAGTTTCCATTGACGTCGATGCCAGGATACCTGGTCACACGACGCAGCGCATGGGTATAAAGATTGTACTCGTAGATATCGGGCTGGGCCTCTGGCGCCATAGTGAGCAGCAGCTTGCTGCCATCCTCACTCACATCGGAGCAGACCAGCATCCCCGCACCACTTAGTATCTTCGTACGTATCCCTTTGTAGATATCCACACGATAAAGCGTAGGACGTCCTTGCATATCGGTATAGTAAAAAGCCCTTTGCTCCTTGTTTGCCCATTTTGGGAAGATATTTAGTCCTCCATGGATAATGGTCTTTTGGTATGTGAGAGTATAGTCGCTAAGAACTATATCGGATCGTTTGGGTCCTGTATATTTGGCAAAGATCACGAAACTTTTCAAAAAAGCCACATCTGGAAAATGGAGAGCCTCGTTGAGATCGTAGACGATTTTGTGAGCGATGAAAGGATAGCGCTCTTTATCTCGAAGACGATAGAGCTTTTGTAAAAGAGGTTGGCCCGTCTTGATATCGTAGACGACGGCTTTAGCCTCCAAATTACCAAAATCGTCGTAAAAAAGTTTATATCGCAAAAGATAGGCCGTATCTTTATATTTGGCATAATCGATAGGTGCGGAAAGTTCGGCGATATGCACGGATGGGAGTGCATCGAAATGGGATGTCACTTCAAGATCACCCAATAAAAGTTTAGAAAATTTCTGTCCGATCTTTCCGGTAATGCTACCTGGGGAGACTTCGATAGCTATCTTTGGAAGGTTACCCACATCTTTGACAATCTCCAGTGTCATATCCGAAGCAAAAAGAAAAAGTGTGGTACAAACAAGCAGGATCAATGAACGCATGGCACCTCTTTTTTTCTGGATTGTAGCATAAAAAAATTAAGCTACTCCTTCGCTTCGAAATAGACGATAAACTCCCTTGGCTTTTGTGGTTTGGGAAAACTTTGCATCCGCATACTTTCTAGATATCTATCGAGCTCTTGATTGAAAACCCGACTAGAAGAGTAGCGCAGCACCTTATATTCCATATGGCCATCTGGATATATCGTGATACGTACTTTTGCTCTATTGCCAGCACTGAGTTTGGAGGGGATCCAGTACATGTAGAGTATTTTGTAGACTTTTTCTAGATAGGGATCTTTTTCTCCACTGATCGATTTTATAGATCTTTTGGCCGAAGGCTGATACTCTTTGAGACGAAGCTCTTCCAAAAGTTTCTCGGCTTTTTTCGAGCCACTTCCTTTGAATCTACTTGGAGTTTGGGCTTTTTTTTGTGGAGTCTTGTGTGGCTTGAGCCGCTTTGTATTCAGTGATGCGAAAAGTTCGTTGAGGGAGGCTCGATGTTTTGGTGAAGAGGAGCCCTCTTTTTTAGCTGGTTTGACTATTTTTTTAGGCTTTGGTTTTGGAATTTTTGTGGGCACAGTTTTTTGTAGTTTTGGAGTGGGCGTGTTGAGATACACATCGATCGATTGAGCTTTGAGTTCCACTTTTTTTATCGATTCGATATCTACAAAATACCACACCAAAGAGCCCACTACCACAAAATAAAGAAGCAAAGAGAGCAAAAAAGAGAAAAATTTATACAATCTATCCATTGGTTATAAGCGAGACTTTCGAAAATCCTGCCTCTTTGATGGTTTTGAGCACATACATCACATCACCATAAGAGAGCGCTTTGTCCGCACCAATGTAGATTGGGGTCTTTCTGTTTATGTTATTGGCATAAAGTATAAAACTATCGGCGAAGTTTTTAAAATCGAAGCGCTGCTTTCCGATAAAAATCTCTTTTTTTGCCGTTATTTTGATATTGATACTTTTTTGTTTTTTATAGGCTTTGGTTTTGGAGCCTTGTGGGAGATTGACATCCTCTTGATAGACTATCGCAGGAGTGGCAACCATCAGTATCGCCAACAAAACCAACATCACATCTACAAGGGGGGTTATATTGAGCTCTGGCTTCTCGTCCCAATCGAACATCGTTTCATTCCATCAAAAGATCGAGCTGCATGCGCAGATAGGAGATCAGCTCATACGCTTTTCTTTTCAGCACAAGATGATAGGTATAGGCAAAAACCGCCACAAATATTCCAGCAGCCGTCGCAATCAAGGCCTCTCCAATAGAAGCTGAGATAGTTGCGAGACTCGCTTTGGAAGAGCCCATTACATAAAAAGTCTCCAAAATCGAAACGACCGTACCAAAAAGTCCGATGAAAGGCGAAGTGGAAGCCGCAATCGATAAAAATGTGAGACCTTTGGTATTTTCTGTGGTCGCTTTGAATATACAGTACTCCGCACCTTTGTTATCTAGTCTCACACTTTTCAAACAGCGATGCAAAAAAGAGTTCATTGTAGGCTTTTTACTTCCCATCTGAATGGTTTCTAGGGAGAATTTCTCTCTTTGCAGACGTAGTGACAATAGTAGATATCGATAGAAAAATATCCAGTTGACCAAGATGAAGTAGATCGATAGGAGAAGAAGCACTCCTATCGTAATGGCATTACTTTTTTCGAGATAATCGAACAAAAGATCTAAAGATCGGTTCATCAAATGATTTTTGCAGCTTTTTCTATTCTAGCCTCTACAGCTGCCAGGGCCGCTTTGCTCTCACTGGCACTCTCGAGCAGCTTTTTCGCCTCTTCTATACGTTTTGCGATCTCGCTTTCACTCGTTCCAGCCAAAGGAATAGCACCTTCCACCAAGGCCACAGCCTTGTCCTCATCCACTTTTACATGGCCCCAGTTTATCACGATGGATTCTTGCTTTCCATCCGGCAACGTGATTTCGATCACTCCCGGTTTGAGCAAAGAAAGAAGAGTGGCGTGCTTTGGCAACACGCCAAACTCTCCCTCTTCTCCGGGGAATGTTACGCTTTTGACATCACCTTCGAAGATGAGACCTTCTGGCGTAACGATTTCAAGTTTCAAAGTATCCATCCATCCTATCCTTTATAGCGAAGCCTCATAATTATTTGGCTTTGAGTTTTTCCGCTTTTTCCAAAGCCTCTTGAATGTTTCCTACCATATAGAAGGCCGCTTCTGGAAGATCGTCATATTTTCCTTCCAAAATGCCTTTGAATCCTTCAATTGTCTCTTGGAGTGTAACATATTTTCCTGGTGCGCCTGTAAACACTTCTGCAACGAAGAAAGGTTGGGACAAAAATCTCTCGATTTTTCTCGCTCTCTCCACGATGAGTTTGTCCTCTTCTGAAAGCTCGTCCATACCCAAAATCGCGATGATATCTTGAAGGTCTTTATATTTTTGCAATACTTGCTGTACCCCACGAGCTACATTGTAATGCTCTTCACCTACGATATTTGGATCGAGCATTCGTGAAGTACTCTCCAATGGATCCACCGCCGGATAGATACCTTTTTCTGCAATCCGTCTATTAAGAACCGTGGTCGCATCGAGGTGTGCAAAGACCGTCGCTGGAGCTGGGTCGGTGAGGTCGTCCGCCGGTACATATACTGCCTGGACCGAAGTGATAGAACCCTTTTTGGTAGACGTGATTCGCTCTTGGAGCCTTCCCATCTCGCTAGCGAGTGTTGGCTGGTATCCCACCGCCGATGGAATACGTCCAAGAAGGGCCGACATCTCCGCGCCAGCTTGTGCATATCGGAAGATATTGTCGATAAACATCAACACATCAAGACCCATCTCATCTCTAAAATACTCCGCCATAGTTACCCCAGTCAAAGCGATTCGGTTTCTCGCACCTGGAGGCTCGTTCATCTGACCGTAGCACAGGGCCACTTTATCCAAAACGTTGGACTCTTTCATTTCGTAGTAAAGGTCGTTTCCTTCTCTCGTTCGCTCGCCAACTCCCGCGAAAACGGAGTATCCAGAGTGTTTGAATGCCACGTTGTGGATAAGCTCCATGATAATGACGGTTTTACCAACACCGGCACCACCGAAAAGTCCGGTCTTTCCACCTTTCATGTATGGAGCCAGGAGGTCGACGACTTTGATACCTGTTTCGAAAATTTCTTGTTTGGTGCTTTGCTCTTCGAAAGGAGGCGCACTTCTGTGGATCGACCATTTCGTTTTCGCTTCTACCGGACCACCTTCGTCGATAGGCTCACCAATAACGTTAAAGATACGTCCCAGCACCTCTTCGCCCACTGGGACTTTGATAGGTGACCCCGTAGCTTCGACCTCCATACCTCGCACCAATCCGTCGGTCATATCCATAGCGATCGTTCGTACTCGGTTGTCACCGAGGTGAGCCGCCACTTCCAGAACGAGTTTGATTTTTTTGTTTTCGACTTCCAAAGTCATCTCAAGGGCTTCGTTGATCGCCGGTAGATAATCTTCGAAATCCACATCGACAACGGGACCCATGACTTGGATAATAGTTCCCTTTTTGTTTGCCATTACCTTTCTCCTTTTTTATTTCATTGCTTCCATACCACTGATGATTTCGATAAGTTCTGTGGTAATGGATTCTTGTCTTGCTTTGTTGTAAGAAATCGTCAAAGATTCCACCATCTCTTTTGCGTTTTTGGTCGCCGCATCCATCGCTTGCATTCTAGCACTATGCTCGGCTGCCAATGAGTCGATCAAAGCGTAATACATATTGAATTCGATATATTTGTTGATCAACGATTCCAGTACTTTCTCGCTTTCATCAGGCTCCAACTCGATAAGAGACGACGGTGCAGCTCCTTCGAACCTACTCGTATCGATAGGCAAAAGATTGACCACTTTGATCTCCTGGGTAATCATATTTTTATACCCATTGTGCACCAAAACCACACCGTCAATTTTTCCATCCAGATAATCTTCCACCGAACGGGAGATGAAAGTCGCCGCCTCTTTGTAATCTGGACTGGAGCTTAGGCCTATCACACTATCGGCTAGCTCGTATCCTTGAAAACTAAAAAACTCTATCCCTTTTTTCCCCACTGCTTTAAGGCGGACTTTGGTTCCTTTTTTCTCATACTCTTTGATCATGTTTCGGACGGTTTTGATGGTTTGATAGTTAAACCCGCCACACAGACCCTTGTCGGCAGTGATGAATACTATATCCACCACTGCTTGGAGTTCTGGTTTTTCAAAGTATCGTCCTTTGATGCCCCCTACTTTGTACTGGTTGATAGAAGCAGCGATTTCGCTAAGGGTCTGATTGATAGCATCCTCAAAAAATCGGCTTCTTTTCGCCACCTCTTCGGTACGGCGAAGCTTGGCTGTGGAGACCAGCTTCATGGCTCTGGTGGTCTTTTGTGTGTTCTTGACACTGCCGATTTTTCTTTTGATATCTTTTAGGTTTGCCATAGTTTATCCTTATTCGGCGCTAAAGCCTGCCTTGAACTCTTCGATCGCTTTGTTCAAAAGCTGTCTGATCTCGTCATCGAGAGCTTTTCTTTCTCGAATCATTTCATAGATCTGTGGATATTTCGCTTCGATAAAGCTGTAGAGCTCCTGCTCGAATTTGCTGATGGCACTGACAGGAATATCGTCCAAAAATCCATTGACACCAGCATAGATGATCACTACCTGTTTTTCTACGGGCAGTGGAGAGTATGGAGGCTGTTTGAGGATCTCCACCATGCGCATACCCCGCTCGAGCTGCTTTCGGCTCGCTTCGTCCAAATCGCTCGCGAACTGGGCGAAAGCCTCAAGCTCTCTATACTGTGCTAGATCGAGTCGTAAGGTACCGGCTACCTGCTTCATAGCTTTGATCTGAGCGGCACCACCCACTCGTGAAACGGAGAGACCTACGTTGATTGCCGGTCGGATACCTGCGTTGAAAAGATCGGATTCCAAAAAGATCTGGCCATCTGTGATGGAGATGACGTTTGTTGGAATATATGCAGATACGTCTCCAGCCTGTGTCTCGACGATAGGCAAAGCCGTCAAACTTCCAGCGCCCAGTTTGTCGTTGAGCTTCGCCGCTCGTTCAAGAAGTCTGGAGTGCAGGTAGAATACATCCCCCGGATACGCTTCACGTCCTGGTGGTCGTCGAAGGATGAGTGACATTTCACGATAGGCTACGGCGTGCTTGCTCAAATCGTCGTAGACGATCAAAGCGTGCTGGGCATTGTCTCTAAAATACTCACCGATGGTCACACCGGTATATGGTGCCAGATATTGCAGTGCCGCAGGCTCACTCGCTCCAGCGTTGACCACGATAGTATAGTCCATAGCTCCATGCTCTTCGAGTTTTTTGACTACCTGCGCTACGGTAGATTGCTTTTGACCTACGGCTACGTAGATACAAATGACGTCTTGGCCTTTTTGGTTGATGATCGTATCGATGGCCACCGTAGTCTTACCGGTCTGTCTGTCCCCAATGATGAGCTCTCGCTGTCCTCTACCGATAGGCACGAGGGCATCGATCGCCTTGATACCTGTTTGAAGCGGCTCATGAACAGATTTTCTGGCCATGATACCAGGTGCTTTTTCTTCAACGTATCGGTACTCTTTGGCTTCGATCGGGCCTTTGCCATCGATCGGCTCACCGATAGCGTTGATGATACGACCCACCATCTCTTTACCGACAGGGACTTTGAGTAGTTTGCCAAGTCTTTTGACACTGCTGCCTTCTCGGATTCCCTCACCACGACCAAGGACCACCACACCTACATCGGCCTCTTCGAGGTTGAGTGCCATACCTTTGTCGCCATTTTCGAATTCTAGCATCTCGCCAGCCATTACGTTGTTTAGACCATATACCTTGGCCACACCATCTCCGAAGGAGATAACTTTACCAGTCTCCTCCACATCGATTTTGAGTTCAAAATTCTCGATACGCTCTTTTATGATCGCACTGATTTCATCCGCTTGTAACTTTTGTGCCACGTTTTCTCCTTTCTATATTGCTTTGAGTATGTTTTCGATCAGCTGCTTTTTGATCTTGCTTTTGGAAAACTCTATCTCCACTCCCACGGTGTCCACCTCCACTTTGATACCATCATATTTTTCACTGGCCTGTGTCAGATGGACCTGGGCTTGCAACCTTTTAGCAAGAGCCTCTTCTATTTTTGCCAGCTCCTCTTTGGAAAGATCGAATTCGGAATATACCCGACCCTCGAAGCTTCTTTTCATCAAGGCCAATCTATCTTTGAGCTCCCTAGCCATTGCGGGAATAATGTTTAGACGTCCCTTCTCAGCCAGAAGTTTGATGAGATTCACGAGCTTTTTGTTCGCACCTTGCAAAGGCTCGAGCAAAAGCTTCAGCTTCTCCTCTTCACTCACTTCTGGAGATACGAGAACTTCCTTGATTTTCCAATCTTTAAAAAGCTTGGCCAAAGCCATGAGGTAGGATTCTATCTCTTCTAGCTCCTTCTCGTCACAGCTCTCTATCAAGGCTTTGACATACCGTTTTGCAATCAACTCTTCCATCACGCCACCTTCTTCACAATCAGGTTGATAAATTTCTCTTTATCCAAAACCATCTGCTTGTCTTCAAAAAGCTCTTCCAAAACCTCTCGTACGATTTGACGCACACGTTTGCGGCGCTCGAGCTCTAGATTCTCCTCGAACGAACGCTCCAATGCGGCGATCTCTTGCTCGGCATGTCTTTTGAGCTCTTCGGTCATTACCTCGATCTCTTTTTTGGTGGTCTCCAAGATCTCCTTGGCCAACCGCTCAGCCTCTGCCAGCTTGGCCTGGGCGAGCTCTTTTTCCTCTTTGGCTTTTTTGAGCTTGGTTTGCACCTCTTCCAAAAGTGCCGCTATAGAAGCGCTTCGGTTTTTGAAGAAGTTTTTGACCGGTTCGGCAGCGAGATAGTACAAAATAGCCACGAAAATGAGAAAGTTCACCGTCCGTGGGATAAAATCTGTCCCTCCACTCTCACCGGCAAAAAGCCAGCTCGAAGCGAAAAGGAGCACATAGATGTAGCGCATATTCACATCCTCTCCTTTTACAGTTTGTTGAATTTGGCTTTGAGAGCCTCTTTGAAAAGTGGCATTTGAGAGATGAGTGCACTTTTGATACTCTTCTCCTCTTCGGCGAGTTTTTCCAAAAACTCTTCCTCTTTTTTGGCCAACTCCGCTCTTTTCGCCTCGATCTGCTGAGCGATTTGGGCTTTGACCTCCTCCAACGCCTCTTGTTTCATCGTGGATGCCTTGTGTTTCGCCTCACTCAGTATCTCTTCAGCTTTTTGCAAAAGCTCATGAGCCCCGGACTCGTTTGTCTGTGCATTTTCGAGATCTCTTCTGATGCTCTCTTCACGCTCTTGCATAAAGCTCAAAAGCGGACGATAGAGCCAACTATTGAGCAAAAAGAGCAAAACGAAAAAGACAACAGCGACAAAAATCATCAGACTTACACTGATATCTAACATGCCTCTCCCTTACTTCAAATTTGGTCGGATTTTATCACACTTAACTATATAAAAAGATTAAATTATGAAAACCGTTCACTAAAACGCAGGATCTCTTTTTCCTCTTCCAAAAGGATTTGGATACCGTTTCTTACCGCTTTTGCCTTGAAACCGAGGGTTTTGAGCTTTTGCGCCAGCTCTTCTAGCTCTTTGGAAGGAGATCTCTTGTTATCACTTTTTGTAACACTGTCACTCTTGTTTTTTTGTACCAGCCTCTCAAGTTCTCGCACACTCAACTTTTGACCCACAGCCGTATCGGTCAACACCTTTTGCTCCGCTTCATCCAGCCCTACAAGGACCTTTGCATGGCCTGGAGTGATCTTGCCCTCTTGCAATGCAGCTTTTGTGTAGTCGCAAAGTCCTAAAAGCCTCAATGTATTGGCAATATGTGCCCGGCTCTTTTTGACAATAGAGGCGAGTTGTTCTTGAGTGATGCCATACTCCTCGATAAGCTCTTTGTAACTGTGGGCAAGGTCGAGAGGCTGCAACTCTTCGCGCTGGATATTCTCAATGAGAGCGAATTCTCGAAATTTGGCTCTATCGATATCGGCTATTATCGCTTTGATCTTGGAAAGTCCAGCCATTTTGCTCGCACGCAGCCGTCTCTCACCCGCTATGAGGACATAGCCATCCAGATCTTCTATCACCACCACCGGTTGCAACAGACCATGCGCCTTGATAGACTCGGCAAGCTCTTGCAAAGACTCCTCGTCAAAATGCTTTCTAGGTTGGAAAGGGTTGGTGCGTACCGCATCTACGTCGATCTCCACGATCTCGTTTTGCGGCACCTCTTTTTCATATGCGGCGCTCACTTCGCCCAAAATAGCCCCAAGTCCTCTGCCAAGACTCTTCTTGCTACTCATGGGCACCTTCCAAAATGATTTTGGCCAAACTTCTATAAGCTACGGAGCCGGTAGAGTTTTTGTCGTATTCGATCACAGGTTTGCCAAAGCTGGGACTCTCGGCCAGTCGCACATTTCTTGGTATCACGATATAGGCTGCATTTTTCTTGTCTTTGAAGAGTTTGTCGTTGAAGTGGTGAGTCAAATCGGCCAGGACCTGCTTTGAAAGATTGTTTTGACGGCTATACATCGTAGGCAAGAATCCTTTGATTTTAAGACCTGGATTGATGGTCTTGCGAATGAGACGAATGGTATTGAGCAGCTGTGCGAGCCCCTCTAGTGCGAAAAATTCACATTGGATAGGAATGATCACGGAATGGGCCGCACTCAAGGCATTGATGGTCATGGGACCAAGAGCCGGGGGTGAATCGATGATCACATAATCGTACTCCCCTATCACCTCCGATATCGCCTCTTTGAGCATGAGCTCTCGCTTGTCGCTTTCGTTGTAAAACTCCTTCTCGATTCCCACAAGACCGATATTGGATGGAGCCAAAAAGAGATTTTTCACCTCTGTTTTGAGGATGATTTGAGAGAGCTTTTTCGTACCGATCATCACATGATAGATATTGAACTCGTAATCGTTTCTGCTAAATCCCAGACTTGTTGTGGCGTTGGCCTGGGGATCGGCATCGATCAGCAAAACATTTTTCCCCTCTTTGGCCAATGAAGCTGCCAGATTGACAGCGGTGGTGGTCTTGCCTACTCCCCCTTTTTGATTGGCTATGGCTATTATCTCTCTCATCTTGGAGTGTATATCCTTTCTCCTCGTACTATCAGTGCACCATCCTCGGCCAATGAAGCCTCCTCGAGCCCTATCACCCGATCGCCGATATGCGTCGTAAACTGTTTGCTTTTATGAAATTCTACCTTATATTTGCTAAAAATTTGCTTCCATTGTATTTTGGCTGCAAGGAGGTCAAAATAGTCTTCCAATAGCTCTTGGTGGCTGACTCCAATATCCAAAATACCGAAGTTTTCGGGAGCTTTGTGGGTGTTTATCCCGATACCGCAGATCAAGACCTCACCCACTTTATGGGTCACACATCCCCCGCACTTTTTGTGGTCGATATAAAGATCATTGGGCCATTTGAGCCATACCGCCGAGCCTTTTTTGGCCAATATCTCTTTGAGCAAAAACATAAAATACAAAGCTGCCGACTGAAGTGGCAGATCCTTTGGCAAATCCTGTAAATGCAAGGCAAAAGAGAAAAAGAGATTGCCCTCTTGGCCTATCCAACTGTTGCCTCTACTGCCGATCCCAGCTATCTGCCGGGTCGTGCAATAAGCGATGGGGGATCGGACTTTTGCTTCCTTGATATCTTCTACCAGCCGCTTTTGGGTAGACTCCAAAGCCTCAAACCAGCGTATCTCCAATGCCGATCCTTTTGCCTCTGATATACGCAAGAGCATCCATCTCCTTTTTGGAAGGAGGCTGCACGCGAAGCACCTTGATGCGGCCCTTGGCACATCCTACCACTACGCCATCTGGTTCGACTGCCAAGATTTCACCTGGTGTGTTGGAGCTGGCAGTATCGACAAGCTCTATCTTTTTGAGTTTGAGCCCACTTGAGAGAAATATTCCCGGCCAAAGGATAAAGGCTCGATATTTGTTATAAATTTTTTGGGCCTCATCGAACTCTACAAGCCCGTCACTCTTTTTGATCTTTTT
>Ga0256831_1001091_pt1 | contig 14280 bp, 16 predicted proteins | sample 132544metaG_FD_189087 | JGI IMG/M metagenome (GOLD analysis project Ga0256831, IMG submission 189087) | Hydrothermal vent microbial communities from Lau Basin, Pacific Ocean - 132-544 | ecosystem: Environmental > Aquatic > Marine > Hydrothermal vents | place: Pacific Ocean: Lau Basin | collected...
TCCTTATGCTTGGTTAGAGATAGAGGCTATTGATGTGGATAGTATTGAGGGAGGAAGTTTATCATTCCATGGAACATATCTTAAACAATATACAATACTTGAAAATTATTTTGTAACATTAGATAGAATTGCTGGGAATCGATATATATATATTTATATAAGAACTATCAATTATCCGCCAAAAATTACTGACTCCATCTATGTAGAGGCACAAGATACCGGGTTTTATCAAATACTGTATTAGAGTTAATTTGGTATAAACGAAAGTTTGTGAGCTTATTTTTTATAGAAACATCATTCGGCTCGGGTGTATTTCATTTTCGGGACGTAATATACATAGATTGGAAGATTTATACAGTATGGTAGTTGTGCTATTTTTGTATTAAATCCAAAATTTCTTTTTTCCTAACCGCTTTTATCGAATCTACATATATGGGAAACTGAGCATTATAAACAGAATCACATATTGTGTCCAATTTGCTCTTTATTTCTTTCTTTTTGAGTCTGTACAAGGAGTCAACTATCTTGATTTCCTTATCAGTTAATACATTTTTCTCTTTAGTACAGGAAGAAAAGGAATAGATGCTTAACAATATAAAAACTAAAAAAATATTACTACTCTTCATTTTCTAAAACTTGCTTTTTAAGTTCAAAATTCTTCCCTAAATATACTTTTCGCACCAATTCATCTTTTGCCAAATCTTCAGCCGAACCACTTCTTAATATAGCTCCCTCAAACATTAGATATGCTCTATTGGTAATCGAAAGGGTCTCCCGTACATTGTGGTCTGTGATAAGTATTCCTATGTTTTTATCCTTTAGCTTGGACACTATTGATTGAATATCTTCTACAGCTATCGGGTCAATACCAGCAAATGGTTCATCAAGAAGTATAAAATTCGGATTGGAAGCCAGAGCACGGGCTATTTCCGTTCTTCTCCTCTCTCCACCTGACAATGAATCAGCTAAAGTCTTTCTTACTTTTTGCAGCCCAAATTCATCTAGAAGACTTTCCAATTTTTCATTTATTTCAGATTTTGAAATATTCTGAAATTCCAAAATAGCTTTGATATTGTCTTCGACTGAAAGCTTTCTGAAAACTGATGCCTCTTGTGGTAGATACCCCACTCCTTTCCGGGCTCTCTTATACATAGGAAGCTGAGTTATTTCGTCATTATCAATAAAAACTTTTCCTGAATTGGGTTTGATAAATCCTACTACCATATAGAATGTAGTAGTCTTGCCGGCACCATTTGGTCCGAGCAATCCAACGATTTCACCTCTGTTCACTTCTATGGAAACATTGTTTACAACCCTGCGCTTGCCGTAAAACTTTACCAAATTATCACTTCTTAGTTTCATCTTTGTTTTTTGTTTTTAGCTTTATATTCTCTTCTTGACTCCAATTGGCTTTTATTTCATTCAAATTAAATGAATATCGTTTTTCTGCTTTTCGCCTTTTGAAATAATCTCCTCCGTCCCATTTCCCATTATTATTAGTATCCACAATGACCTCCAAAGTATATTTTCCCGGTAACAATGCACCATAAGCAATATCAAAATTGCCTTTATTTTTGATTATATCTTTTTGCAATATTTCCTTGCCCTGTTTTAGGCTTACAATATAAACATCGTCTTGTTTTAGACTATCAAAATGACAGGTCAATTGTCCGTAATCCTCTTTTTTATTAGTCGAAACAACCATTTCGACAGTATCATTTTTTACTCCATAATAAGTTTTCAAAAAGCCCGGCAATATAGATAATTTGTATTTTTTACCCTCATTCCATTTGCCCTTGAAAAGAAACTTGTGACTATCTGAGGAATCCATTTCATACACCAAACTCACATTGGTAATTATCGTATCAAATTTTATTTTTTTTGTCGTGTCTTTATTTTCTTTAATCTCCTGCTCAAACAGTATTATTTTGGAAGAATCTCCTACTAAAACAGCTTGATTGAACATCAAGGAAACAAATTTGTCAGGATGAGTTTTTATAATTTTGGTTTTATTGAGAAGTACAAGAGGAACCGGCTTCTTATATTGTTTTCGTATCTTGAAAATCATTGTATCGATCCTATTTTCACTTTTCAAAACCAAATTAATACTATCCTGTTTCTCCTTATTATCATACCAAATCAACAAACTGTCATTTGAAAAAGCCTTATCAAATATATCTACCGATGAGTACAATACTTTCAGGCTATCCGGCTTCCTATTGTATTCGATTTTGATTTTGCCAAAAGCTGCAACTGATTTATCCAAAATTTTCAAAGGAGAATCAGGAGTAAACATCTCAATAAGCAAATCTTTTTTCAATGAGTCATTTGTAATAAATACCATTGTATCCAAATATCCGATTTGCTCTGTCTCCATATCATACAGATAGTTGGCATTGCCGTCTTTCAAGGCAAAAACCTTGTAAAAACCCTCTTTTATATGTGTTATTTTGAATTTTCCGTCCTTGTCCGTATTAGCAAAATAATATGGTTTCGATTTGACGACAACAGAATCTTCATCTGTGTCATAAAGCAAAACGGTAACGTCTTTCAAAGGTTTGTTATCAAAAGAATTCACAACTTTCCCCTGAATTTCCAAGGAATCAATCTCATCTCCCGTTGAAAATATAAACACAAAATTTTCCAGTGGATTGCCCTCTGTAAAATCAGTTATGGACTTTCCGAAATTGATAGTATAAGTTGTGTTTTGCTTTAATGTATCAGTTTCATCAAAAACCAAATTTATATGTTTACCTCTATATGAAATCTTCGGCTTTTTGTCGAGAGGTGGAGATATCAAAATTTGATTTTTATTTTTGAGAGTTATCCATTCATCAAAGTATAAAGCTATTTTTTTAGGATAATAATTAGTTTGATAATTTTGTGTAGATTTTTTCTCAACCAACTTAGGTGGTGTTTTGTCTCTTGGTCCTCCTGATGGAGTTGCGGGTTTAGCACAGGATGACAATATGATACCAAAGATGATGATTATATATAATTTTTCTTTTATTGTCATTTATTTAGTTTGTTATTAAACTTATCAAATATAATGATTTTATCGTGATAATATTTTATTATCCATTCAAATATTCTTTTTTATAAAAAATATAAAGTATTTATTGGATTTTATAAATACTAATCGTAATTTTACGATTTGAAATTAAAGAATAAGATGTATAAAAAGAAATCTAAAAGATTAGCGCGATATGCTAAAGCTCTTTCACACCCTGTCCGTATTGAGATTTTGAAGCTTTTGGAAAATGAAAGTTGTTGTTTTACCGGTGATATGGTGATTGTTTTTCCGTTGGCACAATCAACAATATCTCAACATTTGAAAGAATTGAAAAATGCAGGTTTAATCCAAGGTGAACTTAATCCGCCAAAGACTAAATACTGTATAAATCAAGCAAATTGGGCAGAAGCAAAAGCATTGCTTTGTGATTTTTTTGACGTTGATTTCAGTAAAAGCACTTGTTCTATCTAATAAAAATTTTTTTAATGACATATATCGTATATTTACGATTAACAATAAATTTTTAAATATGAATATATTAGTATTGTGTACCGGAAATTCTTGTAGAAGCCAAATGGCAGAGGGTTTTTTGAAATCTTTTGACAAAGATATGAATGTTGTCTCGGCAGGAACAGAACCTAGCGGTGAAGTGCATCCCAAAGCCATTCAAGTGATGAATGAAGAAGGTATCGATATTTCCGGAGGGAAACCAAAGCCTGTTGATGATTTTCTGAACGATAGTTTTGATTATGTGATTACGGTTTGCGGTGGTGCGAAAGAATCTTGTCCTGTGTTTATGGGAAAGGTAAAACATCGTATTCACATCGGCTTTGATGATCCGGCAGATGCGAAAGGAACAGAAGAACATATACTGTCAGAATTCAGGAGAATCAGAGATGAGATTAAAAGAGATTTTAGCGATTTTTACAAGGAAAATATATTGTGTAAATGAAAAAAAGACTCAAATTTTTAGACCGCTTTCTTACTCTTTGGATATTTCTGGCGATGATAATAGGTATAGCGATTGGATATTTTTTTCCAGGTATTGCGGATACTATCAATTCGGCATCGTCGGGTTCGACTAATATCCCTTTGGCAATAGGATTGATATTGATGATGTATCCGCCATTGGCTAAAGTAGATTACAGCCTAATTCCCGGAATTTTTAAAGACACAAAAGCGATGAGTTTATCATTGGTATTAAATTGGATAATAGGACCAATACTGATGTTTGTACTTGCTATATTTTTCTTGAGAGATGAGCCCGGATATATGTCGGGATTGATATTAATAGGTTTGGCAAGGTGTATTGCAATGGTTTTGGTGTGGAATGATTTGGGAGGAGGAAGCAAAGAGTACGGAGCAACTTTAGTGGCTTTAAACAGTATTTTCCAAGTATTCACATATAGTTTTTATGCTTGGTTATTTATCACTGTTTTACCCAAATATTTTGGTGTAAAAAGTTTCGATATAGAAATATCGATTTGGGATGTTGCACATTCCGTTTTGATTTACTTAGGAATTCCTTTTTTGATGGGCTTCTTAAGCAGAGTGATTTTAGTCAAAATCAAGGGGAAAAGTTGGTACAATCGCAAATTTATTCCAAAAATCTCTCCGATAACTCTTATCGCATTGCTTGCTACTATTGTACTTATGTTTAGTCTAAAAGGAGGACTAATCGTGGAAATACCTCTTGATGTGATAAAAGTTGCCATTCCACTCATTTTTTACTTCGCAATTATGTTTTTTGTCAGCTTTTTTATCGGTAAAGCGATGAATATTGATTACAAGCGCAATGCTTCAATATCATTCACAGCGACAGGTAATAATTTTGAATTGGCAATTGCTGTTGCAATTTCCGTTTTCGGATTAAATTCCCAACAAGCGTTTACCGGAGTAATAGGACCATTGGTTGAAGTACCTGTATTGATCCTTTTGGTAAATATCTCACTATGGTTAAAAAAGAAATTTTATTGAAAAATGAATATAATTATAGGTATAATAATTCTTTCAGCCTCATTTTTATTCGCAATGCTGGGTTTGGGCGGAGGAATGGTTTATGTACCTGCACTAAATTGGGCGGGATATGATTTGATTACAGTTGCATTGCCATTGGGACTTTTACTCAACGGACTGAATACTTCCTTTGCTTTAATACAATTCGGAAGAAAAAAATTAGTGGATTGGAAGGGTGGAGCATTTATGGCATTTTCAGCACTCATTGCATCTCCTATCGGAGCATATACTTCTAAATACGTCAATCAGGGAAATTTAAAATTATTATTTGCAGTAGTTGTATTTGCTGCTGCCATTCGTATGTTGATGCAGGCAAATAAAAAAGAGCCCGAAGCAAAGGCACAGTTGAAAAAGCGAATTATCATTGGTATATTTATCGGTTTGTCTGTTGGATTTTTAGGCGGTTTATTGGGAATTGGAGGAGGTTTCATTTTCGCTCCGGTATTAATGGCTCTGGGATACAAAACAAAAGAGGCTGCTGCAACAACAGCATTTGTGGTTACTTTTTCTTCATTTTCAGGATATCTCGGACATATGGCAGATGGTGTGATGAATTGGCCATTGACCTTGATTCTTGTAGGTGCTGTTATTATCGGTTCTCAGTTTGGAGCAAGATTTATGAGCAATAAAGCCAAGCCCAAAATGGTAAAAAAGATATATGCAGTAGTACTGATTATAATAGCTATAAAATTTTCTTGGGGAGCAATATCAAGTTTATTGAACTAAAAAATTGAGGAGATGAAACAAATGTTTTTAATACTTCTAATGCTTTGGGGAATCGGAGGTTTTTCACAATCCAATAAAAATGCAAGAAAAGTCGATTGGAATGGTTATGTTCAACTTAGGGCTACCGGCAACTTTGATGATTACTCAAGCGCAATGGTTCGAAGACTAAAATTTTGGCTGAAATCCACTCCCGGATTTTCCAAACATTGGTCTTATAAAGTACAGGTTTTATTCTCAAATTGGAAGCAAGAACAATTGTTTTTACAAGATGCTAAAATCAATTACAAATCCGGATTATTTTCTTTGGATATTGGGCAATTTGTTCCTACATACAGTTTGCAATGGACACAACCGGACTATAATATTCCGTCATTGGAAAGAGCAATTGTAGTCAATACTCTTCACCCGGATGGCACAATGGGAGTCAGGGATATTGGAATTCAAGCCAACTATACCACAAAAAACAAGTTGATAGAAACGCATTTAGGGCTATTTAACGGATATGGAATCAAAGAATATCATTTCAATAATAAGGGATATATGCTTTCGCATAAAACAGCCATAAATATTCCTTTTAGTAAAAACTTACTGCAAATTGGCTATTCCTTTATGTACAGATATGCATATAATTTAAAGATAAAAAAAGTTCTTCCGGAAGACTTGTCTTATACGGGAAAAGATATCAGGTATAATATTTTTGCTAAATATAAAAGCAGAATATTGGAGATTCAAGCAGAATATTTAAATGCCGGGTTTGAAGGCAAAAAAGCCGATGGATACTATATTTTATCAGCTATAAATATAAAAAAATCACAGTTTGTTATTTCGTTTGAAGACTATAAAAATACCTATACAAAAAGCCATAATCCATATTACAGAATAGGATATAATTATTTGATAAAAAAGAATAAGATTAAGTTGTTTGCCGATAATTACTTCCAATTAATTGACAGCAAACTGAAGAACTATTATCTAAGTATCCAATTACAAATATTTTTTAAGTAAATGAATAATAAAATTGAAATATTATCCCCGGGAAAAAATTGCAGAAAATCAAAAAGGATAATTTTCAGAATCCGGGAATATTTAAAACAACAAAGAATAGAAGCCGATATAATCATAGTAAATGACTTGAAAGAAATGCAAAAACATAAAACATGGATATTGCCTACAGTGATTATAAATGGGAAAATAGTGGCAAGAGGATATAAACCGGCAGAAGATAAAATTTTAAAAAATTTAAATAAATAAAATATTGATAAACTAAAATTAATAATTATGACAAATGCAAAAGATTGGCTGGAATTCGGACAAAAATTTCACGGACACAAATGTCCTGCAATGCCAAATGGCTTAAGAGTAGCCGCAGCTGCTATGAATGCACTTGGTGTAGAACGCACAGGTGATAGTGCTCTTCATGCATTCCTTGACTTAGGAGAAAAACACTGTGCCACCTGCTTTGCAGACGGAGTACAGGTTATTACCGGTTGTACATTCGGCAAAGGAAACATTTCCAAGACTCATAAAGGAAAATGGGCTCTCACATTAGTTGATAAAAAGACAAATAGAGCTGTCAGGGTAACTCCCAAAGCAGAAGCTATGCTCTCAAATAAGAAGACTGAATTCTTCACTAAATACCGTATGGTAGGAGTACCACCGACACAGGTTCCTGATGAAGTCGTAGAACCATTAGTAAAAAAAGTAATGAATGCTCCTGAAGAAATGATGATGAATATTTCGGAAGTTTTTACCTATGAATGGCCAAAAGAAAAACATTCATTTGATGGATTTGTATGTGAAGAATGCGGAGAAATGGTAGTAGAAAAATACGGAAGAGTGAAAGGAAATAAGAAAGTATGTATTGATTGTGCTTTGAAATAGAAGAATATAAAGTAACAGTTCTATTTTAGCATGGATTTGTTATATAAGCAAATCCATGCCTTTTTTTACTAAAATCATTCATATTATTATTAATTTTTATATCTTCGCGACATAAATAACCAAATACCTGAAAATGTTTTTAGAACCACAATCCAGAGGTCATCGTGGTGGCTGGATAGAAGTTATTACCGGCTCGATGTTTTCCGGTAAAACTGAAGAATTGATACGCAGATTGAGAAGAACCCAATTTGCAAATCAAAATCTTATAATCTACAAACCAAAACAAGACGATAGATATTCCAAAGATAAGGTAGTATCACACGATGCCAATTTTCTTGAGTCCATAGTAGTCGGAGCTAGTGCTGAAATATTGAATGTACCAAGAGACATCCATGTAGTAGGTATAGATGAAGCCCAATTTTTTGATATGGATCTTCCCAGAGTATGTGAAAAATTGTCTCTTTCAGGAATCAGAGTAATAATAGCCGGATTGGATATGGACTTTATGGGACGACCTTTTGGTCCAATTCCCGAACTGATGGCTATCGCAGAATATGTCACAAAAGTACATGCAATTTGTCCACATTGTGGGAATTTGGCAACTCACTCATATCGATTATCCGATGAGACAGCTACTGTTGTATTAGGTGAAAAGGATAAATATGAACCTAGATGCAGAGTGTGTTACAATATGGGAAAAGCCCTTGATTTCAGAGCACAAAATGGTAGCAAAAAAACCAAAAAAAATGAAAAAAAGTCTTAATTCAGTATTGATATCCGTATTTAACAAATCCGGTTTGGATAATCTTATAAGCTTGTTCAAAACAAATAATACAATCATTTACTCAACAGGTGGGACTTGGAAATACCTAAAAGAAAAAGGTCTTGAACCTATAAAAGTTGAAGATATTACAGGATACCCTTCTATTTTAAACGGTAGAGTCAAGACTTTGCACCCTGGAGTTTTTGCGGGAATACTCGCCAAAAGGGAAGAAAACCATCTCAAGCAAATGGAAGATATGAATTTGCCACTAATTGATATGGTGATTGTTGATTTGTATCCCTTTGAAGAAACAGTTAAAAGCACAGATGAACAAGATAAAATAATTGAAAAAATAGATATAGGAGGAATTTCACTTATCAGAGCAGCAGCAAAGAATTTTAAAGATGTATTTATAGTCCCTTCTCAGGATTATTATCAATCGGCATATGAAGTTTTATTAAAAAATAATATGTCAACTGATATTGAGGAAAGAAAACTGTTTGCAAAAAGAGCATTTGCTACTTCCATGCATTATGATACCGCTATATACAAGTATTTTTCAGATAGCGATTTTCCTGTTATCACAAAAGCTGTTCAAAGTCCAAAACATTTGCGTTATGGTGAAAACCCACATCAAAATGCTTCTTTCTTTGGAAAATTGGATAATTCTTTTGTGCAACTAAACGGAAAAGATCTTTCATACAATAATTTGGTCGATATTGATGCTGCTATGAATATAATAGCTGAATTTGTAGACGAAAAGCCGACTTTTGCCGTATTGAAGCATACTAATACCTGCGGTTTGGCAACAAGAAATACAGTTGAAGAAGCTTGGGATAAAGCCTTGGAAGGAGATCCTGTCTCTGCATTTGGAGGAGTATTGATTACAAATACAAAAATCGATTTAAAAACAGCTGAGAAGATTGATAAAATATTTTATGAAGTTCTTTTAGCACCTGATTACTCTGAAGATGCACTTGGTTTTTTATCAAAAAAGAAAAAAAGGACTATTCTAAAAATCACAAATTTCACAAAGCCACAGAAAGTATTTAAAAACGTTCTTACAGGTTTTGTTACTCAAGACCCTGACAATAAAACAGAATCACTAAATGAGTTAAAGGTAGTAACCGGTAAGACTCCCGATTCAAGAGAGTTGGAGGATTTGATATTTGCCAATAAAGCTGTTAAACATCTAAAATCAAATGCTATCGCTTTTGTGAAAAACAAACAATTATTAGGTATGGGCTGTGGACAAACCTCAAGGGTTGATGCTTGTAGGCAAGGAATAGAAAAAGCTGAACGTTTAGGTTTAGATTTGACTGGAGCAGTAATGTCTTCTGATGCTTTTTTCCCATTTCCGGACAGTATAGAATTCGCGCATAAAGCCGGTATCACAAGTGTTATTCAACCGGGTGGCTCGATAAAAGATAATTTAAGTATAGATTATTGCAATGAGAATAATCTATCAATGGTTATGACAGGAATCAGGCATTTTAAGCATTGAAAATGACTTATAATATTTGTATTGATATTGGAAATACCAAAGTGAAATCAGGTATATTTCACAGTAAAAAAGTGATTGAACTAATCAATGGGATAGATAATATTTTGCATTCAGTCAATAATAAATATCATTTCAAAAATTGTATCATTTCATCAACGCGAAAAGAAATACCCAAGAAGATTCTTGACTTAAAGGAAGAGTTTGAAAACTTCGTTATTTTAAATGATAAAATGAAACTCCCTATATCGATTGATTATAAGACTCCTGAAACATTGGGTAGAGATAGAATTGCGGCAGCAATTGGAGCCAATTCATTATTTCCAAACCAAAATAATATCGTTATTGATGCCGGTACATGTGTAACATATGATTTTATAGATAAAAACAATGTCTTTAGAGGTGGCAATATTTCTCCGGGAATCTATATGAGAATAAAAGCGATGCATGAATACACTTCCAATTTACCTATGGTAGATTTGGTTGTAAATGAAGATTTTTTAGGAAAAAGTACAACAGAGGCATTACAAAATGGAGCGGTAAGAGGTACGTTTTTAGAAATTTCTTCGTTTATACAACTGATATTTGACAAATACGGCTCTTCAAACGTTATTTTTACGGGTGGAGACGCTAAATATTTTGTCAATAACTTTAAATCTGCGATATTTGCAGATCAAAATTTAGTCCTGAATGGATTAAATGAAATTATAAGAAAATATGAATAGTAAAAAATCGATTATTTTAAGCCTGATATTTGTTTTTGCATTTATCGGGTTGATGGCTCAACCAAAAGACAATTCTCCATATTCAAGAATTGGATTGGGGGATCCTGTGGACAATAGATTTGTTCATTTGAGGAGTACAGGATTGGGCGGAGCATTCTATCACCCATATCAAATCAATATAATCAATCCGGCAAGTAACGGCTATTTACAATCAACTGTTTTTGACCTTGGAATTTATGCAAAATATTCCAATTTATCAACTAATGATGGCTCTTCAGACGTATATAGTGGTAATATTGAATATCTGTCCCTTGGATTTCCACTTATAAATCCAATAAATGATTTACTTGAAAAAAAAGTTAGGAAATATGATCTGGGTTTATCATTTACTTTAATGCCCAATTCAAATGTAGGATTTGATATAAATTCGGTAAAAGATTATGAGAATATTGGTACAGTCTCTAGAAGATATAGAGGATCCGGAGGTACTTATAAATTTCTTACTGGAATCGGCGGAAGATATGAGAATTTTGCTTTTGGACTTAATTTGGGATATTTCTTCGGAAAGATAAATTATGATAAAAGCGTGATTTTTGATGATATTTCTTCCTCCTTTGCAAATGATTATCACGATGATTTTGGGGTGAACGGGTTTATTTATAATGTTGGTGCAATCTACAATTTGATTTTGAACAAGGACAAAATGACTAAAACCAATAATGTGAAACCTAAAAAAATCATTTTGGGACTATACGGAGGGTCAAAAACAGGGTTTAATGTAAATGGGACAACTTATAATAGAAGTTATATTGATAATTCACCACTTTCAGCACAGTCAATTGATACGGTTTACTACAACGATACTTTGCAAGGTAGAGGAACTCTTCCTACCAATATAGGAGGTAGTATCATATATAATAATCAAGAAAAACTTATAGTAGGAATAGATTACTCTATGACTATGTGGAATCAGTATCATAATGATATTAAAGATGAAACACTACACGACAGCTATGATATTTCTCTTGGAATGCAATATACTCCTGACGAAACATCTTATACCAGTTATTTTCGCAGAGTAAATTATAGAACATCATTATATTACAAGACTGATCCACGTAGTGAAAACAACACTCAATTTAATGAAACGGGGATTCATTTAGGAGTCGGCCTACCTTTTGTTTACAAGAGAAAGATATCTAGGATGAACGTAGATCTTAATTTTGGGAAGAAGAAAGGTGGTGGATTAATAAGTGAAAATTTTGTTAAATTAAGCTTTAGTGTAACTTTTAATGATACAGAATGGTTTGTAAAGAGAAAGTATTATTAAAAAAATCTTTTGATTATAGTAATAGGAATGATTTTTGATGTACTTTCTAGATTATTTGAGAATTAAAATTTTAAAAAAATGAAAAATCTGTTTTTAGTATTTATTGTTTCATTGTTAGCGATGAATGTAGCTTTAAGTCAATGTGAAAATTGGGTAGGAAAAGACTTTGAAGAAGACGCAAAGAACGCCCATTCAATTTACAGGCAATCAATGAAAATCAAAGATTACAAACTCGCATTTGAGTATTGGGAACAAGTATACAAAATGGCTCCAGCTGCTGACGGCAAAAGAGATTACCATTATTGGGATGGGATTAAATTGTACCAAGATTTATTAAGCAAAGAAACAGATGCCACCAAAAAGAAAGAATATGTAAATAAAATATTAGGACTGTATGATGCAATGGCTGACTGCTACCAACACAAAGGGATTAGCTTGAAAGGATGTTCCACAGATAGCTGCTATAATGCAAAAGTTGGTTATGTCTTAGGAAGAAAAGCCTATGATATGTTTTATACTTATAAAAGTTCATATTTAGATACTTACCACGATTTGAAGAAAAGTGTAGAATTGGGAGGAAATAACACTGAATATATTGTTTTAGGACCACTGGGTTTCATACTGGCAGATTTATACAAAAAAGGCACAGTTAAGAAAGATGAAGCTCGTGATTTAATTGAAAAAGTTCAAAATATAGCGGAATACAATATAAAAAACAACAAAACTTATAGTAAATATTGGGATCAATCTTTGAAAAGATTCGATTCAGACCTTAAAGATGTAGAGAAAGATGTCTTTGACTGTGCATTCTTTAAAAAGAAGCTCAGACCTATGTATGAAGAAAATAAAACTGTAAGTAAAACTGTAAAATATATTTTGGTAACTTTGAAAAAACAGGGATGTCCGGAAGATGATCCAATGGTACAGGAAGTAGATGCAACCTGGAAAATATATGCAGCTGATTTTAATAAAAAATTGCAAGATTCACTTGAAAAAGCAAATCCTGCTTTAGCCGGTAACAGGCTAGCCAAAGAAGGTAACTACCAAGAAGCAGCACAGAAATACCAAGAAGCTGTTAATACAGAAGCTGATCCAGATAAGAAAGCTCAGTTTTTATACGCACTTGCTTCAATACAATTTGCTCATCTTAAGCAATATGGAAAAGCCAGATCAAACGCTTTAAAAGCAGCAAACCTTAAAAAAGGATGGGGAAAACCATTTATTTTAATCGGAGATATGTACAGTAAATCAGCTAAATCTTGTGGAGATGCTTGGAATCAAAGGTTGGCTATACTTGCAGCTTTGGATAAATATATACACGCTAAAGCTATAGATCCAAATGTTGCAGCACAAGCAAATAAGAGAATTGGAAGTTTCAGTAAATCAAAACCAAGTCAAGAAGATGGATTTATGAGAGGATATAAAGCCGGGCAAGTGGTTAGCACCGGTTGTTGGATCGGAGAGAAAGTGAAATTAAGATTCTCTAAATAATATAGATATTTTTTACAAAATAGTATTAAGCCGCTTCACTTTTGGAGCGGCTTATTTATTTTTTCACCCATTAGGGTGACTGCATTCTAAACCAAATGATGTATCTTTGGGACATGCAAACAAGAATAATAATAATAGAAGACGAAGCAATAATCGCTGAAGAAATAAAATCTACTTTGACAATTTTAGGATATAAAGTTGTTGGTCATGCTATGAATAGCGATCGTGCACTAGACTTATTTGCGTCAACACAAGCTGATTTGATATTACTTGACATAAATTTAAAAGGGACTCTTTCCGGAATAGATCTTGCTAATATATTAAAAGAAAAATATACTGTTCCATATATTTTTTTAACTTCTTTCTCTGATAAATTCACCTTGGAAAAAGTGAAAGAAACAATGCCATATGGTTACATATTAAAACCTTTTAGCGAAAATGATCTTAAAGTAAATATTGAATTAGCACTTAGCAGATACCGGGATGATCAAAATAAAATGGTGTTTTCAAAAGAAAAAATTGAAAAGAAACTAAAAGTCAAATTAACCAATAGAGAATATCAAGTTTTAGTAGCATTTAAGGATGGTCTGACTTATAAAGAAACAGCAGATAAATTATTTTTGAGTTTAAATACAATAAAATCATATCAAAAAAAATTATTTATCGAGCTTGGCGTCTGTTCAAAATACGAATTGTTGCAGTTGGTAAAATATTGTTTTCTTTAATTAATGAAACTAAAAAATCATTTATTTAGCAAAATAAAATTATTTTATATGCGAATTATTTAAACAAATCGTCGGGAAAAAGCGTTTTTGAACATATATATCTTTAAAT
>Ga0256831_1001092_pt1 | contig 14280 bp, 11 predicted proteins | sample 132544metaG_FD_189087 | JGI IMG/M metagenome (GOLD analysis project Ga0256831, IMG submission 189087) | Hydrothermal vent microbial communities from Lau Basin, Pacific Ocean - 132-544 | ecosystem: Environmental > Aquatic > Marine > Hydrothermal vents | place: Pacific Ocean: Lau Basin | collected...
GTCAACCACTCTTCTGATGTCGGGCATCACCGCTTCCAGGGGATGGCCGGTCAGGAAAAAGCCCACGGTTTCCTTCTCATGGGTGAGTTTTTTCAGCTCGGGCCAGTCCTCGATATCGGGCAGCTCGATTTCCTGTTCCCTGCCGGCGGCAGATTCAGGACCGGCCAGGGCAAAGAGGTTCATCTGGCCGCTCATCCGGTCCCGCTGCACCGCTTTGGCACGCTCAAGCGCCTGGTCAAGAACCTCCATATATTGGGCACGTTTTCCGCCCAGAGAATCAAAGGCGCCGGCCTTGATTAGGCTTTCAATCACCTTGCGGTTGACCCTGGTGGAATCTATCCGGCCGCAGAAATCGGCCAAAGAGGAATAGGGGCCGTTTTTCTCCCGTTCCTCTATGATGGAATCAAGGGCGGCACCGCCCACGTTCTTGACAGCGGCCAGGCCAAAGCGAATGCGATCGTTGATAACCGTGAAATCGTCAAATGATTCATTGATGTCCGGCGGCAGCACCGGAATATCCATGCTTTTGCACTCGTTGATGTACTTGACCACCTTGTCGGTGTTGTCAACATCGCAGGAGAGCAGGGCAGCGAGAAACTGGGCAGGGTAATGGGCCTTGAGATAGGCGGTCTGGTAGGCGATCAGGGCATAGGCGGCGGAATGGGATTTGTTGAAGCCGTAGCCTGCAAATTTTGCCATCAGATCAAAGATATACTTGGCCTTGTCCTCGGGGATATTGTTTCTGGCCGCCCCCTGCATGAATTTACCCCGTTCCTCCTCCATGACCTCGGGGATCTTTTTGCCCATGGCCCGCCTGAGAATATCGGCATCGCCCAGGCTGTACCCGGCCAGGATATTGGCGATCTTCATGACCTGTTCCTGGTAGACAATCACCCCGTAGGTCTCTTCCAGGACCGATTTGATCTGGGGCAGGGGATATTCGGGCGGCCGTCTGCCGTGTTTGGTCTCGACAAAGGTTTCGACCATGCCTGAGTCAAGGGGGCCGGGCCTGTACAACGCGACCAGGGCAATCAAATCACTGAACTGTTCCGGAGCCATTTTGATAAGCAGCTCTCGCATGCCGTCGCTTTCCAGCTGAAAGACGCCCAGGCTGTCACCCCTGCAGAGAAGGGAATAGGTACGGGGGTCATCCATGGGAATTTTGGCCAGGTCAACCTCAAGGCCAATATCCTTTTTGATCAGCTTCAATGCCCGGTCAATGACGGTCAGGGTTTTGAGGCCAAGAAAATCAAACTTTATCAGTCCGGTTTTCTCGGTGTATTTCATGTCATACTGGGTGAGGACCTCCTTGTTTGGCCCCACACAGAGGGGAAGATATTCGACCATGGGTTTGGGCGAGATGACCACGCCGGCGGCATGAATGGTCTTGTGGCGGGAAAGGCCCTCCAGGGTCTGGGACACGGAGAGCAGTTCACGGATGGCATCATCCTTCATCGCCTCCCGGAGCCGCGGTTCCTTGTCAATGGCCTTTTTCAAAGTGATTTTCAGCTCTTCCGGAACCAGCTTGGCAATCCGGTCAACCGTGGGCAGGGGGATCTCAAGCACTCGCCCCACATCCCGCAGCACAGCGCGTGCCTTCATGGAACCATAGGCCACAATCTGGGCAACATGTTTATCGCCGCCGTAACGTCTGCGGACATAGCCGATCACCTCGTCACGCCGTTCCTTGCAGAAATCAACATCAAAATCAGGCATGGACTGACGTTCGACGTTGAGAAAACGCTCGAAAATCAGTCCGTACGGGATGGGATCAATATCGGTGATGAACATACAGAAGGCAGCCAGGCTGCCGGCGCCGGAGCCGCGGCCCGGACCGACCGGTATCTTTTCTTTTTTGGCCCAGGTAATAAAATCGGCGACAATAAGAAAATAACCGGCAAATCCCATGGTGCGGATGACCTCGATTTCCATGGTCAGCCGGTCCCTGTACTGCTGTTCCAGCTCCGGGCTTACCTCCTGGAGCTCGCGTAGATGATCAAGACGGTCCTTAAGTCCGTCCCAGCAGGCCTTTTCAAACAGACTCTCGAGGCTTTCCCCTTCAGGCACCGGAAAAATGGGAAAATGGTGGGCGCCAAATGATAGTTCAAGGTTGCAGCGCTCGGCAACCTCGACGGTGTTGGTCACTGCCTCGGGACAGTAGGCAAAGCGCTCGGCCATCTCGTCGGGAGATTTAAAGTAGAGCTCATCGGTGGAAAAGCGAAATCTCTTGGGATCGTTGATGGTCCTGCCGGTCTGGATGGCGAGCAACACCTCGTGTGCGTATGATTCCTCCCGGTTCAGGTAATGGCAGTCATTGGTTGCCACCAGCTTGATGCCCAGCTCCCTGCCCAGGGCCATCAACCCCTCGTTAACAACGCTTTGTTGGGCGATCCCATTTTCCTGGATCTCGAAATAGAGCCGGTCACCGAAAATTTTCTGCAGCTCAAGGGCCTTGGCCCGGGCGCCTCCCTCGTCATCATGGGAAATGCGCCAGGGAATTTCTCCGTGCAGGCAGGCGGTCAGGGCCAGGAGTCCTTCCTGGTGTTTGGCGATGGCCTCCTGATCAATACGCGGTTTGTAGTAAAACCCTTCGGTCTGGGCAATGGTGGCCAGCTTCATCAGGTTTTTATAACCGGTTTCATTCATGGCCAACAGGACCAGGTGAAAGTTGTGGCCCGCTGTTTTGTCATGGATCAGGCGGCTTTTTTCGGCCACATAAAATTCGCAGCCGATGATGGGCTTTATGCCTGCTTTCTTTGCCTTGTCATAAAACATCAGGGCGCCGTACATGGCCCCATGATCGGTGACAGCCACGGCCCCCATATCATATTCAAGACTGCGGCTGATCAGGTCATCTAAGCGGATGGCCCCGTCAAGCATGGAAAACTGGGTATGGACATGGAGATGAACAAAGGGTGCGGACATGGCTTCGTTTACAATGTGTATGGTTATCGTTGTTTTGGCAGACCGCGGACGCTTTCAAGCAGGGCGTCAGTAAAATCAGCGCCCTCTATCCTGGCCCCGGTCAGATCGGCCTTGATCAGGTTGGCGCCCTTGAGACTGGCGCCGGTCAGGTCGGCCCCCCGCAGGTTGGCGCCGGGCAGGTTGGCATGGGAGAGATCAGCCCCGGCAAGGTTTGCCCCTTCCAGATTTGCCCGCCGCAGGTTAGCCATGCGTAAAAGAGCGCCGCGCAGGTTGGCCCCGGCCAGTTGCGCGGCCACAAGGTCAGCTTTTTTCAGGTTTGTCCCGGCCAGGTTGCAGCCGGGACAGTCCCTGGCCAGCCATTTGACCGTGGAACGAATATTTTTTCCTCCTGTGTCGTCAGGGACAGGACGTTCTTCGCTGATGGATTTGCTGAATTGATCATTCTCTTCCTGTGGTTGCGTCTCTGCTACTGCCTGCTCTTCCTGTGGTCGGACCGATCTTTTACTGGCACGCAGTGAGCGGCGGTAACTTTTTTTCTTCGTTTTGACCGCATAATAGAGGTGTTTTGCATCACCTGGATATTGCGTGCCCTTGTACTTGAGGACACCGTTTCCCGTTGCAAGATGATACCTGCCATTGGCGGCAAGTACCTGGTAGCAGAGCAGGTCACCATACCACCAGTGGCTCATGCGCATGCAGAGTTCCGCATCCTCACTCACGTCCCATTGGCCGATGTCCTTGTTGTTGTCAATGTCTTTGCCAAACAGTTTTCCCGAGTGATCAAAATAGAGATAGGACTCTTCGTCAAAGGACTTGAGAAACAGGGTATTGCCGTCCACAAGTTTCAGGACCGCATCCGGGGTCATGGGCCGGGCCCCGGCTTTCTGTTCAAGTTTTTTCACATTTGCCGGCCCGCAACCGGCAAGCAGAACGAGACAGGACAGGATGGAAAAATAACACCGGATGGAAAAATTTTTCATGGGTATGACCTGGTAGAGAAAATTATCAGCGCCTGTTTGATTACAGGCCCTTGCTTGTTGCCGATAAACCGGCATTGTTGAACCATATTTTACCGTTGCGGCCACAACCAATGATGAAAATTAACCTGAACGACAAAACTTCGTGGGCTATTTTCAGATATATAAAGAATCGGTCGAAAAGGCCGGGGCCTGGATGCCAATAAACCAATACTGGATAAAGTAAAATATGAAAAATCAGAACGTTACATTGAATCCATCGAAAAGGATCTGTGGAGGGTATTTTACACGGTTACCGGAGTTTGTACATGCTTTTTTAAAAGGCCTTATATCCGGCGGCCGAAACGTTCCCGAATCTTGGCCAGGGGCACGAGATCGGATTTTCGTTCCGAGGGGGTGAGAAAGGAGAGGAGTTTGGTCTTGAGAACCGTGGGGTTGAGTTCCGAGTCAATGGCAATGATGCCTTCCATGATGATTTTTTGCAGCAGCAGTTCCTGGTTGGTGCGTTCCCGGAGATTGGCGGCAAAGGGTACAAAAAAGAAGTTGGCAAAGATAAGACCATACAGGGTAGAGGTCAGGGCAACCGGGACGGTTGCCAGGATAACCGAGGTGTCGCCGATGCCGGCCAGCATGGAAATCAGGCCGACCACTGAACCAATAATACCAAAGGCCGGGAAAAAATCTCCGATGGTGCGCAGCACCCGTTCACTGTCTTCACGACGCAGTTTAAAAAAATACATTTCCGTGTTGAGGATGTCGCGAATCTGAGCCTGGTCATAATTATCCACCAGGCAGCCAAGGCCGCGGCGCAGAAAAAGTATCGAGGTCTCCTGTTCCTCATCCTGCAGGGAAAGCACCCCCTGCACCTTGGATTTTATGGCAAGATCAATCAGGATGTCGACTATTTCCGCCTCTGACTTAATCCTGTGCCGATAGGATGCCTTGACAACCTTAAAGGTGATCAGCAGCCGTTCCAGGCGGAAACTGAGCAGGGCCGCGGCAGCGGAGCCGCCGACCACGATCATGAATCCGGCCAGATTGAAATACATGCTGACGTTGCCCTTGATAAAGAAGCCGGCAACAAAGAGAAAGACACAGAGGAGGATGCCGATGATATTCAATCGCTTCATTTGCTGTATTTCATTTTATATTTTGTTGGGTCGCCCTTTGGGGAGGCGGCGGTTCCCTGGAAATAATAATCTCCACCCTGCGATTGGCCTTGCGGTTGGCCGCCGTGGTATTTGGTTTGACCGGTCGATAATAACTATAGCCGGTGACCACGAAATGACTGGCCGGGATATGTCCCTGTTCAATGAGAAACCGGGCAACCCGTCCGGCCCGGGCCGTGGAAAGCTCCCAGTTACTGGAAAATCTTGCCGAATGCATGGGCATGGAATCGGTATGGCCGATGACATTGATCATGTAAGGGGTCTGGCGAATAATGGGAATGAGCTTGCGCAGAGATTTTTTTGCTTCCTTGGTCAGTTCAGCCCGGCCCGAGGGAAACAGCAGGTCTCCGGTCAGAACGATGCGCATGGTTTTGTCAGGAATCAGCTCAACCGAGGCAAATTTTTCCAGTTTTTCATCGGCAACCGTTATCTTTGACAGGTCATACATCCTGGTAATTATGGTTTCCGCCCGCTTCCCCTCTGCCGGTGATTTCCGGTCATCTGCTTTTTTTCCCTGGCTGCCGGTCTTTGTTCTTTCTGCCTTTTTCCGTTGTACCGCAGGTATGTCGGCTTTTTTTTGTTCAGATTTTTTTTCTTCCGGTGTTTTGCCTTCGAAAATGGCGTCTATGTCCGTGTCTGTGATTTTTTTATTAGAATTTTTTTTATTAGAACTTTTTGTATTAAAATTGATCGGTTGCCCGCCTGTTTTGGTCGGAATTGAGGTTGGCTCTGCCTTTTTTATCTGCAATCTCTGCGTATCGGAGACTACAGGGCTGATGGGATGGAAGGGCAGGGCAGGTGTCGGGGGGTCCGGTACGGGCATGGTGGTGCCGGCAACGACTTCCGGGCTCTCCTCGCTTAAAAATTCGCGGTGGGCCAGTTGATAGACAAACAGGGTCAGGAACAGGATGAACATGGTCATCATCAGGTCCGACCAGGCAACAGACCAGTGGGTCGACTTGGGGGTGCGGGACCGGAAAAAGGTGTCATCAACCACAAACACCGGATGACTTGCCAGATGGTCTATGTTCTTTCCGGTTCGGGACACCAGTTCTACAGGTTCTTCCGAAATTCTTCTGATAGATGATGTTTCCGGGGGGATAGGTCGATCCATATCACAATATTATCGCTTATCTAAGGGAAAAAATAAAGAAAATTATGACGGCAGGAGATCAAGTAACCCTGTTGAATGGAGATATTGCATGGAAAGTTGGAGATCATGTTCGCTGTGCGGCTCAAGGGTGATCAGTGGACAAAGATTGTTATTGTTGAGATGTTGAAAAAGGCTTGGAAAATCAAAGTTTCCTGTGCCAGGTGCCTGGTGGGCATCTGTCAAGCCGTCATTGTCGTGCAGGTGCAGTTGTCCAAGCCATGGTTCCAGTTCATCCAGCCATGGCTGCCATCCTGTGTTGGCAAAGGCCATGAGATGGCCGGTATCAAGGCAGAAGCCGACATTGTCGCCATCAAGCTCCTGCAACAGCCGTTTATGGGCCATTGGCCCGGTTTCATAGGTATTTTCAAAATGGACCCGTGTTCCTGCGGATGCGGCCAGATCAATAAGTGGTTGCCAGGTGGCAAGGGAGGTTTCCAGCCAGCGGTCAAACCGGGCCTGGTGTTTATTTGCCTCAAAGCCAAGATGACAGACAATGGCTTTGGGGCGAAATATTGGAATGAGCGCAAATGCCCGTTGCAGTTTTTCCCGGCTGAGGGCAACTACTCTTGGTTCAAATCCACCCGGGGCCAAGTCGTGAAAGGGCGCATGCAGGGTGCAATCCAGTCCCTGCTGTTGCAGGATCAGGGCGATTTTTTCAAAATTATCCGGAGAACAGTCCCAGAACCATCCTCCTTCCAGCCCTATCTCCGGTTGTATCCGCCTGTCGATAAACAGCCCAAGCAGGTCCTTCTGCAGCCGGTCAAAGGGGGCATTCACAAAACATCTGCCTGTAATAGCGGAGTATTTTTTGTTCATAAGAAGGTTATTGGAAAAAGTGGATAAACCAGCATGCCTTTGCGGCCCAACAAATTATTATTTGATGATCACCATTTTTCAGCAGCGAGGGATAACATCGCTACAGCAATAAGATCAAATCGCAATTAGCCTTACTCTTGAACTCCTGTCATAAAAAAACAAAAAAAATTCAGGAAGAAAAACTTGTTATTTTAGTCTGTTGTCTCGTCATATTGCACATCCAACATAATTGTTGCATGTGCTGTAGGAGCGAATTTATTCGCCTGAGGAAAGCGTTATTTTATCTGAAATGGTTTCCCCAAGGCAGCTGAAGCCGCCCCTACGGCCCTGGGTTGTGGGCAGAGCCAACCTTAGTGGTAATCAGGAATAAAAAAAGTGGACAAAAAAGCCCTGATTCTTACTTGAATCAGGGCTTGATGATACAGGACCAGGGCAGGATTATCTATTATTTTTCCTGTTCCTGGATTGACTTGACCAGAAGCGTTCCGGCAATGCCTGCCAGGGCCAGAGATTTTGCCTGTTTCCGGGCCGGTTTGAGCAACCCTGCCAGCATGGAGCGGCGCGAGCTGGCTTCCGGCATTTCCTGCGGCGCCTGGGTCATGAGCAGGGCCATGTCCTTCTTGTTACCAAAATAGCGGCTGTTGGGGCCTATCTGCACATTTTTCGAGGTCAGGCCGACCGCTCCCTTCTTCACATATTTTGACACCTCGGAATCGGGATCGTCCAGATCACCGAAAATGCGGGCCTCGGCAAGACAGGTCTGGACACAGGCCGGTTGCAGGCCTGCCTCCACCCTGGGCATGCAATAGGTACATTTGTCCGCCTTACCATCCGAATCATCATCGGCAAGGTCCGGGTTGACATATCTTGCTCCATACGGACAGGCGTCTGCGCAGGCGCCGCAGCCAAGGCATCGTTTTTTATCTATCTGCACCGTTCCGTTGAAGGGGTCCTTCCAGGTTGCAGCCACCTCCATGGTTTTTGTCTTGCCTGTTTTGGCATCCTTGAAGGTGACCATTTCCGTGTCAGCCGGGCAGACGTCGACACAGGCCGGGTGTGTACAGTGGTTGCACAGGCCGGGGTAATAGGTTGCGGCCAGACCATGGGGTGTGTTGGCGGGGCCAAGCCTGCGCACCCAGTTTCTGGCAAATTCAACCGGAACTTCCCATTCTGCGCGGCAGGCCACGGCACAGGCATGACAGCCCACACATCGATCAAGATTTATAATCATTCCATATTGCATAATGGATTATCCTCCATAAAGGGCTATTATCAAAGATTGGGTTATTTTTCAGGCGGGAATGTCTATCACCTTGCCGTCCTTGACGATGCGGACAAAGTTGATCCGCATGCCGCTGATACCTGTTTCACCTTCCCGATTGATTTTGGTATTTAGCGAGTTGTCGTCAATGCCCTTGTGATAGCCAACGGTCATGGCCGGATTAAAGGTGCCAAAACCGTGGGCAATAAACAGGCAATCTTTTCGGATACCGGGCGTGGTTTTCACCACAGTTGAACTCACCGATTTTTTCCCGTCCTGATTTTCAAGAAACACCCTGTCTCCATCTTTCAGCCCCATCTTTTTTGCGGATTCATCATTGATCCAGAGGGGATTTTCCGGAATTTCCCGTGCCAGCCAGGCATTATTGGCGGTCCGGTTAAAGGTGTGTACCGGTGACCGGCCATATATCATGCGGGCAAACCCCTTCGGCGGTTCCGTCGTTTTCGTATAGGTGGGCAGGGGTGGAAAATCCTCATCTTCCATTGCCTCGGAATAGAGTTCGATCTTTCCGGAATCAGTATCGAATTTTGGTTCTTCGCCCTTTTTCAGGTAGGGTGATTCGCCGGGCTGGATATAGATGCCATCGAGTTTTCTCAGTTTGGCAATGGTCAGACCGGTCTCCTTGAGCAGATGATTGACATATTCTTCCTGGTTTCTGACCGGAATGTCCTTGCCATGCCCCATGCGTTTGGCCAGTTCATTGATTATCCAGACCGGATCTTTTCGTTCGAACATGGGATCAATAAGCGGCATACGGGCAGAGAGAAACTGTTGCGGTTTATCACCCTGGTTCCACTGGGTCCCTTTTTCAACATGGTCGTAACGTTCCAGATAACTGGCCTCGGGCAGCAGGATATCTGCCCACATGGTGATATCCGTGGGTGTGACATCGGTGACCATGATAAAATCCATGTTGGCAAGGGCCTTTTCGGTCCTCTCCTGGCGCGGCATGGTCTTGATGGAGTTGGTGCCCCAGACAACAAGAGACTTGATGGGATAGGGTTTGCCGGAGATCATGGTGTCCCGCATCAGCTCAGGCGGGGTTCCCGGGGGCCGGAAGGGATATTTTTCCACTACTTCGGCCAGGGCCATTTCCTCGGGATCCTCTTCGTGATCAACTTCGGGCCAGTGGACATGGCCTGAAGACATGCGCTTGATACGAACAATACCGCCGGGACAGTCCATGGCACCAAGAATGGCGGTCAGGCAGGCATTGGCTCGCACCCTTTGGAAGTCATTGCCGTACCAGGCCGCGTGCCGTCCCGGATGGATAGAGACGTTGGGGGCGTTCTTGGCCAGCAGTTCGGCGACTTCAACGATTTGTTTTGCCGGAATGTCACATTCGGCAGCGGTTTTTTCCACCGTCCACTCGGCAACATGCTTTTTAAGCCGCTTGAGACCGAGGCAATATTTTTTTGCAAAGGTCTTATTGTAAATTCCCTTGTCAAACATATAATTCATCAGGCCGAGTAAAAAGGCGGTGTCCGTGCCAGGTTTGATCTGAACCCAGATATGCGCTTTGGCAGCGGCAGCGGAAAAACGGGGATCAACCACCACTACCTTGGAACCATTTTCAAGTCCTTTGAGGAAATTTTTCACATGCGACAGGTGGATATTTTCACCAATATGGCACCCGACCAGCAGCATGGCCTTGGAGTTGGGCATGTCTACATCCTCATTGGGAACAAAACCCAGGGTCTGCATCATGGCCATGGCTGTCTGACCACGGCACTGGTAAAAGGCCGGTTCATATTTGTTGGCTACACCGAGGTAGTCGAAATAGGCATTGGGATAATGGGCCGATGCGCCGTGATACCAGACGGCAATTCCCTTGGGACCGTACTTGTCAATGGTTGCCTGCAATTTATCAGCGCAGATATTCAAGGCCTCGTCCCAGGAAATTTTCTGCCATTTCGGGGCCCCGCGTTTACCGATGTTCTTCATCGGATATTTCAGGCGATCGGGATCATAGACCAGTTTAATGCCCGAATTTCCCCGGGCGCAAAGGTTTTGTCCGTTGTCAATGGATTTGGGGTTGCCCTCGAGCTTTACCAGGCGATCCCCTCTGACCTTGCCGACAAGCTGACAACGCCAGAAGCACATTTCACAGATACCACCGGTAACGGTTTTGGTATCCTTGAAACTCCCGGGCGGGATAAGGGGGGCCTTTGCAATACCGGTTTCAGCCCTGGCAACCACCTTGGAAAGCGGGATGCCAGCGGCTGCAATGGAGGCGGTTTTCAAAAAATTCCGCCTGGTCAGGTTTATTGCCATTTACTGATCCTCCTGAACAAAAAAAGAAATGAGTTGCATCGACACCTCATACAAGGGGTGACGAAGTTCCGGCATGAGTTGCTGATAAAAGGGTTCAAACCATGGGCGAAAGAAGGTGTGGAGAAATTTTTCCGCGGCTGTAATCTCCTCCTGCCGATACAGACAGGAGAGAAACTCAAGTTCAAGGCTGATGTGGTCGGCCGGTTCGGCCTTATTGACGATATCAAAACCGTATTGCCGGTAAAAATCACGCGTTGTTTCCGTGGATTTGCCCTGTAATGATTGTTCACCTTCCAGATAGACCGAGCCATAGGGAGGAGCAATTACGTGAGGAGCTCCATTGATAAACAGCCGGGTGTATTCGACCTGGGCGTCAAGGAGCTGGTCGGCAACACTGGAGCGCCAGTAGGCGATCCTCTCCTGGTAAGGTTGCAGATCAAGGCTTTTCAGCAGATCTTCCAGGGTGTCGAGAAATTCATCATCAAAAAACGATTCTTCGGGATAGCGCATCAGAAGCGCAAGAAAGCTGTAGATGTCGGCAAGGGTTGCCGACATGGACGGAGGAAACGTCTCTGCTGTGTTGGAATCATGATCAGGTTTCATTGATTGATTCTACAACAGACAGAGAATTAATGTCAAATTTGATAATACATGAAATTCTTTTTTTGAATGGGAGAGGTCATTTGCCGGTTCTGAAAAGGCCTGTTGAAAGATCATCAACACATGATAAGCATGATCTGCTCTCCGTTATACTCGACAATATCACCGGCAACGGTTTTGCGGCGTTTACGGGTTTCCACCTGTCCGTTGACCAGGACCATGCCTTCCCCGATAAGGTATTTGGCTTCCCCGCCGCTGGCCGCCAGATTTTCCAGCTTGAGGATTTTGTAGAGCTCAATATAGGGGCCGGTGATGGCGAGAGTTTTCATGGGTTCCTGTCAGTAATACCTGTCAGAAGCTGGTATTGTTTTCAACAAGGTTAATCAAAATGGAGCGCCGTTCCGGTTTGAACTGCCGATAGGAGGTATTTGACTTGTCCAGCATGATTTTTGATGCCCGTACCGGATCACTGTTTTTGTATTTATCCGACAGATAGATAATTTCTCGTATGCCGGACTGAATGATGACCTTGGTGCATTCATTACAGGGAAACAGGGCAACATAGATGCGGCAATCGCGCAGGTCATAGGAGATCGAGTTGAGTACGGCATTTAATTCCGCGTGGCAGACATAGGGATATTTGGTATCAAGATATTTTCCCTCCCTGGCCCAGGGCAGGTCATCATCGGAACAGCCCCAGGGAAAGCCATTGTAGCCGACGCCAACGATTTTATTCTGCGCATTGGCCACACATGCGCCCACCTGGGTGTTGGGGTCTTTTGAGCGCAGGCCGGAAAGCAGGGCGACCGCCATGAAGTATTCATCCCAGGAGAGATAATCGGTGCGTTTTCCGGTCATCTCAGTGTCCCACATTGTTAATGCTTTTCCGGGCCCGGCGAAGCTTGCGCCAGTCATCGGCGCCGGTTACCTTGTCGATAAATCGACGGATAGCCTGAAAATAGAGGCGACCACCCACCAGAATAAGGGAGTTGTGGTCAGCTCCTGGTATGACCTGCAGCTCTTTTGACCTGGCCCCGCAGGCAGCCATGAGTTTTTCCGCCTGGACAAGCGGAATCAGCTGATCTTCAGCCCCATGCAGGACAAGGGTGGGCCTGGTTATTCGGCTGATCTTTTCCTTGTTGCCAAATCCCATTTCCTCTGTGATGCCGAGTTTATCGGGATCAAGGCCAAGGGTCCGGGCAAGGGGCAGGGTGTCCGCAAACCCGGAGTCAATGACAAGACCGCTTATTTCATCGTTGCGCAGGGCTGCCACGTCAATGGCACAGGCGCTTCCCAGGGACCTGCCCATAACAAAGACCGGCCCTGTGTAGCCCTGATCACGCATATGTTGGCGCAGTTGCCGGAAAAGGAAGCGGCCATCTTCAAGCAGGTTGGTTGCCGTGGGGGTGCCGCTGCTCCAGCCATAACCCCTGTAATCGGTAACAAGAAAGTTCAGCCCCACCTGCTGGTATTCGGGTCCGATAGTATCATAATCGCTGATGATCTCACCGTTACCGTGGAAAAATATAATAATTGGAGCTTTTTGGTCATGGGAAAACAGACGGCAGCCAATGGTAACATTGTCGGGCAGGTCAATATCAATGTCCCGGGCCCCGGCTGGTAGAGGGGTCCTGACGCTTGTCCGCGGATGAAACATGACCTGGAGAATTTCCGGTTGATCAAGGATGTTAGTTTTCATTGTCTGTTGATATGAGTTACACGGTATGCCGTAACGGCGCCATAAAGCATGAAAGGTGGCTTGAAAATGATTTGGTCCCGAAGTTCCTTTACCCTTAGAGCAGTGGAACAAGAAAAATAACACCATTCTGCAGGGAGCCGGCAGTAAGAGTCTGTTCTTTGCACACAGTGTTCTTTACACACAGCTTAGCGTAATTCCGGATATTGGTCAAATTTTGGTTATGGCTGATTCCGGAAACAGTGCGCTGGTCCGGGCTGGATTGCAGTAACAGACATCAGGGATCAGGGAAACTTGTCAAGCCACTACAACAGAGAAAAATAATATAAAAAATCACCCGCCAACTATGGTGGTCAACCGATCAATGGAGATGTTACCGCCGCTGACCACAAGGACAATATTTTTTCCCTGCAGGATATGGCCAAGCGTAAGAGCGGCGGCAAGAGAGGCTGCCCCGGCCTCTTCCACCAGGTTGTGACTGTGGATAAGCAGCAGCCGCACCGCCTCTTCAATGGCGCTGTCTTCAACAAGGACAAAATCATCCAGATATTTTTTCATTATTGCCTGGGTGTTGGCAAAGGATATGCGGGTGGCCAAACCTTCGGCAATGGTCTTCATCTCTGCCTCCACGGGCCGCCCCTGGGCCCAGCTTTGGTACTGGGTCGGGGCCTGGGCTGACTGGACACCGATAATCCTGATTTTCGGATTGATTGTCTTTGCGGCAATGGCAGTACCGCAGACGCCGCTGCCAGCGCCAACCGGCACGATGATGACATCGACCTCGGGCAGCTCTTCCATAATTTCCAGGCCATAGGTGCCGACGCCGTGAATCAGAGGCTCATCGGTGGGGCCGACAAAGGTGCCGCCCCGCTCATCGGCCACCTCGGCAATCCATTGCCGGGCACTGTCAAAATCAGGGCCGTGAAAGATGACCTCGGCGCCCAGTCCCCGCATGGCGGCAACCTTGCCGGGATTGGCGCCTTCCGGAACAGCGATGGTGGCCTTGACGCCATGGGCGCGGGCGGCAAAGGCTATTGACTGGCCATGATTGCCGGTTGAGGCCGTAAACAGGCCGCCCTTCTTCTGTTCGTCTGTCAGGCGGGCAACCAGATTGAGACCGCCTCGAACCTTGAAGGCGCCCACGGGCTGGTGATTTTCATGCTTGAGAAATACCCGGCCGCCGACAAGGTCGCTTAAACCCTGGTAAGGATAAAGCGGGGTGGGCCGCAGATGGGCGTATACATGGGGTCGGGCCTGGTAAATATCGTGAATTGTGGTGGAAATGGAAGTCATGTGATTTGCGTTGTTCGCCGTTTTCTCGACAGGCCGAGGAGCTGGGTGGTCTGGACGGAGATCTCCTCGATGGATTTGCCTTCGGTGTTGAGTGT
>Ga0256831_1001093_pt1 | contig 14276 bp, 10 predicted proteins | sample 132544metaG_FD_189087 | JGI IMG/M metagenome (GOLD analysis project Ga0256831, IMG submission 189087) | Hydrothermal vent microbial communities from Lau Basin, Pacific Ocean - 132-544 | ecosystem: Environmental > Aquatic > Marine > Hydrothermal vents | place: Pacific Ocean: Lau Basin | collected...
AAGTTAATTATTCCGTTATGGTACATGACATTAATTTACTCAATACCCGAGTTGAGCAACAACGGCAAAATAATAAAAATTATCATCAAATTCTAGTCACCCCAAATATTGAGTTTGTGAATCCCAGAAAACTACACATGAGTGCTCTTTTATATACCAAAGAGCAATTGCAAAATAAAGAATCTGGCTTGGCAATTGATTTACAACAGCATAGTACAAATATCTTAGAGTGGTCTTATCAAAGCAGTGAGCTTGATCCGAATAAGCATTACTATGTCATTATTCATATGCAAACAACCACCCGAACAGGTCGACCTATTGATTACACCTCAGCAGAACTTGCTTTGAACTTGCCTGAATTTGATAATGTACCCTTAGATAATAATCAACAAACAAATACCCCTGTTGAGGATAAAGCAAAAAAGGCATTACCAGAAAGTAATAATGCGCCAATAGAAGAGCAGATAGAGCCAAAAAATGATTGGTTAATGGGGATTATTATTGCGGTTATTGCTAATATTATTTTTGCTTTGGGTGGCTGGTTTGCTTATCGAAAATGGAAAAAAGGTCGTGAAATGGCGTATGAACAACTTACTGGGGAGCTTGAATAATGGAAGCACTGATCCCAAAATTATTTATTCTTACAGCAGAAGCCAGTATTGTGCTTTTTTTAATTCTTATTGCTATTTTTATTTTTAATAGTAAAGCTAAACGAAAGGATCTTAAAGCAGTTAATGAGCTCATAACAAACTACACCGGCACTAAAGAGGAAAGAATTTCAGCATTAAGTAAACAATTACAAAATATGGCCTTTAAAGGAGATGTTAACGAACATGCCGAGCAACTTTTCCAACAAGAAAAATCTGTTATTAAAGAATTTGTTAGCCTCTATCTACAGCGTGATACTTATCGCTTACTGGATTACCCAGATGCTCTTATCGAAACGAATGATATTTTTCTTAAAACAACAGGCGCAGGTATTGCAACCACACTCACCTCAGCACCAGAAGATTTAGAAAATACACAAACAGAGAATACTGAAGAACAGACGGCTAATGCCACCATTCTTGCACGCGAACAAGCAGAGTCTAATGAAGAACATTTAAAAGAATTATCAGAATTACGCTTAAAAAATACTGAATTAAACGAACATCTTTTTGAAGCCTTAGAAACCATCACGGCATTAATGACTGAGCACGGCAAAAAAACGGGTCAAGAAGTAGAGTCTAATGCTCAGAAGATACTCGATGCTATTATCTATCTACGAGATAAACGCCTCAGTCAGGCTGATCCTAGCCAACTAGCGCCACCGATTACAGATGATAATGATCAAGTGGATAGCTTTAATTTGGATGATGAATTTGACCATGATAACTCAGTAGCATTACTTTCTGTTAATTTAGCTGATGATGCAACGCTTGATGACAGTCCTGAGGTTAATTTAGGTTTAAGTGAAGAATTAAATGTTGATCTTAATAGTATTAATAATACCGATTCATCACCTGATGATGCCAATGTTATTAATTTAGAAGACCCACTGACAGAAAAAAGTAACACGTTAGAAGAGGAAGATCCTTGGGCTGAAGCTCTCAATGAGCAAGCAGCTGCTGAAACACAGAGCAACACAGAAGCAGATCCCTGGGCTGGTGCATTAGCAGAACAAGCCAGTGCTGAAACAGACAATAACTCTACTACTGAAGAAGAAGGCGATCCTTGGGCCGATGCTTTAGCTGAACAGGCCACAGCAGAGGCAAATGCTGAAGAAACAATGAGTGCTGTCTCGTCAGCGCCACAAGAGCAGGAAGCCGAAGATGATCCTTGGGCTGATGCTCTAGCAGAGCAAGCAAGTGCTGAAGCGACTCAAGATACTGAAGCAGACAGTGATCCGTGGGCCGAAGCATTAGCTGAGCAAGAAAAAGCAGACAAGCAATGAGCCATTATTCTAAACAAAAGAAAAACACACTTTATTGGCATGATTACGAAACCTTTGGCATTGATCCCAAGCGGGATCGTCCCGCACAATTTGCTGGTATTCGAACCGATGAGGAACTTAATATCATTGGTGACCCTCTGGTTATTTATTGCCAAGCTGCCAATGATTTTTTGCCGAGCCCTCAAGCCTGCATGGTCACGGGTATTAGTCCACAATTAAGCCTAGCAAAAGGCGTCAATGAGGCAGAGTTTATTGCCCAAATTCATGCTCAATTCTCTCAATCCAACACCTGTGTTGTTGGCTTTAATAACCTACGCTTCGATGATGAATTTACCCGCTATACCTTATATCGAAATTTTTATGATCCCTATGCCAGAGAATGGCAAAATGGTAATTCACGTTGGGACATTATTGATTTATTAAGGCTTACCAAGGCATTGCGCCCAAAAGGAATTAACTGGCCAATACGAGAAGATGGACAAACCAGTTTTAAACTGGAACACTTAAGTAAAGCCAATGGCATTGCTCACGAAGCCGCTCATGATGCCCTATCAGATGTACTGGCAACCATTGCCGTCGCGCGTTTAGTAAAAACACAACAACCTCGTCTTTATCAGTACATATATGAACACCGTTCAAAACAACAGGTACAAGACTTATTCAACTTACAGCAACAAACACCAATGGTTCATATTAGTGGCATGTATCCTGCCGAAAAAGGCCATCTGGGTATTGTTGTCCCCATTGCGATGGACAAGCAAAATAAAAACGCCTTAATTGTTTATGAGTTACATCACGATCCCAGCCAGTTTATTCATATGAGCATCGAACAAATCCAGCATTTTACCTTTACTAAGGTAGAAAATTTAGCTCAAGACGAACAGCGCTTACCTTTAAAAACAATTCACTTAAACAAGTGCCCAATTCTTGTCCCCTTAAAAACATTAACGACTGAAAATATCGAACAATGGTCAATTAATTTAAATCAATGTGCCCAACATTTAAACATTCTTAAAACCGATCAAAGCTTAAGTGAACGGGTTCAAGACGCATTTGTGCATAGTTATGAAAATCCCAGTAATGACCCTGATCAGTCTCTCTACTCAGGCGGTTTTTTCTCCGCAAGTGATAAAGAAAAAATGACTCGAATTAGAAACACAAAAGCACCAGAATTAGGGGAATTGGATCTAAATTTTGAAGATAATCGCCTTGAAGAAATGTTGTTTCGTTATCGTTGCCGAAACTACCCTGACACATTGTTTATGCATGAAATAGAACGTTGGGATCAGTTCCGCATCAAACGAATGACCCATGCCCAAGGCGATGCCAGCATTAAACTCAACACCTATTACCAAGAAATAAAACAACTCAAACAAGAGGCAACAACAGAACAAATCAAGACACTATTGCAGCAGCTTGAAGATTATCCTCACCTCATTGGTCTCCCAGATAAATCATGAGTCGTCCCTTTCAAAGCACCCGTGAAGCCATTGAGATCCTATATGCTGATGACGCACTTGTTATTGTTAATAAACCAACACTACTTCTCTCTGTTCCTGGGCGAGGCAGTGCAAAACAAGACTGTCTGATCAGCCGTTTAAGCAAAACCTTTCCCACTATTCTTACGGTTCATCGACTGGATTGGGAAACATCAGGACTCAGCATATTAGCATTGACAAAAGAGGCTCAAAGAAACCTTAGCCGAGAATTTCAAGAACGACAAGTAACCAAACACTATACAGCCGTTGTTTATGGCAAGCCTGAGCAAGCACAAGGAGAAATAAACTTGCCTCTTCGTTGTGACTGGGAAAATCGTCCAAAACAAATAGTAGATCACAAACAAGGTAAAGCATCTCATACCGTTTGGCAGTATTATGATGATTCATGCAATACTATTGATGCTTATAAAGTTGATGGCCAAACGGTATCGCGCCTATTATTACTCCCAAGCACAGGACGCTCACATCAACTAAGAGTACACATGCAAGCAATAGGGCACCCTATTTTAGGCGATCCCCTCTATGCCCATCCACAGGCACTCAGTCTTTCTAAACGTTTACTACTACATGCCAGCTATTTAGAGTTTAACCACCCAACAACTCACAATACCATCAAGTTTCATAGCCCTGCACCTTTTTAAAATGAATAAGAATCACATTTAACCTAGTAATTTCATCGAGTTTCATTTCAGTGCAAACTCATATCTAATGCACTGAAATAGCACAAATTCATTTTATTATTATATTCTCAAACAACAATTAACTATGATTTTAAACTTAAAAATCAATGTATTATAAATAGAAAAATAATTATTTTTAGTTTGGCTTATTTTTTGCTAGTAGGATGTATTATTGTTTTTATAATTGAACTTATCCTTATAATATTTGTCACCCGAGAGGAATCTACTTATATGAAACTCAACCATCTACGGACAATTAAGCATATTGCCTTAGCAGCATCTTTGCTTTTTACATTGTCTCATTCTGTCTACGCATCAGAATCCCCCACCGGTCAGGCTGCCAAAGATGATGCTCCGGTAAAAATTAACAAAGGTCTTAGTCATCTTAGTAACGAAAGCAAGACTTGTGCTTCATGCCATAAGGAAAAAACCCCAGCAATTTACAAGCAATGGGGACGTTCCAAACATTATGGAGCCAACGTCGGTTGTTATGAATGCCATGAAGCAAAGAAGTCTGATAAAGATGCCATTATGCATAAAGACTTTGTTATTTCACCTTTAGTTTCTCCTAAAGACTGTTCAGAATGTCATGAAAATACAGTAAAAGAATTTGAAGCCAGTCACCATGCTTCTGCTGGTGATATTTTAGGTTCTTTGGATAACCGTTTAGCTGAAGTGGTTGAGGGTGGCCCTAATCTGGGTGGTACTTCTCCTGTTACGACTATCGGTTGTGCGGGTTGCCACGGTTCTATCGTTCGTGTTAATTCCGATGGCACCTTAAATTCTTCAAGCTGGCCAAATACCGGTATTGGCCGAATCAACCCAGATGGTTCCAAAGGTTCCTGTTCAGCCTGTCACCTACGCCATACATTTAGCTCTGAGCAAGCACGCCATCCTGATAACTGCGGTCGTTGCCACTTAGGTCCTGATCATCCACAAAAAGAAATTTATGAGGAATCAGCTCATGGTGTTGCTTTTAGAGCCAATATTGACAAAATGAATATGGATTCTGCTAAATGGGTAGTTGGTGAAGATTATGACTCAGCACCCACTTGTGCAACCTGTCACATGGCTGCTACCCCTGATTTACCAAGCACTCATGACATTGGCGCTCGTATTTCATGGAATTTAAGAGCACCTATTTCTACAAAAATTGATGCTAAAGCCATCAAGCAAGGTAAAAAAGTTAAGCCTTGGTTACAACGCCGCAAGGATATGAAAAATGTGTGTATGAATTGTCATGCTACTAGCACCGTCGATAATCACTTTGAACAGTTAGATGCCTTTGTTGACAACTACAACAACAAGTTTGCCATTCCTACTAAAGAATTAATTGCCACTATGCTTAAGTATGAACTGCTTGATAAAGTTAAGTTTAACGAAGAGCTTGAGTGGAAATGGTTCTTATTATGGCATCACGAAGGTCGTCGCGCTCGTCATGGTGCCGCCATGTTTGCCCCTGACTATGCTCATTGGGAAGGCATGTTTGTTATGGCTGAACGTTTCTATATAGAAATCGTGCCTGCGATTAAAGAGAAAATTAAGCATGCTCGTGCAGAAGGTAATGTAAAAGGTGCCGATGCTGTTGAGAAACTGCTTAACGAAACCCTTGAATCACCACTACATCGTTGGTATTTAGGTAAAAAACCACCTAAGTTCTGGCGCCCTATTGATACGAATGACCACGGCTTCACTAAAGCTAAGAAGTAAGCATCAATAGAAAAATGAATAGCCTAATGTTGTTCCAAAACAGCATTAGGTTATTTTATGTTAGCCTAAGAATTTATTGCAATGGTTCTTTTTACTTTCCTTATTACTAAGGGACTATTTCAATAATTTATTTTTATAACAAAAATTAAAGACCATAAACTCCTATGCAAATATCAAATATTTTTTCCCATTGTCTTAGTGCTATTATTTTAATTAGCGCCAGTCAAATACTTCAAGCAAAATCATTCCCTGATGCCGACTGTACAGAGTGTCATGGTGAACGGGGTTTTAGTGTACCTAAAGGTCAACACGGTGAATTAGGTAAAAAAGAATTATTTGTTGATACTCATACTTTTAAAGCCAGTGTTCATGGCAGTAATCAATGCACTGATTGCCATAGCGATATTGAAAAACTCCCCCATCGAAAGCGAAGTCTCAGTACAGTTGATTGTATTTCCTGCCATGAAAAGCTAACAGAAGACGATACCATTGCCAGCAAGAAGCGTAACTCATTGTTAGGTGGCCCTCCTCCTAAGCGAGTAGTGACTTACACTAAAGAGTACCAACTGTCTTCTCATGGTGATCAAGGCATTAAAAATAATGCCAAATGTTCCACCTGTCATACAGCACACTATGTTTTTCCATCTGATGATAAGCGTGCTAACACCTATCGCCTTAAATCACCAGAAGTATGTGGCTCTTGCCATGAAAAACAGCTTAAAGAATACCGCAAGTCTATGCACGGTGCAGCACTAAAAACACCTTGGAAAGGTGACTCCGCAACTTGTTCTGACTGTCATAGTTCACACAAAATCAATGATATGAAAAAGCTATCTGCCCACCATATCATTACCGAAGGTTGTGGCACTTGTCACGAAGCCGAGTTAGATGGTTATATGGCCAGTCCACATGGTCAATTAGCATGGCATGGAGGTAATAAGGCTCCAAAATGTGTTGACTGTCATGGTGGCCACAATATTGTTCATGCCGATGATAAAACATCCCCTATTAACAAAGAAAATATTGTCAAAACCTGTCAACAATGCCACAAAAAAGCCAATAAAAATTTTGCTCAATATCATCCTCATGGGACAACCAGAAATTGGGATAAATACCCTGCTCTATGGATATTAGGTAAAGGAATGGGGCTATTGGTTATTTTAGTGTTAATCTTTTTCTATATGCATTCCGTCTTATGGTTCTGGAGAGAAAAGAAAGAACGTCCTGTTATTTACCAACATAGCAACTCTCGCAGCTATCCTATTAGAATCAAGCCTGAGAAAAAGCATAGCGGTATTTATTTTCAACGTTTCTCTTGGTATTGGCGTGTTAATCATTGGATGCTTGCCTTATCTTTAATGTTTTTGGTACTTACTGGTATGGTGGTTATGTATCCTAATACCACATGGGCTATGTTTCTTGTACCTGCATTAGGTGGCTCAGAAACACTCAATACTCTACATCATTGGGCTGGAATGATCTTTTTAACTGCTATTTTTGGTCATGCCGCTATCGTATTACGAAACATATTTAAACAAGGTAACTTTGATTGGTTTGGCCCAGATTCGTTATTACCACGTAAAAAAGACTGGGAAGATATGAAAGGACAGTTCCTATGGTATTTTGGTAAGGGCAAACAACCTCGCTTCGACCGTTGGACTTATTGGGAAAAATTTGACTATTGGGCTGTATACTGGGGTGCTTTTGTTATTGGTAGCTCTGGAATTATGCTCTGGTTCTATGAAGATATCGGTCAATACATCCCTGGTTGGATGTTTAACCTAGCAACTATTGCTCATGGTTTAGAAGCATTTTTAGCCGTATTGACACTCTTTGTGGTGCACTTTTTTAATAACCACTTTAGACCAGCAAAATTCCCACTAGATACCGTCATGTTTACCGGTGTATGGGATCTTGAGGAACTTAAAGAGGAGCGCCCTGAAGAGTATGAGCGTTTGAAAGAATCCGGCGAGCTAGAGAAATATTTAGTTCAAGGGCCATCAAAACGTTGGAATATTATTTCTCATATTTTAGGTTTTACTCTATTAGGAACAGGATTAGTATTATTAATTCTCGTTGTTGACGGTTTCTTAACACGAGGCTTATTCTAAAGCATTAAAAAAAAGCCACCTATCTCTGTATAGGTGGCTCTCTTCCTATCCTAGCTTCATCTTACTCCATACTTAAATAAAATACCCATCCATGCAATAATATCAGCAACGTCATTTTTCTGAGATCAAAAAATGCTGATCACAAAAGCATCCAATCGCACACAAATAAAAATTATTGTCAGCCTAGCCAAAACAATATGGCGGGACACTTATATCCCCATTATTGGTGAAGCACAGGTGGAATACATGCTAAAGACATTCCAATCAGAAAAGAGTATTACAGAACAACTAAAAGAAGGGCTTGAGTATTATCTAGTTAGTAAAGCATCCAAGGATATAGGTTATTTTGCCATATCAATACAAGACAATGATCTATTCTTAAGCAAAATCTATATCTCAGCTATAGAACAAGGAAAGGGCTTTGGTAAAAATACACTACTTTTTATTGAGCAAATAGCACATCAACATAATGCACAAACCATCAGTCTTAGTGTCAATAAAAACAATATAAGTGCAATTAAGGCTTATAAAAAAATGGGCTTTATTAACTTAGGGTCAATCATCCAAAAGATTGGTAATGGCTTTATAATGGATGATTATAAAATGATAAAAAAACTTTACTAAGAAACTGTAAAAACAACTTGCCCACACTATTTTAGAGCGAACTCTATGTGATTATTACAAAAACTATTTTTCAATAATCACATAGAGTACGTAACTCTTGATTATGCTTTTTCTTCCAAATGTTTAATTCGTTGCAGAAATGTTTTTTGTGAAATTCGCATACGTTCTAAGGTTTTTGCAATACTACGAAACTCTCGTTTTGTTGTGTCAATATCAATCGCATATTCCAAGTCACCCTTACTCATTTTCTCAGCTGAAATAGATAAACTGTTTATGGATGTTTTAATTGCTTTAGGGATAATAAAAAATAAGCTTAAGGTGATAAGCACACCAATTACCATCGTTACAAGAAAAACCATTCCTAAAAATTGATTTTCACTATCAATTTTTTTAATATCTTCTTTGGCACGTTTATAACGCAGCTCACCACCCACTGCAGTACCCTTTAATAAAACCTTAAATCGTTCTTTAGCGTGAACAATTGCACTATTGGCAGAAATTGTATCCGTTATTTTTCCCTGAAAAACATCTTTCATCACCCGCTTAAAGCCACTACCGTATGACTCTAAAGAAACCTGCCAATTTTCAACTTCTTGAATTTCCTGTTTTGACCATTGTCCCTTGTCCCCCTTTAAGGCACTATTAAGCATACTTTCTAACTTATCATACGACTCTTGCCATTCTTGTTTATATTTTGATAATTTTTTTTCATTACCAACATAAATAAAAAATTCTTTCTCATAACGTCTCAGTTTATTGCCCTCAATAGCCATTTGGGAAATTAAAATACTGGTCGCAAAGTCACCATTTACAGCACGATCCATCTGTGTAGTATTATTGCCCATCATCCAATACAAAAGGCTGGATTGAGCGATAATAAAAACTAAAAGTACGCTAAAACCAAAGCGTAGTAAAGAAATAATACTGGACATAAATCCTTCTCCATTAAAATTACAAAAAAATGCCTATCCTAACCTGAACTCTGGATAAGATAATCTTGAAAATAACTTCAGAGTGTTGATTAGCCTGTATTTGTGGAAGAAGTCTCTTTGGCATGGATGCCAAAGTAAAGCCTACAAGGATGTATTCACGGCGACTTCTGTAACAAATACAGGCTAATCAATACGTTACTCGTTCAGTTATCCAGAACTCAGGTTATCCTAATCTACCCTAAGATAATAAATTTTGATTCATGATCTCAAGCCAAAGCTTTTCACATAATTCATTAGCATTAATATCATCAGGCAATTCTTTTTTTAACTTATCCAAAAAACTAAGATATTCTCGAGTATTCTTTATTGATTTCTGCTCCAATTTCATTTTTTTTAATGTTGCATCAACAACAACACTAGAAACAGGACCGATGTCCTCAGCAATAAAGGCAACTGTAAAACCATACCAAGATGCATTCATAAAGCCTCTCTTCAATATAATGATCATTAAAAATGACAATCATAAATGAGAAAACTTAAACAAACCTTAAAGAAAATTATTTTTACAACCAATCGAGGGAATAAATAAGGAAGTGCAACAAACCGTATAGAATGTGATGAGCTTGTGCCCATCACAATAATTATCAAGAAAGTCCGTAATGACTGCTAGGCAATTGCTTTTTGAATCAAAGGAATGGATGGTTCAGGGAGTTGAATAGCTCCAGACAGGGCAAAATCCTGCCCATTTTTAGACATTTTTTTCCATGTAATACGAATAATACTGAGCCATTTCTCTTCATTATACTCAGGGTGTTTTTCGACAAAGGCTTGCATATAGTGTTCAATAAAGACCAAAGCAGCAACGTCTTCCACTAATTGCGTATCCATATTTGTTTTTAGTGATTTTTTACTCACCGCCAAACGTACTCGCTCTATTTCAGCTGTAGTATAGCCTGCCTCTTTTAGCAGCTCACACACTGTATCAGCATGAAATTTATATAAATTTATGCGCCATTGATGGTAGCCTTTTTTATCCATAGGATAGGCATTACGGGGAGATTTCCAACGCTGAATATGTTGCGCTCTGATGGCTAACTTCATAATCTCATCGGTATCTGGCTTATAGCGACTCAGCATATCAGACATACGCTGGGAATATAAAAGCTCCTTAGGCCATGTTTTACCTTCGGCAACTTCTTGATTCGGATCATCACGATTTGCATTGTCAATTAAAGCAAGCGCATTCTCGTATTTGTCATCCATTGAGACATCTCCATCTAAACTAAAAGAAAACTATTATTGTTTACATTCTTAATAGATGGGTCTATTAAATACAATTTCAATACTTTTAATACTTCACTTTAGTGTCCATACTGACGATACAATTGCGCCCTGAGTGTTTAGCTTGATAGAGCAAGCCATCTATTTGTTTGAGAAAATCAGCATCATTTTCAAACAAGAAACAATCCCACTGCGCAACACCAATGCTCACTGTAATAGAAAGGTGTTCAGTATCGTTAATAAGTATTTGAGTATCCGCAACCATTTTACGTAATCGTTCAGCAAATATTTTTGCTTGTTTCAGGCCTGTTTTGGGCATAATAATCACAAATTCTTCACCGCCAATTCGTGCAATCAAGTCAGAACTTCTTACCGCATCATGACACACCTGATAGAATTTTTTTAGTACCAAGTCACCACTTGCATGGCCATAATTATCATTAACCGCTTTAAAATGATCAATATCCAACATCATAACGGACAACTTAAGGTTACCTACCTGACTATGGGCAATTTCTGATTGTATAATCTCATCAAAACTACGACGATTGATTGCTCCCGTTAAGGCATCGGTTAAGGCCATTTTTTTATAGAGTTTATTTTTATCCTTACGCAGTTCAATGGATTCTGTTTGCTGGCGGATAATGCCATCAGAAATATCACTTTGTAGTAATTTTCGACGCAATTGCTCATAGGCTTTATAGATAGAGTAAATTTCATCATGAGCAAAATGTTCATAAAATTGCTGTGACTTATCCCCTGAGGTGATCCCCTGTAAAGCGAGTGTGATCTTATGAATGGGATTAATAATACTATAATTCAAAAAGAATAATACAATGGCACTACTGGCAATGATCAACAAGACAATAAATAAAACTGAATAATAACGATTCAAAAAAAAGTCTAATTGTTCTGTTGTGCGTTGTTCTAATTGATTGATTAATTGATCACTTATGATCTTTAGCTCATTTATTTTACCTGATATAACTTGAAACCATTGTTCCGCATTATAAGAAAGAGTGATATCTGACTCAATATAGGCTGCCACTTGATGACTAAAATCATTGGTCAGTTCTCGAGTTGAAAATGAAGCAAGAATTGTTTTTTGTGTCTCATTAGAAAAGTGAAAAAAGGATTGTAGCAATAACTCATTTTTCCCACCAAGCATATTAAATTGCTTATATGCTTGTAAAACTGACTGTTGAGAATTTCTATTTTTAGCCAAGTGAGTTTGTTCTAAAATGGCCGTACCTAAAGCACGTTGTTGCCCTAAATTTTCTTTAAAATTAAGCAGTGCACTAATAGCCATAATATGATTTGCTAATATGGAACTCATATTAATATGCGTCAGACGATTTTGTATATCTAATAAATGACTAATAAAACGGGTATAAGATGATTTTAATTGTAGAACGCTACCCTGCTTCTCATCAATTTGCTTTCTCTGCCGTTTTAATAAGGCTAAATCACCTTTAAGCTGCTTAATATTAAAAAAGCTAATATTTATACTTGCCAAGCTGAGTTGAGGCTCCATAATACTGGATGATTGAGAAAATAATTTTGATGATTGCTGCTCTAATTGGATAAAAAAAGCAGTGATTGATTTATCAGTCACCTTTCTTCTTTTCTTCAACTCCTCTAGAAATTGTTGATGATTAGAACTGATCAAGCCCGTAGATAAGCCCCTTTCAATTTGTAAGGTGTGTGTTACGGAATTAATTTGGGTAATAATCGGATTAATTTCTGACAGCAATAAGACATTGGTATATTGCTGATAATTATCTTTTAAAATAATAAAGCTTAATATAAATAAACCGATAATCGGTATAATGGCAGAAATAAAGATGCGCTGAGTGAGAGTAATATGTTGGACAAGCCAATGTGATATTTTTTGGAAAGTACCCTTTGATGTGTCTTTTTCTATTTTAGAATAATAATGATAATAAGAAGCCGCATAATCCATATCAGTTGTTAAAACATGATTAATGATCCAATCATGCAAGAATAAATTAATATCTTCTGCAACATCATAAGAATTATTGGTTAATAGTTGCGCTTTTAGCTCTGGAATTTTTTGCACAAATTGTGCGTGTGTGTGTTTGTGTGCCTCAAGCTGTTTATAATCAATAGAGGCCATTAAGGCTTCTTCACGATTAAAATGAGTTTGTACATAATGTTCAAGCTCACCAAACACATCATTTAAAAAGTCATCGGTCAGACTATGGTGAGAAGCACGGATCAATTTATTAATAATAGAGATAATTTTTTTATGATCATTGTCGATGGCATCAATGCCAACACTCATACCATCATTCCATGTTAAACTTTCTATTTTTTCCATTTTTTCACATATAAGCCTGAAATTATTTACTTTCAGTTTGACTCAATATTTCTTTATTTGCGCCAACACAACATGCCCTACCTGCTTCTTTGGCATGATACATTCGTTGATCGGCAAGTTCAACTAATGTTTTCCAATTATTCACCTTATCACTAATTAACTCAGCCAAGCCCATACTCGCAGTTAATGCTGTGCCATCAGGGCGCAAACCTAAACCATCCTTAAAGAGAGCATGAATCACTCTCTGGGCATCTATTTGCGCGGCATACGGTAGTAAAATTAAAAACTCTTCTCCCCCCCAACGAATAATCGAATCACCTTTACGAATATGGGTTTTTATTGCCATAACCGCTTGTTGTAATGCTTTATCACCAGCCTCATGACCAAAATCATCATTTAAGTCTTTAAAATTATCAAGATCCACAAATAAGATACTTAAATAATTATCCTGTAACAGTGCCATGCGAGTATACACTTCAAGGCTTTCAATACCTGCACGTCGGGTCATTGCTTTGGTCAATGTATCAAAACTGACCCGTGTCACTTGAGAAATCATATAACGCATTTGACTGATTGATGAAAAGGAACTGGTTAAAACCAAAAGTAAAAACAGCCAAATCAGCATAAAGGCATTACTTACCTCCTCAGGACTATTAGGATATAAAAACCAAATAGTAATCGTAATTAAAGGCAAGGTAATAATAAGTAATTCAATAATTGTTAAGGCAAATATCGTTAAGGCTGCAATCACAAGAAATGGCAATAGAGAGTAGATATTAACCAATGCTCCAGCAAGCCCCATAAAATGGGCATCAGCAAGAAGATTATTGGCAAAGATAAAAAAAATCATCGGGACGTACAATAGAACAATAAGATTGATAAAAATTTTTGTTAACGAACAAGTCCCACGTTTACAGGCCATATAAAGCCCCATAAAAATACCCCCTGATAGTCCCCTAAGAATAGCCAATTCAAACCAGATATCATAGGGTAATACGATATAATCAACAAAGCTCCATAGGGGGACTAAAATGGCAAAAAGTAGAGAAAAAATAGAACTTCTTTTAGCAAGAATAGAAGCTCTATGATTTTTAATGGGCAAACTATGAGTTTTTGATGAGATAATTTCTGCCCATTGCTCACATGCCGTAATGCCTATTAATTC
>Ga0256831_1001094_pt1 | contig 14272 bp, 16 predicted proteins | sample 132544metaG_FD_189087 | JGI IMG/M metagenome (GOLD analysis project Ga0256831, IMG submission 189087) | Hydrothermal vent microbial communities from Lau Basin, Pacific Ocean - 132-544 | ecosystem: Environmental > Aquatic > Marine > Hydrothermal vents | place: Pacific Ocean: Lau Basin | collected...
ATATAATATAGTATTCTAAATCCTTGTTTTTGGCTGTCCGGAGAGCTATATACCGCTGTAGCTCGAGAAGCTCTTCGAATACCTTGTCATCGGTGGAATCATAGTACCTAAGCAGTTCGACCAATATCGTAGTCTCACGTTTCAATATCGCCCCTCTATAATTGGCTCCCTTATTTAGGAAGATTATCTTACATATGCTTAAATACATGATCAAGAATGGAGTATTTTTGCTAAGAAAGGTATTATATCATAACTTAAACATATCTAATACCAACATATACTTCATTCATAACTTTAAACGGTGCCCTAGGCTGTTCACGAAGCTTGATAACAACAAGAAGCCCCGCAATAGATAATACCACACGATAATAGTCTTCGAATTTATTGATCGAAACTACATGTGCTCGGCCACAGAAATCATGTTGCAGACACTTATCCTTACTCTTATCAATATATACCTCAACATCCGTCCCTTGTTTTAACTTCATTATCTTTTCATGAAGCTCTACTTCCATTGATACATTATCACAGCTAAGCTTAGCCCTATAAACATCGGGCAACCTGAGCGGCTCAATACTATCAATCCTACACTTGTATATTGGCATCTTGTAACCCCCGAGTAGGGCATATCATTATAAGCGCAATTTCAATATATCCCTACTCGGATATTAGTTTTCCCTAAAGGTGATACGATATGGGCATAATCGATGCTTCCAGACGATTAGCGGCTGAGCTCGCCGGCCTAGTTGACAAGAAGATCAAGGTTATTCTTGCTGATGGACGATATTACGAGGGAAAACTAGTTGGTTTCGATCATCCGAGTCTGAACCTATTGTTGGAAAACGCTGTTGATAACAATGGTAATACGTATCCTAAAGTATTTATCAAGGGAGAAAGAGTCTCGGAGATACTGACAACAGAAATACCATTATTCGAGCCCGAAGACTTTAAGGAGTTCATCATGAGAAACATGCGTATACCTGAGCATTTAATCAAGATAATACCTGAAGCTAGAGCTGTGATTATCCAGAGCCGCTACAAGGTGACAGAGAAAGGCGTGGAAGGCACAGGCCCATTAGCACAGACAATCTATGAGTTCTTCCAGAAATATATGGAGGAAAGAAAGAAGGTTCTAAAGGGAAAGTAATTTGGAATACTATGACCCAAAAGAATATGATCTAGCTGGAAGGATAGCAAAGCTAAAAACAAAAAACGGAACAATGGAAACACCCTACCTTTTTCCCGTAGTTGATCCTACTCGACAAGATGTGCCCTTATATGTAATCGAGAAAATGGGTTTTAACGCCTTCATTACAAATGCATACCTCTTCTACAGAAGAAATAGAGGAAGACCCAAGAACATACACGACACGCTAAAATGGAACAAAGTAATTATGACCGATTCTGGGGGATACCAAGTACTGGTTTATGGAGACATTGAAATAGATAATAAGACAATAATCGAGTATGAGAAACAGATCGGCGTTGACATCGGCGTTATACTTGATGTACCAACAGGAACTAAAATGTCATGGGAAGAAGCACGTAGAGCTGTCTTTGAGACTTTTGATAGAGCAACAGAAGCCTTACCTCTAATAATGGATACTGATCAATTATGGGTTCTCCCTATTCAAGGGGCACCATATAGGGATCTCGTGCTCTACTCCAGCCTACGCGCATGGAAGTATCCCTACCACATCCACGCACTAGGTTCTCCTACAGTACTTCTCGAAAGATATGATTATGCGGACATAGTAGAGCTTGTCGCACTAGCAAGATTACATTTGCCCCCTCAGAAACCACTCCACGTATTCGGTGTCGGGCACCCGATGATTCTACCTTTTCTAGTAGCCTTGGGTGCAGATCTTTTTGATAGTGCGAGCTATATTCTATACGCTCGAGACGGCCGCTACATGACTGAGACAGGGACAAGACGGTTAGACGAGCTAACCTATCTTCCATGCAATTGCCCAGTATGTTCCAGATATACACTGGCAGAGCTAAAGAGTCTAAAGAGAAAAGAGCAGATCAAATTATTAGCGACCCATAATCTATACGTCCTCATGGAGGAGCTCAGGAAAATCAAGGAACATATAAAGGAAGGTAGGTTATGGGAGTATCTCGAATATAAGAGCAAAGCTCACCCATCGCTTAGATCAGCGTTTAATATAGTTAAGAAATACGTTAGGCTACTCGAAAAATATAATCCTCTCACAAAACCTAATACCTTCGCTATAATGATGAACGACTACGATAGCTTATATCATCCAAGACTCAGAGTAATTAAAAAGAACGTATACGACTTCGTCTTGTCTAAGCTAAATCTTGGAAATACCATTTACTTAGTACCAGCTATTAGGAAACCTTATAGCAACATCATCGAGTTAGTTAAAGAAATAATTCCCGATGAAAAATGCCTATTTTATCATCCATTCCTAGGCGTATTTTCACCAAGTCTTTCCAACACTTACCCGTTCTTCCAGCATGAATACAATGACAACATCGACCGTTATACCATTATCGAAAGCTCAAATGAGATTGCTGATACAATAATAAGACTCGAGGAGGTTGGAAAGAGTATAGTTGAGGTAATAATATATTATGTTGGGGATTCCTGGTCCGAAAGCCTATCAGAAACAGTATGTGATATGCTTTTAGGGCACGGTATTAAATGCGCTAGACATACATTGGATGTTCTCGTTCGGTCTCAACCTCGCCCTCAAGAGCCTTGAGCATCTCTTTTTTCTTCTCCTCGATCCTCTCTATAACCTTAGCTTCTTCCAGGAGGCGATCAGTCTTTATCTTAACCCCCAGTATATCTGAGATAATATCGACAGCAACAGCAGTAGCCCTAGGATCCGGGCGGTACAGCTCCGTATAAGCAAATATAGCCACGCCTGGAATATCGTTGGCTTCTAGGAACAACATTGTTAGAGCAAGAGGTCCTATAACGTGTTTTTCTTCGAGCAATGGTGCATCCAGCTGTCTCTTACAATCTCCTATCGGGATCCACCGGTATTTCTCATCTTCTTTCTCCCTTACAGCAGGGTCCAAACCGCCTATAAGTATGGCTTCGCTAACACCTACACTTTTAAGCCAAGAGCCCAGATATTCGGCGTATCTTGTTCTTTCACGTACATGGGGTGTACCGTGGTTAACGAGTACCAGTAGTTTCTTATTATTTACAACACCATAATACAGTTCGAAAGGATAGGTGAGCCCATATCCTTTTTTATAGAATGTTGCTTCGGGCATGTGCTGTGTTTTTATAAAGCCTACGCGTTGAAGACTCAGTTCCATAGCTATGTGTCTACTAGCTAGATATCCGACCATTCCAAAGCCCTGATAACCCGTCACGAAGATCGAGCCTTTGAGTTCTGATGGATCAAATCCCTTAAGCATAAAGGCCTTTATCCTTGCAACCAAGATTTTATACCTCGTTTATTCCCTCCCTAATCCTAACTCCCTCGCCCCATCCATAATATATCATTTCCCATCCGGGCTTAGAGGCTTTCCCTACACCAATAACTTCTCCTGTATCATAATCTATCACAACAACTTCATCGCCGGGTCTTATATCTGGATCCGCCCATACAACATGCTTGGTAAACACGTTTCCCCCATCAGCTATGAAACCAGCATATTTATGGCTAACATAAACTCTACAGAATGGCTGAGGCAACAATTTATGTAATGTTAGCCCCGCAGGAATATGAAGTACGAATCTATAATCACTAGCTCTCACCGACAAATAATGTTTACCATCAAGAATAAGATATCTTATTTTATGCGTAGATGGACTCAATACGAGACGTATATCTTCAGGAATAAAAGCATCAGGTATCCCTCTAAACTGTAGTTTAGCTATTGTTCTTAGCTCTCTCAGTTCAGAAAGAGTTGGAGGACGAACTAGCAAAAACCAACACCGTTCTACTGGAATATCGGTGAGAATCTTCTTTTCTCACGCTCGTTGTCCAGATACTTCATATTATTATCACGTATGTGTTTCTTCGACATAACCTTGTCGACAGCCCTAATGAAATCAGTCATAGTAACGTATTTGCGTCCATCACGTATAGCATTATATCCGGCCTCGGTAACTATAGCCTTGATCTCGGCTCCCGTAGCTCCTTCAGTGCGGCGAGCTAATTCGTACAGATCCACGCCTTTGAGCTTCATCCTACGTGTATGTACTTTGAATATCTCGTACCTGGCATTTAGGTCGGGTAGTGGAACCTCGATTAGCCGGTCAAATCTTCCAGGCCTCAGAATAGCCGGGTCAAGTATGTCTATTCTATTAGTAGCTGCTATTATCTTAACATTATCGAGAGACTTAAACCCATCTATTTCTGCAAGTAGCTGCATAAGGGTTCTCTGGACTTCTCTCTCACCACTGGTTCCGATATCAAGTCTTCTTGCAGCTATAGCATCTATTTCGTCAATAAATACTATTGCAGGGGCTTTCTTCCTGGCTAGTCTAAAGACTTCTCTTACTATTCTTGCACCTTCACCTATGAATTTCTGAACAAGCTCGCTCCCAACAATACTAATAAACGTTGCACCAGCCTCATGAGCTACAGCTTTCGCTAGAAGCGTTTTTCCGCATCCCGGTGGGCCATAGAGGAGTACTCCCTTCGGAGGCTCAATACCGACTTCTCTAAATAAGTCCGGGTTCTTCAAGGGTAGTTCTACAACTTCTCTAAGCTCTTGGATCTGGCTCTTAAGACCTCCTATATCACTGAATGAAACCTCCGGTCTTTCGATCACTTCCATCGATTTAACGTATGGGTCTTCGTAATCCGGAAGTATTTCAACGATCGTTGAACCCCTCTGGTTTAACGCGACATGCATCCCCGGATGAAGCTTCTCCTTATCTATCTTCTCGCTGATACTCACAATCAGGTTTGGCCCAGTAGTGCTTTTAACAATAGCTCTTCCATCATCGAGTACATCGATCACTATTGCCTCTACGAGTGGGGGAGATAATAGTTTCTCAATCTCGGTCTGATAATACTTTATCTGCATTTTCAGTCTCTCCTTCTCGACTTCCAACCATCTCAGCTTCGACTCCAAGAACCTAATATAGTCATCAGTGCTCATCTTACCTGTTAACGTGTCCTTAGGCTCATTAGTGCTCATAAGCATCAACCCCTAAGTACTAATGGTTATATCTACCCCTAAAAACCATAGTATCTAATATCACTATCTGAGGATGAGAAAATGCCCTGCTACTGCGAGTTGTGCGGCAGAGAGATCCCAGATGAACGACTATGTAGAACTGTTATGGTTGAAGGAGTAGTAATGACTGTTTGTCCGCAATGCTATAACAGGCTAATGAAGAAAAGAGGCGTTCCCACCCAAAGAACATTTACTACCCCATCATTAGCAACTCGGAAGCCCAGACCCGTAAAGCCCAGGCCGCCGAGGAGAATACCTAGAAGAATACTTGAGGACGATTACGAGATTGTAGAAGACTATGCCGAGAGAATAAGAAGGGCTAGACAAAGACTTGGATGGACCCAGAAAGTACTGGCGCAAAAAGTTAGAGAAAAAGAGAATGTGATAAAGAGAATTGAGGCTGGACGCCTAAAACCAAGCATCGAGCTTGCTAGAAGACTCGAAAAAGTACTGGGAATAACTCTATTAGAGCCTATTGCAGACGAGGTTGAATTTGACTATAAGAGTAGGAAGGGGGACGACTACTTCACCATAGGTGACTTGATAAAGATTAGGAAAGAAGGGAAGTAGTTCCAATGAACACAGCACTGGTTTTCATACCGCATAAATACAGGGGTCACCTCGAGGAAGAACTCGCCCTGGTAAGAACGGTTTATACTGAAATCGAAGACATAATATATGTGCGTAGACCTAATCCAAAGTACTATATTCCCATGAATAGGCTTGAATACATCAAAAATACTGAGTCTGAGATCATAGTTTTAGACAGACTTAGACCCGTTCAAAAGATCAATCTACTACGGACAACCGGGAAAGAACCCGTTGATCGGATCGACCTAATCCTCGAAATATTTGCGTTACATGCTGGGAGCAAAGAAGCAAAGATGCAGATAGAATTAGCAAGATTAAAGCATAGGTTGCCAATTATCAAAGAAGCTATTAGAAGAGCAAAACTAGGCGAACTTCACGGATTCCTCGGCTCGGGACGTTATGGCTATGAAAAATACTATAAAATGGCGAAAGAGCGTGAAGCACGGATAAGGAGAGAACTACGTAAATTGAGTAAGACGAGAGAGATAAGAAGGAAAAAGAGGATCAAATATGGCTTGCCTCACGTCTCTATAGTAGGATATACGTGCTCAGGTAAAACCACACTATTCAATACATTAACAGGCTATAATAAACCAGTAGGACCCGAGCCGTTTACAACACTCAATCCTAAGACTGGCTCCTTCTTTTTCAATGGGAAGAAATTCATTGTTATAGATACTGTCGGGTTTATCAGAGATCTTCCTCCCGAGATCATTGATGCATTCTATGCAACACTGGAAGAAATAGTTTACTCCGATATAATAGTTAATGTAATTGATATTTCTAAGGGGATTGATGAAACTTTAAAAGAGCTTAGAGAGACGAGAAAGATTTTACTCGGCCTAGGTATTCACGGAAAACCAGTAATTATCGCATTGAATAAAATCGACCTTATAGATCTGCAAGACTTGACGGGAATACTCAGAAAACTCGATAAGCTATTAGAGCCTTCCGAAATACCCATAATGATCTCTGCTAGAACGGGCTATAATATAGAATTGCTCAAGAGGCTTATCAACGATATTTCAAGTGGTGATCTAAATGCGGAGAATATATGTGTTGAGATACGGGCATAGACCGGGGCGAGATAAAAGAATAACAACACATGTGGCACTGGTCGCCAGGGCTTTCGGCGCTAATGGGTTTATCCTTACAGACGTAGTTGACAAGAAAATAATGGAGACTATTAGGAAGGTGGAAGAGAGATGGGGCGGTAAGCTCCACGTAGAGATGGGCGTTGACCATAGGAGGTATATGGAGAAATGGAAACGAGAAAATGGAATTATTGTTCATCTGACAATGTATGGGCTTCACATCGACGATGTGATAGACAAGATAAGAAATACTAATAGGGACTTATTAATCGTCGTGGGTGCAGAGAAAGTGCCTAGATATTTCTACGATATTGCCGACTATAATGTCGCTATCGGACATCAGCCTCACTCCGAGGTTGCCGCCTTAGCTGTGTTTCTGGACAGACTGTTCGAGGGCCGTGAACTACATTTATCATTTCCAAACGCTAAAGTTATCATAGAGCCCTGTGCTCATGGTAAAAAGGTGATCAACGTTGGCGAAAAAGAAACAAGGAAGAATTAGAGATCGTGAGAAAATCATCGAGGATGCCATAGTAGAACTAATAACTAGGATGTACGGGCCTAATGCTAGAAAAGTAATTACACATATTATTAGAAGCAGGGGTGTTGTCGCCGAAGAAACTCTGGGTAAAGAACTCGGCATAAAATCTAATGAGGCTCGCAGAATTCTCCAAAAGCTGGCCGAAGAAGCAATTATTTCGTACAGGAAGGTTAAACTAGATGATAGAACTATTCACGGCTGGATCCTTAATCGAGAACAGCTAGAAGGAGTACTCATAAGCAGATTGAAGAAGACATTAGATAAACTCAAGACAAGACTAGAATATGAAGAGAACACTATTCTCTACGAGTGCCCGGTCTGTGGTAGAAGATACTCATTAGATGAGGCGATGGACTACGATTACATATGTCCAATAGACGGTGCACCGCTAGACGAATATGATCCCTCAGAATCAATTAAGGTCTTAAGGAAGAAGATAAAAGAAATCGAAGCTGATCTGGCTTTCCTGGGTGCGATCTAGTTTTGGGGAACGTGTATAAATATGTAGATTTATTTTCTGGAGCAGGAGGATTCTCCGAAGGATTTCATCAGCAAGGCAGATTTAAGTGTTTGCTAGCAATCGATAATTTCCGGCCCGCAGCCCTGAGTTTTTCGGCAAACTTTCCTCAAACACTTGTGGTAATGGAAGATATAAAGAAGATAAGTAGCTCCATTCTTTATGAGCTTCTAGGTAGCGAAGAAATAGACCTGGTTATCGGTTCACCCCCTTGTGAGCCATATACGGGCGCAAACCCTCGCAGACAGAAAGACCCTATTAATAGGCTTTATAAAGACCCGCAGGGTCAATTGACACTACATTTTATAAGAGTAATTGGGATTCTCAAGCCCCGAGTATTTATCATGGAAAACGTTCCGGCAATAATGGATAACGGCCTCAAGTACGCGCTAATGAGAGAATTCAGAAGAGCAGGATATGATAAGATCTACTTTAATGTGCTGAGAGCAGAAGATTATGGGACCCCTAGCCATAGAATTAGAGTGTTCATATCAAATATTAAGATCACTCCTAAGAAGCATAAGAGATTAGTAACAGTAGGAGAAGCGCTTTCCAACATGCCCAAACCAGGCATGCTTCTCCCAAACCATGAGCCCCCGCCTCCTTTACCCTTAAGGAAGCTCAAACGCGTATCGAGACTGAGATATGGAGAGGCCCTCATCTATTATGAAGGGGCAAGACGCAGGTTACCGAATCTAATACGTCTAGATCCCTCAAAACCCGCCCCGACAGTGCTTGGATGTTCCCGGTTCATCCATCCCTATGAGAATAGGCTTCTAACGGTGAGAGAACAAGCACGTTTAATGGGTTTTCCAGACCAATTCGTATTTTATGGAGGGAGAGACGAACAATATAATCAAGTGGGTGAGGCTGTCCCCGTCCCCCTTTCAAGAGCTATAGCGGAATACGTTGCCAGACTACTTAACGAGGGTGATATCTAATGCTATATATAGCATTGTATGCACCATCGAGTGTTCAAAGAGTCGTGGACTTTGTCAAGACAGTGTATGCTTTCAACGATGTGATCCCAATAATTATAAGGCCCTATGGCGCCGCCTCACAGATCGGTGTACCTGAGGCTTTCAGGATATCCTATAGACTTGGTAAACCCCTTATTCTAGTCCCGGAGATCGAGGATCTAGAAACCACGCTGGGCATTAGCAAGAGATACTTTATCACGGACCGGGGTTCCGAGAAGAAAATCGAGGATATCGAGGAAGGATCATGTATTATAATTAATGGAGGGGATCAGGAGCCAAGCAAGAAGGAACTCCTAACCGTCGAACCGATTAGATTGGCTGGAATACCAAATAATCTGCCAAGCCCTGCCCTAGTCTCAGCCTTAATGGTTATTAAAAAAGAGCTAATACATTAAAACATTAAATACGTAGCTTGACCAGCCAGTATTTCGCCTAGTAATATACAGAGTATTCTATCATAATATTTCTAGACAACTTCTCAAGCTCTAGCCAGTCATGTATGCTCATCCGCCACCCCACGCTTTCAGCATTTTGCACGACTTGTTCTGGTTTCTTGGCACCTGGTATAGGGATTATAGAGTCACTATACATGATGATCCAATTAAGTGCTATCTGAGCTGGTGTTCTACCATATTTTTCCGCGAGTTCAGTAAGTTTGTCCACCAATGGCTTTATTTTCTGAAAGTTTTCGGGATGGAATATGGGATCAGTTCTGCGTACATCGTTGAATACTGGGAGGTTTTCTAACGTGTATTTACCAGTTACAGCTCCTTTAGTGAGTGGACTCCACGCCAAGAATACAAGATCGTTCTCTTCGGCGTACGGGATAGGTTCTTCCTCTGCCTGTCTCTCAATGATATTATATCTGTACTGCATGCTGACAATATCTATTGTTGAGAGACAACTTCTTACCTCATCCACGAGTGCTATCGGATAATTACTGACACCAATGTGGTTTATAAGGCCCAGCTTTACGAGTCGCTCAAGCGCTCTCATATATTTGCAAGTGGGAAAATTATGCCAGCATGGCGGCCAGTGTAGTTGTAATATATTTATATAAGTTGTCTGAAGCCTTTTGAGCGATCTCTCTACTGCCCTGAATACATCCCCCGGATTAAGGTAATCCCCAGGTATTTTGGTGGCGATCACTACCTCGTCGCGTTTAACACCAATTTCCCGGAGCGCTTTTCCCAGGAATTCTTCGCTTAGCCCATTACCGTAAACCATTGCTGTGTCGTATAGATTAATGCCCATCTCAACTGCTTTCTCTACAATATCTTTTGCAATTTTATAGTCTGTTACTCCCCATGTTTCACTGAACTGCCATGTTCCAAGCCCGATCCTAGATATTTGTAGCCCGGTATTACCGAGATCAACGTATTCCATGTTCTTCACTAGTAGATGTTTTGTTAAAAACTCATATTATTTAGTATTACGTTATTTGATTGTATTTACATTTAAATAATTAGGCATTTGAGACAGAAAAATAAACCCCTATACGAATCCATGTAAGAAGGCGATGTGAAAATGAGCCTACGCTTTAGCCTTTCAGGCTTGTCAATAGATTCTGGTCAAGAGAAGAAAGAACACGACATAGTTATAATAGGTGGAGGCCCGGCGGGCCTCACAGCGGCACTATATTCCGCTAGGTATAATCTAAGCTCTATAGTGATAACGGAGCTCATCGGTGGATATATGTCGGAAGCACCACTAGTCGACGACTATCCAGGATTACCTGACATGCCGGGAAATGAATTAGTGAAAAAATTTGTGAACCATGTCAAGAAGTATGACGTGCCAATAATAGTTGAGAAAGCAGTAGAAGTCGTACCGAAAGATGATAAATGGATCGTGAGAACCTTATCGGGCAAGGAGTATGTGGGCAAAGCTGTGATTATCGCTATAGGGAGTAAGAAGCGGAAACTCGGTGTTCCAGGAGAAGATAAACTAGTAGGGAGAGGAGTTTCATATTGTACCACGTGTGACGGCCCATTATTTAAGGATAAAGTCGTCGCTGTAATAGGAGGAGGTAACTCAGCAGTAACAGGAGCATTATACCTTGCCGAGATCGCTAGTAAAGTATACCTTATACACAGGAGAGACGAGTTCAGGGCGTTCAAAGTATATGTAAGCAAAGCAGAAAATAATCCAAAAATCACTATTCTCAAGAACTATGTTGTAACCGAAATACTAGGAAAAGAAAGAGTCGAAGGCATAAGGATTAAGAACAAGAAGACCGGAAACGAGAAGATACTCAAAGTAGATGGAGTATTCATAGAGATAGGATTAGTTCCCCCGACGGAATTCTTCAGATCAGTTGGCATAGAAACCGACGAGAACGGATACGCCAAGGTAAACCCTGATCAAAGCACCAATCTACCGGGAATATACGTCGCTGGCGATGCCGCTGGGGGTCCCTGCAAGTATAGATTCGAACAAATAATAATAGCTGCAGCAGAAGGAGCTAAAGCAGCTGATGCAGCATTTAAATATATCATGTACAAGTTTTCACAAAGAAACAATACATAACCTCTATCCTACTGCTCCGATCTATTCATATCCAGAGAAACCTAAATTCTATTAATTTATTATGGAATTAAAAGGTGGGCCCGGGGGGATTCGAACCCCCGACCACCGGGTTATGAGCCCGGCGCTCTACCTGGCTGAGCTACGGGCCCCCAGGCCCATTTTATCTTGATTCTAGCTAGGGGGATATATAGCTTTAACGATAAACATGATAAAAACAATTATGTTCCGAGCTGCCAAGACTTTAGGTACCGTTCTTGCTCCGCTGTCAATCTATCGATCTCTATACCCATTGATTCGAGCTTGAGCCTCGCTATCCTCTCGTCGAGCTCTCTCGGCGGATTCAGGACTCTTGGCGGCAGCCTGCCCCTATTATCGTTCAGATATTTGACTGCTAGGAACTGGTTCGCGAAACTCATATCCATGACCTCGCTTGGATGACCCTCAGCGGCAACGAGATTTACGAGTCTTCCTTCAGCCAATAGGTATAACGATCTACCATCACGTAGTATGTACTCCGTAACGTTGGGGCGGATAACCCTCTTGGATACGGCCAGGGCTTCGAGATCAGGTATCCATATCTCTACGTTGAAGTGCCCAGCATTAGCGAGTATTGCACCGTCCTTCATAACCTCGAGGTGTTCCCGCCTGATCACGGCTTTGTCTCCCGTTGCTGTGATAAATATGTCTCCAACCCTGGCAGCCTCGATCATAGGCATTACCTCGAATCCATCGAAGACTGCTTCAAGAGCCCTAATAGGATCCACCTCTGTAACTATAACCCTTCTAGCTCCTAGTCCACGTGCCCTCATGGCTATTCCTCTGCCTACCCATCCATAACCAGCTACCACAACTACTTTACCAGCGACCAGTATGTTAGTAGCCCTAAGTATACCGTCGAATGTGCTCTGCCCGGTACCGTACCTGTTGTCGAACAAGTGTTTTGTATAAGCATTGTTTACAGCTATGACCGGGTACTTGAGCAGTCCATCGCGCTCAAGGGCTCTTAGCCTTATCACACCCGTTGTAGTCTCCTCGGTACCGCCGATCATTTTTGATGCTAGTTTGGGATACTCCTTATGTATAAGTGCATGAAAATCTCCGCCATCATCCAATATTATATCGGGCTCGTTCTCAGCTGCTTTCCTAATACACCAGTAATACTCCTCGCTTGACTGTCCTCTCCACGCATATACTCTTATGCCGTACTCTACTAGTGCCGCTGCCACGTCGTCCTGTGTGGATAACGGGTTGCTCGCTGCTAGCACGACGTCCTCTGCTCCAGCATCCTTGATCGCTTTCATTAGGACGGCGGTTTCTTTAGTTACGTGTAGGACGGCAGATATTCTTAATCCTTTGAATGGTTTCTCGTCCATATACTTCTTCCTGAGAAGCATTAGGACAGGCATATGTTTCTCTGCCCAGTAAATTTTCAGTTTACCGGCTTCCGCCAGCCCCATATCCTTAACCTTATAATCACCCGTGCTCATTGTTCTAGCACCCAAGCTACTCTTTGTTTAAAAGCATAGTTATTATGCCTTAAATATTAAGGTATACCGGGTAGATAATAATGCTTAAAAGAGAACCCACTAAGCGGGAAACAATACTGGTTCTAATAACTAGGAGGCCGTGGCTAACTCCATTTATAGCTGAGATACATAGTCTGGGAGGAACAAGTATCGGCGAACTAAGAGAACTACTCGGCGTCAGAACACCGATTATAAAGAGGGCATTATGGTGGCTCCAAAAATACGGCGTGCTCGAGAAATCAGGCGAGAAATATGTCATAAGCCAGGAATACAGGCCTGTCGTGGACGAGCTGAAGCTCCTGCTATGTAAACAGGGACGAGTATATGTGCTGAAGCTTGGCGCCACGTATTTCGTTATAGCCGTGAGGAGAACAAAGATAACATCCTATACTGTGCCAGAAAAACTGATCAAGAAACTAGACGAGCTGACTACTAATGCTGGAGGAGCAGAATTCACGCCTAAGGATCTAGTTGATACTCTCAGTATACCATATAAGCTGGCGAGCCGAGTGGTTAAAACATACAAGTTACTAAGAGAATGTACTTCGACTTAGCCTGGGTTCCCACTACGAGTCAGTATCGCAGGGCCTCAACACGTTTTCAGTGTCGGAGGTTGTCATCATCCCCGCGGTACATCGATAATATCTGGCTAGGCAGGATAATATTGTTGCGCGGCTGTGATGAGGATCTTTGGGGCTGAAGATGATGAGAATGGCGGAGCACTGAGTGTAGCGGGCCCGCCGGGATTTGAACCCGGGACCTCTGGCTATCCACCCCTTACTCCTAGGCCGCAGGCCAGCGCCCTATCCAGGCTAGGCTACGGGCCCACCTAGTTTTTGTGGATTTTTACACGCCTATATAATGGTTATCAGTGCCCCCTACGGCGGTGTGCGATTTCCTTAGATATTCTGTCGGCCAGCGCTGTTGGTATGGGTAGCTTGTATCTAGGTGTAAGCATTCTTTGTATGATCCGCCATGCATCATCTAGGCTTATCTTGTACCCCATGCTTATGTACAGTGTTTGCCCACGATGACTAACGATCTTGGCAGCCCTCAGTCCATGCGCATAGAGGAATACCTCGCCGTTTTCCTCCCTTACTTCGCCGTATAGCTTCTTCTTAGCAACACCTATACTGGGTACGTCTAGTACCAATCCGATATGACTGGCTATACCGAGCCCCCTAGGATGAGAGACGCCGTGACCATCCACAACAATAATATCTGGTAGAATACCTAGTTTCCTTACAGCGGATATGTATGCTGGTGCTTCTCTGAAAGCTAGTAGGCCCGGAACATATGGAATAGGTGGTTTCTTC
>Ga0256831_1001095_pt1 | contig 14267 bp, 11 predicted proteins | sample 132544metaG_FD_189087 | JGI IMG/M metagenome (GOLD analysis project Ga0256831, IMG submission 189087) | Hydrothermal vent microbial communities from Lau Basin, Pacific Ocean - 132-544 | ecosystem: Environmental > Aquatic > Marine > Hydrothermal vents | place: Pacific Ocean: Lau Basin | collected...
TCTAAGCGTCTCCTCACCGTCGGGGGAGAAGAGCCAGTACGGGTCTACTTTCTCGTAGAGAAGGTTGCCGGACACTATGTCTTCGAGGTCACGCTTATCTAGGTGGTCGGCTTCAGCGTCGAGTATGAGGGCGTCGAACAGCCATTTCTCTACAGGGTCGTCTTTACCGTATCTAATAGGCTCGTCCATGTCTACATGCTTGACTATCGTGGACGGGTCTTCCTTAACGGTCTTCAGGAACCGTATGGAGAAGCCTCTGCCCGCTCCTTCGTAGCCGTGTATGGTTGAGGCGAAAACTATTCGCCTATGGGCCTTCCAGATCTTGTGTAGGAGGGGTACATGTATCCCTGATGCTTCGTCCACCGCCACGATGTCACCGGCTAGTTTGGGTATCATGAGTGGCTCCCAGTATTCTAGGCTGAACCCGTCTCCCTGGACTTCTATTATACGCCCGTTCTTTTCTTTTGGCTTAGGGTTCATCTTCAGTCTCTGCGCAGTACGTATTGCGAGGTCGAACAGGCTCTGCACGCTGTCCAGGCTAGGTGCAGTTACTAGGATTCTTACCCTGTGCTTGTGTCTCCGGAGAGTGTACGCTAGTCCCATCAGTCCTATTCCTACGGCACAGCTTTTCCCTCTCCCCCTGTCCGCTGTTACGACTAGGATTTTCTTTTTGCCCCGAGGGGGTTTCTCGTAGAACCACTCCATTTCCTTTATGACTTTGACCTGGTCCTGGGTTAGGGCAAGCTGGTAAGTCTCAACTGGGTAAAGTGTTTTTTCGGGGATCCGTATAGCTCTCCTACTCCCGCCCCTCGGCTCCTCCGGCTCCCCTGATAAGAGCCTCCTCCTATCTGATACGTAGACGAATATTCCCCTGTTATGCTCGAGGAGCTTCCTCTTGAACCAGGAGATGAATATGTGCCTCGGCTCATTATAGCCGGGGACTAGGAGGTTTTGCTTGAATATAGTCATATGCCTATCCCACTCGTCCCACTTGGGGACTTGGAATACTATGAGGCCTCCTCCCTCGACTACTCCGGTTAATCTACCCACGTCGTTGGGTTTCAGATCATTAGACAGGTCTAGGACTAGGGATTGGAAGGTGGTTCCAAGATATTTCTCCGAGACCTCGTATACCGCCGTAGTCTGCTTAATGTTCTTCGACTTTCCCTTAACAGTTTTCTTCACTATTTCCTTCCTGAGCAAAGCGTCCTCGTACTCGTCATGGAAAACGTATAGTAGACTTATTTTCTTTCTCCCATGCTTCCTCAAGACTTTCTCGTAGTAGAGGAGGAGTTTCGCGGTAAGCGACCCTACTACCGCAGGGTCACTCCCCGATAATACTACTAGGATCCTGTGGTTGTTTTCAATTGCAGAGGAAATTGCTTTACCTATCTTCGTCTGGATTCTCTGGAATCCTTTTGGAGTATATTCCTGCAGGTTCTCGGCGATCTCCGCTGCTCTCTCCTCTATTTCCTTTCTAACCAAGCCGTCGACCCCTTATTGTTGTAACCAATGGTATGATGGGGGTTAAAACGTAAACCTAAGCCAAGACATGCTGTCCGAGGGATTTAACGATTATAGTTTGATATATTAACCAAAGAAATAACGGGTAAAATAATATAAAACTTGGTTCTCAACCTTTAAAACCAGAATAACCATTCAAGGCACATCGAGATATTAAACAAGGTGATTGGAATGCCTAGAGCCCCCTACAGGGATAGCCTTAAAATGCTGGTTCTAAGATTCCTGGCCGAGGAACCCATGCACGGGTACAAGATACTGAAGAGGGTTAGCGAGTTAACCGGTGACAAGTGGAAGCCGGCTCCCGGAACCCTTTACCCGCTTCTAGAGCAAATGATGAAGGAGGGCCTCATAGAGAAGTATACAGTTGAGAGGGGGAAAGTCAAGAGCGGTGAAAGGATACTGTACCGCTTGACAGAGAAGGGTTGGAAGGAGTTTATTGATAAGCTCAGGATTAAAACCGACGCTCTTATCAGTATGTACTCGTTCATCCTCTGCGGGGGCCTGAGGACACTATACAATAACGGGTATAAGAGGGATGCCGTGGAGATATACCAGACAGTGAAGGATTCATTGAATAAGCTGGGTGAGTCGTGTAAATACCTCGATGTACCATTAGACTCTGTATAAGTAGGCATACAGGTAAGGATAACTCCGAACCATCTCCTCGACCTCACTATACTTATCCGCCCCGAGGACCATTACGATATAACCCTTATCCATAAGGTAAAGCTCCCCTCTCCTCGAGTATCCCCTCCTAAGATTACTATACCTCGTAACTGTAGGTTCCTTCTTAACCCCGCTCCTAGACAGTAATCCCAGGATTTTATCTGACACTTCCTTCTTCGACACAGCTAAAACCACTCTCCTCGCATTGTAACCTGTGCTGTATAGCAGCATGGATAGATCGTTTGCAGCAGGGAGGATACACTGCTCCATACGGTCACACGTTTTTATGGAGCCCGTCTTGAACAGGTCTTCCTCCGGCTCTTTCCTCGGTTCACTGGTGAAGTACTCGGTTATCCTGTTTTTAATGATCCTGTCGGGGTTCTTTCCTTGGTTCTTGGCTTTAACGGCCTCTGAGAGCATCTGGTCTAGATACTCTATTCTCTCGTGATCCTCTTCTTCCCTGCGGTAGAGATAGTTAAGTATTGTGTATGGGAGAACGCTGTGCTTCTCGAGTCTAGCATCTGGGTTGAGCCTTATCACAACATAGTTTTTCCTGCCTGATATGACGCTTTTCCGGTATGCCCATTTAAACGACTCGGACTTGTATACCTGTTTGCCGCAGCATTCTATTGAGAGTGGTATGGTTTTCGTTTTCTCCTCTATCCTACCTATACTGTACTCTACTTTGACTGACGACACGTCTTTGGGTAGTCTTCCGTCTACTAGATAGACGCCGGGTATTAGGGGGTATATTGTGTCGGCGAATCTCTCGACATCATTGTATGATGCTTTTACCGTGGGAAGGTTGGCTGTGAAGGTTTCATAGGTTAATATCTCATGCTCAGCCAGTATGTCCAGTATTTTCTGGGCAGCTCTCAGGGGTGCAGATCTATCGCCTCTGGCTTTCACTGGTGTGACAGGTATGAATGCTTCAGAAGGCAATACTATGGTGTACGGGTCGACTTCAATGTTCTTGGAGCGGCTCTTTAGCCAGTTGTGTAGCTCGACGATTAAATTGTATGTTCTGAGGATGCTTGATGGTTGAATCTCCTCTATTTCCAGGAGCCTTCTACGGAGATCCTTGTCCTTGCCGGAGTAGAGGGATACTATGTACGATGTTCTACCGTCCCTGCCCGCCCTACCGGCTTCCTGGTAGTAGTCTTCTATACTCTCACTCAACATGTAGTGTATTACGAATCTTATGTTAGGTATGTCAACCCCCATACCGAATGCTTTTGTAGCTACAACTATTTTAGGCGGGTTCCCAGTCTCGCTTGACTCATATATCTTTCTCTCTACGCTCAGCCTCTCGCTGTCCGATAGGGATCCGTGATACCCTATAGCTATGTCTTTTCCCATAGACTTGTTTATGAGATCCACCACTGTGTCAACGTTGGCCCACTGGGATTCCTCGCTTTCGACGAAACCTGTGAAGACTATGCCTATATACGGTGTTCTCCTAGACTCGTATCTGTCTGTTAGTGTTTTCAGTAGTGAGACGAGCTTTTCTCTCCTCTCTTCAACAGTGCTTACGGGTTCAACGTCGAATTTCAGTTCTCTCCTGATTACGGGTCCTTTGATTACTAGGGGTCTTGACTGGTGCCATCCTAGCTCCTCTAGTTTCCTGTAGGAGTCCTTGAGGTCTACTTTTATGGTAAGTGGGTCGGTGTTGAGCCCTGTTAGGATTTTCACCACATCCGTGTCTACTCCCGGTGGTAGTGTAGCGGTAAAGCCTAGTATGGGTATCTTTGGCTTGGCCTTGTTTCTCTCTAGGAGTACTCTGGCCATGTGGAGGTAGCTTGGCCGGAAGCTTCTCCCCCACTTGGATAGTGTGTGAACCTCGTCTAGGACTATGAATAGTGGGCGTTTGGGCGGCATGATCATTTCCTGTACTATAGGGTCCTCGAATCTCTCTGGTGTTATGTATAGGAAGTCGAGTAAACCGTTCTTATATAGTTCTAGTATCTCTCTTCTCCGCTTAGATGATATTCCGGCGTCTATGTATTCTGCCATGAACCCTTTGTTCCTGAGGCCCCTTACTTGGTCGTGGATCAATGTTCTTAGAGGCGAGACAACTATTGAGGGTAGACCTACTAGTGATTCGCCTAGGAGCCTTCCAAGGACTTGGTATATCGCGCTTTTCCCCGCCCCTGTAGGTAGAACTGTCACTACAACGGACGGCGTTCCAAAAGTGTACATCGACAATGCGTATGCGATGGCTTTTTCCTGGTATCCTCTAAGGCTCAGCTTTCTCTTGGACGACCAGTGCTCCTCAAATATGTCCCTAGCTCTCTCGAGGAGGTCTAGATGGAGATTCTTCATCTCTTCGAGGGACAATACATAGGGTTCTCCTTTAGCCGCCAGTGTCTCTATCTTCAGATTGTGTTCTAGAAATTCATGGCTTAACATCGACAATAACACTATCTCAGAGCCAACAGCTAGTCGGCGTATCCATGAAACTATGCTTCCAAGCAATCCGGTGAATGCTTCCTTGTAATCAGATGTTGAATAGAGGAATGGGGGGAGCTGATGTGCGAGTGTCTTCTCCGGTCTGACTATAACTATCCTACTGGCTCCCTGGATGGTGTGAGGGTTCCTTACCAGTTCACTTAGAGTTAACGGTTTAACTCCACTTCTATGTAACAGTGAGACCAGGTTTTTCAAAGGTTTATTCGGTACTATGACAACTGTTCCAGGTGTCGCAATCGAGGAGAGCGCTGTAGCTAGTTCATGGAACCCTGTAATGTAGCTTGCTAATCCGTATATTTTCACTTTGGGCTTCTCTTTGGTTTTGGATAGCTGTTTGAACTCGTCTCTCAGCGGTCTTGGTAGGACACTTTCGTTTGTAATAACCTCTATTCGGGGGAAAACTTCAGAGAGTTTGCGGGGAAAGTCTTCGTCTATACAGTGGACTTGGCCGTGGCTCTCGATTTTGCTTATACAGTGTTTGGTTTTATTGGCGAGGAGTCTTCTAGGTACCAACGTGGTTTCCTCTGGTGTCACACCGTTGCCTCCCAGCAATACGAATGCAGGATTGCTAAGTGTGTCAACGATTAGCCTTCTACCGTTGATCTTTTTACCGCATAGTTTTACGAGGCGATCCAGGTCCCATGGCTTGACCTGTAATCTGGTTGGTGGTGCTTTGCATGTTTTCTTGTATATGAGTTTCTCCCTGACTAGGTTTTCAACTCCTTCTTTGATTCTGGGATATTCCTCGAGACCTTTTAATAGGAGCAGAGGATCATACCACCATCCAAGGCTTCTCGCGGCCATATAAACCAGGAGCCTGGCATAGTTAGATTCAGGTGTACCACCGCTAGCATCAGGGAGAATAACGGCATACGGCGAGAAAACCGGGTGCATCGGATGGATGTTCTCTGTAACCAGAACTGTATCCCTTGTATAGGTATCCGTAGGCTCGTTTGAGGCAAATTTTCCATGAGGCAGAGATATTTGTTCTAGGCGCCTACCAGAGGGAGGCCTCCCCGCCTTAATGGGAGGAGATGATAAACCCTTCAGACCTTTTGGCAGCTCGATTCTCCCGATTTCCGGGAGTCTTTCCATTATTCTCTCAATCATCCATATAGCTGAGTCCAGGAACATCTTTAGTTTATCTTCAATACTAGTGGGCTCTGATCCGTATAAAACAGCTAGAACATAGTCGAGTCTTCCGGTTTGTAGCTGTGGTATTGCGAGTTTAGCCAGTAGCTTATAGTCAAGTGTTTTCTCATATATTCTATCATTCCTACTAAGACCATAAGACACTATGAGCCTCGGCCTGAGAATTTGGATTAGCGCGTCATAGCTTAGGCCTTCCGAGTTTTTGTCGGGAATTATTATTGAATAATTCTTCCCATTATATAGGACAAGCTTGGCCTCCCCTTCTTCTACGTATACACCCATTATGCTTCCTTCGTAAATACTATAGAAGCTCTCCTCGCCTAGCATACTTGATGCCTTCTTCTCCCATTTGACCCATCCCCTGCTGAAAAGGGCGTCTCTCGCCTTCCTAATGGTCTCAGTTCCAATGTACTGTGGATACTGTTCCGCTATCTCAAGGAATAACGGGATCTCCTCTATCTCCTGTAGAATCCGGTAAAGCTCTTCCCCGGAGATCTTACGGGATAACAACAGGTTCTCGAGAGATTTCTTCAGAGCTTTCCTGTTTCCTGTAAACCCATACTCTAGTCCTATGGCCGATAGCTCGTTCTTCAGCGTTTTCCTCTTAATTTTGTACTGGATCGAACCTAGTTTCGACTTCTTCAGCGAAGAGCCTATCCTATAGTATTCTATGAAGTCACTATAATCCAAACCCTAGAGCACCGGTGAAAGGGTTACATCACTGGTGTTTAAAACAAGTATTACTGGGAACCCGGGGTTGCATGGCATTGGTTGTCGAATATCAAGCCCTCATATCCGTCAACTGCCTCTCCCTTCTTAACGGATATTACTAAGAGCCTTCCTTCGTCGGTCACCCTAATTTCTCCTGATGCTTCTACATCTAGGAGCTTCATGCATCTAGGTAGGATCCAGAAAGCAGTGTAGGGATACTCGACTACTGTCCCCTCATAGTATTCCTCGTAAACGTTCCTCCCAGGCCTGGCTTCAAACTCTATTGCTACATGGAACACTATCTCCGGGTGATTGGTGTCGTGGAGTATTATGTTCGGGTCTAGAACCCTCCATGAAGCGTTCCTACCGTTTATTACTATTTTCTCTTCGCTGAGAATCTTCTCCATTCCCTTCCTGAGTAATTCTTTCTCCTTTCTGAGCAGCTGTTTGTTTCTCAGGACTCTCTCGTAGTACCCGGTTTTCTCGTAGTACCTGAAGTCTACGACCTGTATTATCTCGCCTGTGGGTATGATTGTGAAAAAACCTTGTGAGTAAAGGGGGTAGAGTTCCGGGCCTCTGCCCAAGATCCCAGTCATCCCCGAGGGCGTCAGCTCTGGCTACTCCTGTTATGCCTGTACGGGATGAGGGGGTGCGGGATGTATTCTACACCCGGCCTGTTCATCGGAGCCTGTGGGAACAGCTCCATGAACTGGTAGATCTCTACCGGTATCTCATCCTTCACGTTCAAACCTAGCTTCTTCGCTTCCTCGAACGTTATAGGGTAATCGTGGGTCCACCTGCCCTCTGTTAATAGTTTTGCAAGCTCCTTGGCTTTCTCCTCTCCCAACTTGTCCTTGACGAGGTTCTGTATGAACTCCTGGACCTCCTTGAGCGCTTTCTCGGCAACGTCAGCCATCAAGAGTATCTTGTCAGAAGCATCCTTCCCCTTCTCCTTGGCCACCTTTATTATCGACGGGGCAGGCGCGTGGAACGTCTGGTCGATAGCCAGCTGGGGGTCCAAGGGTCCTAGAACCGCGTTAGGATCCATCCATATCTCGTCTGCAGCCAGTGCGATAAGGGTTCCACCGCTCATAGCATAGTGGGGGACTATGACTACTTTCTTGGCAGGATGCCTCTTCAACGCCATAGCTATCTGGGCTGCTGCTAGGACTAGTCCTCCGGGTGTGTGGAGAACCAGGGCTATAGGCTGGTCTCTAGGTGTTTGCCTTATAGCTCTTATCACGGCTTCACTGTCGTCTATATCGATGAACCGGTAGAGGGGTATTCCCAGTAGGCCTATCTTTTCCTGTCTGTGAATCAGTGTTATGAACCTGAACCCGTATTTCTTCTCTAGTAGCTGGAGCAGCCTCATCCTGGCAGACTTGAGCCGCTGATAGCTATAAGTTGGAGACAAGAGTGGTATAAGGAACAGCAGCCAGAACAGCATCCATATAATCGAGTTCAACAGGTCCGGACTCAAACTCCACACCTCCATCCTCACTAGAGATTTATATAATTTCATCGCTCAACGTTAGATTATTTTATCAAACTCGGTAGATTCTAGTTAAAATAGTTTACCTAGGATAATAATCGATTTGGTGACAGTACTTTGGCCATTCAGGGAGGATACAACAAGAAGCTCCTAAGGGTGAACTTATCCTCCGGCAAAGCCAGAATAGAGGACATCGAGGATAACGTGCTTGAGATGTACCTGGGAGGAAAAAGCCTTGGCGTAGCTTACATGTACCGTGAGATACCTCCAGGAACCGATCCCCTGAGCCCATCCAACAAGATAATGATAGCTGCCGGCGGACTCTCCGGCCTAGCCCCTGGTTCAAGTAAAGCTGTCGCCGTCTCGAAGAGTCCCTTGACCCGGTTATTGACTGACAGCTCTTTCGGAGACTATTTCTCCCCCCTATTGAGGAAAGCTGGTTTTGACGCGGTCATAATAGAAGGATCAAGCAGAGACCCTGTTTACCTCTACATAAGAAACGGTGAAGTGGAAATCAGGAGTGCAGAGAAGCTCTGGGGTAAAGACACGTATACTACTACTCGCATTGTTAGAGAAGAAACCACTAGTAAAGCCAGTGTTATAAGCATAGGGCCTGCTGGTGAGAAGCTCGTAAAGTATGCTAACATCATAGCTGACTCTCAGAGAGCAGCTGGGAGAGGAGGCCTTGGAGCGGTGCTGGGTTCTAAAAAGCTGAAAGCCGTAGCTGTCTACGGTGACATGGACATTCCGGTGGCGTCTCCAGACGAGTTTAAGAAGCTGTGGAACGAGCTGTATGATAAGTACGCTACATCCAGGAAAACCGCTGATTCAAGAATGCATGGAACAATGAATGGTCTGATTTACAGCTCTCAAACAGGGATGTCTCCAAGCTATAATTTCAGGAAACCATATATCCCGTTAGAGCTGGCTGAGAAACTATCTCATAAGGGTATTGAGCCATATGAGACGGATCCGCCCTGGTGGATCCACGGGAAATCCTGTCCCGTCAAGTGCGCTAGATACACCAGGCTATCCGTTCAAGGGGAAGAGTTCGAAGTCAAGCCTGAGTACGAGAATGTTGCAATGCTGGGAGCAGCGACAGGGGTTTTCGAGCCAGAGGTTGTTTTGTACCTGAATTACATTGCGAACCGGTATGGCCTGGACTCCATAAGTCTTGGTAACACGATTGCATGGTTCCTGGAGCTCGTGGAGGAGGGGCTGGTTGACCCGAGTGACTTCGGGTTGAATGTTAAGGGTTTCGGGGATGCTGGAGGAGTAATCCAGCTTGCAAGGCTGGTCGGTGAGAAGAAAGGTATTGGCGCTATACTGGCAGAAGGGGTTAAGAGGGCTTCTGAGCTCCTGGGAGTAGGTTATGACCGGGCCGTGCATGTCAAGGGTTTGGAGGCACCGGCCTGGGATCCTAGGGGGTTAAGAGGTTTCGCTCTAAGCTATGCAACTGCGGATGTCGGTGCAAGCCATCTCAGAGGGTGGCCTAAGACTAGGGATAGACCAATCGACGGCCCGGCAGTCGAGGTTGTGGAGAGCCTTGCCAGGGACCGTGACAGGAAAACAGTGTTTGACAGCCTCGGCTTATGTATATTCGTCCCGTTTACCGAGGAGGAAATAGTGAAACTGTATAACTATGCTACAGGGCTCGACGTTGATATAGAGGAACTATACATGGCTAGTAGGAGAGAGGAGAGCCTTGCCAGAATACACAATGTACTAGACTGGGTTACCCCGCCTCTAGACGATACGATACCTCCGAGATGGTGGGAGCCTGAGGAAGAGGGGCCTGCCAAGGGCTCCAAGGCGTTTATAGACGAGGAAGACTTCAGAAGCGCTAGGAGGAAGTACTATGAGATAAGGGGCTGGCACCCCGAGTACGGGGTACCTCTCCCCGAGACCCTGGAGGAACTAGGTATCTCATGGGCTGAGAAGGAGGCTGTCATGGCGATTATGGGAGTGGAGCTGAGGATAAGTTGGATGAAGGGCTGAAAGCTGAGACACACTGTCATACAACCAGTAGTGACGGACGGCACCCTCCTGATCAGGTGGTGCTAGAGGCGAATAAGAAAGGCCTTGATTTTCTCGCTGTAACCGATCACAACACTTTCCGCGGTGCTGTGCTCGCCCAAAGGGCAGTCAAGCTTAGAGGATTGGAGAAGCCTGTGGTTATCCCTGGGAACGAGGTGCGGACAACTAAGGGGGATGTATTAGTCTTGTGCGAGAAACCCCTGTCAAAGATCAAGAAGGATCCGTGGGATCTTCGCGATCTTGCCGATGAGAACAATTGTGTTATGATAGCTGCACACCCCTACAGTATCATCGAACCCGCTGTCGGGGATTTCATCAGGGAGGCCCCCGAGCTTTTCGACGCTATAGAGGTTTGGAACGCGACGAATTTACCTTTCCTGAACTCGAAGGCCGCTAGGGTTGCCAGGGAGCTGGGTAAGCCTGGGACTGCTGGTAGTGATGCCCATGTTAAAGAGGAGATAGGGTCTGCCTATACTCTAGTTTATACTGATGAGGGTAGTGTTGAGAGCTTCCTGGAAGCCGTTAGGAAAGGGGATATCAGGCCTGTGAAAGGCCTGCCCAGCTTAACCGCTGTTCTAGCTCACTTAGCATGGGGGGTTAAGAGGCGCATTTAGAATTTGGGGGGTTCGACATATTTCAATACGACGTCTTTTGCTTTCTCCAGTTTTTTCCTGTGCTCCTCTAGGAATTTCTCTAGTAGGCTCCAGGCATTCCTCTTACAGTGGCCGCACAGCAACCGACCGGATACGCAGTCGTCATAGATTTTTTGTAGTTCTCTGTCATCCTCGATTAGCTGGAACATGTAGAAATCGTAGACTGTGCATTTCCAGGGTTCTGCTCCGAGTTTCCTCTGCTCCTCTACTGTTGCCCTTCCACCTGTTAGTGCCCTCATGAGCTTTGTTCTCGCAACTTCGGGAGGGTCTGTTAGGAATATTGTTGCTTCCGGTCTGCTACTACTCATTTTGTCACCGTCTAGCCCGCGTTGTAGCATGTGGTATGTGGATGCGGGGCGTTCTAGCCCTAGTTCATTGTGGAATCTGTCGGCTAGGTCCCTCGAGAGCCTTAGGTGGGGGTCTTGGTCGGCTCCTACTGGGACTATTACGTTCTTGTATCCGCCGAATTCTTCTAGTTGTACGTGGAGGATGTCTGCTGCTTGTGTTAGGGCTGCCATCACTTTTGATGGTTCCATTGTTCCGTATATGGCTTCCATTTCCGCCATGGTTACCTTTCTGGAGAACAGTTGTATGAGCCTGTAGTATGGTGTCTTGTGGTTAGTCTGGAAGTAGAATACTGCTTTTGCGGGGTCGAGACCTAGTGCTATCAGGTTTGCTATGTACTCGTATAGTCCTATTTCTATTGCTTTCTTCCTGTCCATTTTTCTTACCGCATATGCCTCAGCGTCGGCTATGACGATGTGCACTTTGACGCCTAGTTTCTGATAGTATATTATCTGGTCTGCCGTGAGTTTGTGGCCGAAGTGGAATTTACCGCTTGGCATAAAGCCTGTTAGAAGGGCTACCGGCTCTCCCTTGGATAGTGGCTCTATTACGCGTTTGTCGAAGTCTCTGTGGCCGAATATTATGCCTCTTCTCATATACCTGTTCGGCTCTGAGATCTGGGAGATTTTAGGTAGTATATTCTTGAATGGCTTAATACCGAATGTTTCCATTAGTCTCCCATAGTCCTTTACGCTTACATGCCCCCACGGGTCGAGTTTCAATTCGCTTGTCAAAACACATCATCTCCGCTGTGCAAACCGGCTCTTTTACAGATGTCGGTTAAACGAGATTTTAGTGTTTCTTTATGCCTCTCTAACAACTCTTCTGGTGATCCCAGTATTTTGACCAGGGATTCCTCTTCCTCGAAGTGCAGTGGCCCTGGAATTATTATGGATTGCGGTATCGTGTCAAACTTCTCTGCCCGGGTCTCACCTAGGGATCTAACGGTTATTCTCTGCCAAGGAGTTCCAGATGCTTCGGCTATTATCACCGTTAGATCTTCTAGTATACTTTCTCCCCACATATTATGCTCCATCTCAATTATTATATTAGCAGCTTCATTGGCATGCATTATTTTACCTTCATCCAGCTTGAGGTCAAGGAGTACTAGGGAGTGTGAGCTGGTGCACATGTTTGTGTAGACCTGTTTCAATGCACTGTAGGGGAACGTGTTTTCATATGGGTATACAAGGGTTGTTATTCGGCCGAACTTGTAGATTTGCAGAAGGCTTTCGAGTATAGACATGTAGACTCCTGATATTCCATGGATAACCTTGAATGGTATGTGAAGCGATTTAGCTTCCTCTAATACGATTATGTGCGTAGTTGCGACGAGAGGGTCTCCTATCACTGCAATGCTTATGTTCTTTGTCGACGCTTCTCTCAATAATCTTCTAACACCAGGGAACTCCAGTTTATCCCTGCCCACGGGTTCTACAGGCTTTCCTATAGCCTTAGCTAGATTGGCCGGTGTAATGTCTTTTGAGATGTTCGTGTAGTAGTCAAGGTAGACTTTATCCGAGCTGGACAGGGCTTCACGGGCCTCCCTAGTGATATGCCCTAGCCATAGTCCTAGACCAACCAGGTTCAGCATTCCAATACACCTAAATGAGGGGTCGGGTTCTGCCGGAGACCTCATACTTAGATGCGGTCCATAGGAGTATTCCTCATCCCCCTGTAGATATATTGAAGATACAGCTTGGCCTAAAAATACAGTTACACGTACCCCCGTGTGTCATATAATGCATAATATAAACAGGGTGAATCATGGTTCTGGATAAAGTGATGAATTGGACACTAACAGTAAACCAGACCGGAGGAGGACCACGTGATTTAGTCACCAGCCACAATGCATCGTCACTTGTAGCTCTACCGAAGCTCAACTCTATAACAGCAACCGTCACGGGCAACGGGGGGAATAGCGGGCACAGTGAATACGGTTTGCTTGTCTATATCTTTGCATTGACTGCTCTTGCAGTGGCACTACTAACTGATCCTGGTATAAGTTTTACTGATCTAGTGATAAGTTTAAAAGAATTGCTATCGAGTTTATCGAGCGGTTTAGCCAAGAGGTTGTCTAGGGATAGATCCTAGAGCCAAGTTTCTGGTAGCTGTTATCATATATTTCCCTAACCCGGAAAACGACAGCCGGATACCATGGGTGCGATCGTTCTCCCTCAGGAATGACATGCATCAAATCATGCACGAGGTTCACATACTCGTATATGCTTCCCTGTTCTACTATTTGGGCTGTAGTCCTGATCTCGTAAGCCGCCACATCGGGAGGTATGAGAATCCCTAAAGTTGCCTCTCCTGTTTCAATAATATTCCTCCATGTATGCCCTTTCGTCATCACGTGACTAACCATTGCCAGAGGATCCACGCAGTCCTCGTTGTAAACGTAGTCTAATACGAAGCTCAATCCAGCCTTGACTGCCTCGAAACCTTTCCCCCAATATTTTCTCTCTATATCCCTCAGCTTCTCGAGCGCTTCCGCCATACAGCTTTCCTTAACAAGGTAGGATACCATGAAGGGGGCTATGTTGAGTCCAGCAGATCCGTATGTGGCAACCATAGGGGAGAGCAAATAGCTCGATCTAACAAGGTCGCAATCGATGCTCGGACCCATACCTTTCTCGAGGATCGCCTCAACCAGCTTCCTCCGAGCCCTGAGTGTGTTATCTAGGAAATCATCCGGCAATACGGTCACTGACTGTTCACCCTGTCTTAAAACATTTCTCTAGACGACTAAAATCAATTCTCCTATAAATTGAGTAGACCGTTCTCCCGTTGACTAACCGGCCGTGAGGCCGTAGTCCCCCGGAGAACGTGTATGGAATGTGGAGTAACTCGTGAATAACTGTTTTAATCATCTCTGCCTTGCTCAGCTTGTAGAACCTCTCTCCTATCACCTCTATAACATATCCAGGCTCTAATCCGGCTGCTATCCAGGCACTCGAAAGACCGTGTATCCTAGCTATAGCCCTAGTTGAAGTCCCCCAGCTCACAAGACACTTTACCTTGTTAACATTTACGTGCGGGAAAAATCCCTGGCTCACCAGTTCCCGGACAATACAACATACATCGTCGGCCCGTGTATACTTTATCCTCGTCATCCAAGCCACCTAAAACAATAATAATGCTAGAACTGGGAACAACAGGGCCATACTACTGAATACTACGGTGTAATAATTCCATCCCGGGGATTCCCTTATAAC
>Ga0256831_1001096_pt1 | contig 14265 bp, 8 predicted proteins | sample 132544metaG_FD_189087 | JGI IMG/M metagenome (GOLD analysis project Ga0256831, IMG submission 189087) | Hydrothermal vent microbial communities from Lau Basin, Pacific Ocean - 132-544 | ecosystem: Environmental > Aquatic > Marine > Hydrothermal vents | place: Pacific Ocean: Lau Basin | collected...
GGAGTATGCTCAACGTTCTGGAGGAGGGCGATGGCGATGACCGGCTGTTGCGCACCCTGCAGCGGTTGGAAATCAGTTTTGTTGAATTTCAGCAGCTGGATACCTCCATTCAGGCCATCCGCTTCATCGATGCCAACGGCTACGTGCTGGCCAAGATGCGGGAGGGAAAGATTATTGCCCGTCAGGGCCCCATGGTACCCGGTCTGCACATGCGGGCCGTGAGCAGCAAGGTGGGCCGTGATTTTTTTAAGAACACCATTGGTCTTGCGCACGGGCGGATATGGATTTCCAACCTGGAGCGGGGCTGGATGGAAGGGGAAGAGTACTGGTGTCCCGGCATGGTCCGCTTTGCCACCCCGGTATTTTTTGTCGACGGCAAACGGGCCGGTATTATTATTATCAATGTCTGGGGCAAGGCCCTTGGCGACATGATCAACCGTCTCATCGAACCGGCACTTGGCAAGGCCTTTATTGTTGAACGAAACCTGATCGATAATCGCCGCCATGGGATCTATCTCTTTCACCAGGATCAGAACTGCGAGTTCGGCAACCAGACCGGTTCCAATATTCGGGTTTTTCACGATTTTCCCTCATCCATTACCAAAAAATGGATGAGGGAAGAAAAAGGGATCAGCTACCATCCGGCCAGCGGCGATATTCTGGTTCACCGCTATTTTTCTCCCTATGGCAACGCAAAACGTGGCTGGGTGATTGTGGTTGATGCCAAACGGGATGTTGTGCTGGCACCGCTGGCTGCGGTGAAAAGAAAGGCCAAGCTTTCGGCCATTGCAGTCTTTGGGCTGATGATCGCGGCGGTCCTTTTTTTTGCCCGTTCCCTGACCCTTCCCATCCGGGCGGTCATCGACGGCACCCACCGCATCAGCCGTGATCTGAGCAGCAGGATTCGGATCACCAGCCGCGATGAAATCGGTCAGTTGGCCACCGAGATCAACCAGATGGCCGCAACCATGGAGGAAAATATCCATCGACGCAAGGAAATGGAAATCCGGGCGGCCCAGACGGAAAAACTGGCCTCAATCGGTGAAATGGCGGCAGGTCTTGCCCATGAGCTGAACACGCCTCTAGGCAATATTAAGGCCCTGGCCTCTCTGACCGGCAAGGACCTTAGCGAGAACCGAATTGATGCGGCCTGCATTCGGGAAGATCTCGACGATATCATTTCCCAGACCGAAAAATGCAGCCATATCATCGGTGGGTTGCTCGGTTTTGCGCGCAAAAGAGAGGTCAATTTCAGCCTCAGGAATATCAACACCTGCCTTGCCGAGGCGATCTCTCTGGTGCGCATGCGCAGCGAGGAAAAAAAAGTAACCATCATTTTTCACAAAGACAGTGGTCTGCCGCTGATCAAGGTTGACGGCCATCAGCTTGAGCAGGTGTTTATCAATATCCTGTTAAACGGGATAGATGCCGTGCCGGAAAACGGTCGTATCGAGATCTCCACCCGCTTTGACGGCAAGGCGGTGGTCATCTGTTTTGCCGATACCGGCAGTGGTATTGCCTCGGAACTCCGGTCCAAGATTTTTGATCCATTTTTTTCGACCAAGGGCACCGGCAAGGGCACCGGGCTCGGCTTGTCGATCAGTTACGGCATCATCAGAAATCATGGTGGCTCCATTGAAGTCCGCAACAGGAAACAGGGCGGTGCGGTCTTCACCCTGCGTCTGCCGATGGGAAAAACAGGAGAAAATGGATGAAAAGCATCATTGTTGTCGACGATGATCCGATGGCCGGAAAAATTCTTGTGCGGATGCTCCGCGCCGAATACCGGGCCCGGGCCTTTGTCAATCCCGGCCAGGCCCTGGCCCATTTCATGGAATACGGCGCCGACATCGTCATTACTGATTTGAAAATGCCGGAAATAGACGGCATGGAGTTGCTCACGCGAATCAAGGAGATCAATGCAGATACCATTGTGTTCATCGTCACCGGTTTTGCCTCGGTGGATGGGGCTGTCAGGGCCATGAAGATGGGCGCCCATGATTATCTGGCCAAACCCTTTAATCCGGACGATGTGCTGGTGAAGCTGACCAGGGCGATCAGGGAGCAGAGCCTTGAAAAACAGTGTTCCTCGTATCGGCAACGAGATGACCGATCCACAGGAGGCACCCATATAATCAGCGGCAATGAGCAAATGCTTGCGATCATGGCCATGGCGCGTAAGGCCGCCCGCACGGACTCCAACATCCTGATTCTTGGTGAAACCGGGGTGGGCAAAGAGTTAATGGTGAAAAAAATCCACCGGTGGAGCCCACGGAGAGACAATCTGCTGGTTCCGGTCAACTGCAGTGCTGTGGCCGGGGGCATCATGGAAAGTGAACTCTTCGGCCATGAAAAGGGGGCCTTTACCGGCGCGGACAAGACCCGGATTGGTTTTTTCGAGATGGCGGATAAGGGCACAATTTTTCTTGATGAAATCGGTTCAACCGATATCCGTTTTCAGGTGAATCTGCTCAGGGTCCTGCAGGAGAGGGTAATCTACCGGGTGGGCAGTCCCAGGCCGATACGTATTGATGTTCGGGTGGTGGCGGCTGCCAATCAGGATCTGGAAAAGGAGGTGCGGGCCGGTTGTTTTCGCAGTGACCTCTATTACCGGCTCAGCGTGGTCACCATTACCATTCCGCCCCTGCGGGAGAGAATGGATGACATCCCGTTGCTGGCGGACCATTTTTTCCACAAATATCAACATATAAATCCATCGGTCCGAGGGGTTTCAGCGGCCGGGTATGGTATGCTGCAGTCCTATGGGTATCCCGGCAATATTCGGGAACTGGAAAATATTATTGAACGGGCCATGATCATCGAGACAACGGATACCCTGCGGCCCGAAAGCCTGATGATTCCCAGTCAGGAAAGAGGCGGCCGGGGAGAAACAGACAATACTTTGTCCGTGTTGGACAGGCCGGGAAATATCAGGGAAATGGAAAAAAACCATATCCTGGAAGTGCTCGCCGTCTGTAACGGCAAAAAAATAGAGGCCGCCCGCAGGCTGGGTATCAATAAGACAACCCTGTGGCGCAAGATGAAACGTTATGGGATCTGAGTATTGTTGTGCCGTTGTGCGAATGCAACAACCACGCTGCCTGAGTTCAACCGGCAAGCGCTCAAGGACGTTATGGCGCTGACGCCTGATTTCGGATGGTCGTGAACGGGGTAGACGGGAGAACCGGTCAATGGTCTGCTCGGCCGGACCTGACGGGCTATCGACCCCTGCGAAGCAGGAAGACCGGGGCCCCATCCATCCGGCCGTTTGACAGGAAATGCCTTGATATATCGCTCCGCATGGATGACATACCATCGTGAAACCTCAGAGGATAGCGAAAGAGCTCATAACAAGTAAATGTAGCTGACCAAAAACTGTTACGCAATTTTCGGTCAGCTGATTCAAACATTATGCATGCAAAACAATACTTGCGATAGCAATATGATATAATTATAATGTAATTATGAAATCGATATCGTTCGAATGGGATGAAAAGAAATCGCAAGCTAATTTCAAGAAACACAAAGTTTCATTTGAAGAAGCTCAAACGGTGTTTTTTGATGCAAATGCCAGAATGGTTTTTGACCATGATCATTCCGTCAATGAAGATCGTTTCATTTTACTCGGTCTCAGTGCTGTAATGAGGGTGTTGATAGTTGTTCATTGTTGTCGAGGCGACAACGAGCAACTTATCAGAATCATTTCAGCCAGGAAAGCATCAAGAAAAGAACAAAAACAATATCAGAGCTTCCTGTCATGAAAAAAGAATACGATTTCTCAAAATCTGTTAAAAATCCTTATGCAAAACATCTGAAAAAGCAAGTTACTTTGCGCTTAGGGGTAGATGTCATCGATTATTTTAAGAATCTTGCAGAAGAAACAGGCATTCCTTATCAGAATCTAATCAACCTGTATCTTCAAGATTGTGCGCATGCCCATAAAAAACTGCGGTTAAAATGGGTTTCTGTAACAAAAAAAGTTGCGGAACAAGTCGCTTGACTCTGCCCCCAGGCAGCGCGGTTTTTCAAACAACTTTAATGGGGCATCTAAGTACATGTTTTGTTTCAAGGTACCCTCAAATTGGTCGGTAGAATGCTCTGGACAGACACAGACTGAAAGATCCCTGTGCCGGAGGGGCAAAGTCCTGGGTTCTCGGGCAGGGGTGCGGCCCCGGCGGCGTTGCGTCTGGCGCCTGCGATTTATGGTGTGGTTTTCGGGAGCAGTTCTTTGAAAAATTCTATGGAGGGGTAGTGCTCCGAATAGCGAACCTGTTTGCGGCTTGAGGGGCGGGCGACAAAAATAAGATGTCCTAAACCATAGGTCCTGGCCGCGTCGAGCACCTTCTCCGTGTCATCGGCCAGCAGGGTCCGCTGTTTGTCAAATTCGAGGGTCTGTTCCAGCCGGTGCCAGAATTGTTCGTTTTCTTTGGCAAAACCGATCTCCTCGGCACAGATAATACGGTCAAACCAGGCGCCGATGGAGGTCTTTTCCAGCTTGATGGAAAGAGTCCCCGAATGGGCATTGGTGATAAGATAGAGCTTTTTCCGATTGGCCAGGCAGAATTCCAGGAATTCAATAACGTAAGGATGGACACCTATCAGGTGATTGATCCGCATTTTCAGTTCCGGGATATCAAGGCCCAGCTCCTGCGACCAGTAGCCAAGGTCCGTCCAGTCGAGCGTGTTCTCAACCGCCTGGTAGCGGGAGAGCAGTTCCTGCCGGGCCTCTTCCACAGAGATATCATGGAGCAGGCTGTAATGCTCGGGAATGTACTGCTCCCAGAAATAATCATCAAAATGTTTGTCCAGCAGCGTGCCGTCCATGTCCAGCAGGACGGTATCAAGAGCATCCCAGGAGATCCGGGGGGGGATTTTTTCAGGTTGTCGGCTGCCCAGAGTCATTGGTTTTCGTCCATAAAGATGAGAAGCAGGTCTGTTCTTTAGTTTATTGATACTGATTTTCTCTTAAAATTGCCCTCGAAGTTTTGTCGTTTGGGGCTATTTTCATCATTCGTTGTGGCTGGAACGGTAAAATATGGTCCAGCCATGCTGATTTATTCGGCGGGAGTTGACAAAAAGCCTAACATATTCTCGATCTGTTGGAAAAGATTTTCTTGGCTCTTTAAGGGAACGACAAGGCGTTGGTCCGGGGTAAGGCGCATTGTATTTTTACGGCGCTCTTTTTTGGCAGCCTTTTTGTCCTGTTCCAGTAGTTTGAGCAGTGTTTCCGGCCGAACCGACGTGTTGTCGGCAAAAGAATAGATCAGTGCCTCCGGGCCCTGTTCAAGTTTTTTAATACCAAGTAGTCCCAATGGATATTTAAGGCCGATCATTTGCCACAGGTTCCTGGCCTCCGGCGGCAGACGACCGTAACGGTCTTCAATTTCATCCATCAGGTCGGCAAGTATTGCCGGTTCATCATTACCGGCCAGGGAAAGCCTGCGATAGACATGATACCGCTGGCTGGTGTCTCTGATATAGTCCTCGGGTAAAAAGGCGGTAATTTTCAGATTGATTTCCGGGTCCGGCGGTGGCTCCTGCATGCCGTCTTTTTGTCGTCTTTTCAGGTCTTCCACCGTTGACTGGAGGAGATCAAGATAGAGGTCATACCCGACTGCGGCAATATGTCCGGACTGGGAAACCCCGAGCAGGTTGCCGCCGCCCCGGATCTGCAGATCATTCATGGCCAGCTTGAAACCGCTGCCCAGCTCGGATGCGTCGATAAGCGCCCGCAGTCGTTTTTTGGCATCCCCGGTCAGGTTTTCAAGGGAGGGGACAAGCAGGTAGGCGTAGGATTGCCGGGAACAGCGGCCGACCCGGCCGCGGAGCTGGTATATATCGGCAAGGCCGAAATGATCGGCACGGTTAATAATTATGGTGTTGGCATTACTGATATCCAGGCCCGATTCAATAATGGTTGTACAGACCAGTACATCAAGCTCGTGCTTGATGAACCGGACCATGACGTCTTCTATCTGGGCGGCGGCCATCTGTCCATGCCCGATACCGATACGGGCCCCGGGGACGAGGTGGGCCAGATGCTCGGCCACCCTGGCAATTGAGCGAACACGGTTATGGACGAAAAAGAGTTGGCCGCCGCGCTGTAGTTCCCGATGTACGGCCTCACGGATGACCAGATCCTCGCGGCGGGCCAGAAAGGTTTTCACCGGCCGCCGTCGGCGGGGTGGCGTGGAAATAACGGAGAGATCGCGGATACCGAGGAGCGACATCTGCAGGGTCCTGGGGATGGGGGTGGCCGTAAGGGTCAGGACATCGACATTGCTCTTGAGTTTTTTGATCTTTTCCTTGTGGGTCACCCCGAAGCGATGCTCTTCGTCAACGATGAGCAGGCCGAGTTTACCGTAGATGATATCTCCGGAAAGCAGTCGATGGGTGCCGATGACCAGGTCAATGGTTCTGTTTTCCAGTCCGGTTTTGATGGTACGCTGCTGGGTCTGGGTACGAAACCGGTTGAGACAGGCGATGTTGACGGGGAAGCCCGCAAATCTCTCCCGAAAGGTCTTGGCGTGTTGTTCGGCAAGGACGGTCGTCGGCACCAGGATCGCAACCTGAAATCCATCTTCGATGGCTTTGAAGGCGGCCCGCACGGCAACTTCCGTCTTTCCGTAACCGACATCACCGCAGATCAGTCGGTCCATGGGTTGTTCGCCGGTCATGTCACCAAGGACGTCGGCAATGGCCCGGGCCTGGCCGTCGGTTTCCTCATAGGGAAAAGACTCTTCGAGTTGCCGGTACAGTTCACCGGGCGGAGAGAAGCGATGCCCGTGTCGCAGTTCGCGGCGGGCATAAATATCAAGCAGTTCCTGGGCCACTTTCCAGACAGCCTCGGTGACCTTCTTTTTTGTTGCCTGCCAGCGTGTTGAACCAAGACGGTCCAGCCTGGGTTCCCGGTCGCCAAGGCCCTGATAACGGCTGACCCAGTGCAGCCGATCCACCGGTACGTAGAGCTTGTCGCCGCCGCGAAATTCGATCAACATGAAGTCGCTGTGGCGTCCGCCAAGCTCCATGTTGACCAGGCCGGAAAACCGGCCAAGACCGTGGTCACGATGGACGACGATATCACCGGGGGTAAGAGTATCAAGCTGAATCGGCCGGCCATGCCGTTTCCCCGGTTTTCTGCGCCTGATGCCGAGTCGTTTCTCGCCGAAGAGTTCGGCTCCGGACAAAAGGTGAAGTTTCTCCGATGCCAGGTCAAAGCCATGACGTAACGGATGTTCAACCAGATGAATCCGGTTACCTTCAAGCTCCCTGCCGGTAACCGGTGCGGTTAATCGGTCGGTTTCCAGAGAATAGCCGGCGATAATTTCCTCCAGATGCCGGCGCTGCCGTGATGATGTACAGGCGATGATGGAGGTTTCACCCTTATTGGACCAGTCGGTCAGTCGGTCGATGAGTGGTGCCAGCAAACCGCGTTTCTGCCGTTGCAGCTCAATCTCCTGAGTGAGCAGGGAATGATCGCCGCTGTGCAGGGAAAGGGTTTCGATGGGACTGTCCGGATCCGGGAGTCCGCAAAATCCGAGTTGCGAAAATGAGGCCGCATGATCACGTTGTTCATCAAGGGAGATGAAGAGCTGCCCGGGGGGCAGGGCTGCTTTGTCCTCGGCAATCGCCCCCGTATAATTTGCCGTGATACGTTCCCAAATCAGCTCGTTTGTCTGTTTGTTTTCGATCGGATCAATGGTGATAAGGAGGCTGTCTGCGGGCAGGTAATCAAAAAATGTCTCCGGTTTGTGGGTGTGCAGGTAGAGCAGCGGCAGGAAAAATTCACAACCGGCAAAGGGAATGTGTGCCGACAGTCGTCCGAGCAGTTCCTCCTCTGCCTCCTGCGGCCAGGAAAAAGTTTTGATTTCCCGGCTCAAGAGCTCAAGCCATTGCTGCCGATGGACCTTTCCGGGGAAGAGAAGGTCGGTGGCCGGGAGAAGAACGGCCTCTTCCAGTTCCCCCCTGGAGCGCTGGCTCACCGGATCAAAGCTGCGGATGGATTCAATGGTGTCGCCGAAAAAATCAAGACGCAGCGGCAGAGAGGCGCCTTCGGCGGCAGGCGGGAAGATATCGACAATGCCACCGCGCACGGCCATGTCGCCGGGTCGCCTGACCATGTCGCAGGTCTCGTAACCACTTGTGGTCAGGTGGGAAATCAGCTGGTCGCGGTCCGTGTCTTCACCGCTGATAATCAGTTCACAGTGGTCGTTGAGGACACGTCTGGGAAGAACCCGCCGCAGGATGGCTTCGACGGATGTGAAGACAATCGGGGGTTGGTCACTGTTTTGCAATCGGTAGAGCGTGGACAGCCGCGAGGCCGTAGTGGCCGGGTCGGGCGAGAGGGCGGTATAGGGCGGGATTTCGAAGCTGGGGTAGATGAGAACCGGCGCATCGGTGAACAGGGCGGTGTCCCGGGCAAGACCTTCAAGTTGCTCGTCGGCGGGAACAATACAGCAGACGGATATATTCAGTTGATTACGGATCCTTGCCGCAAGCAACTGTCCACTGCTTCCGGCAAGGCCCGTGATATCAAACCGATGTCGGCCTTTTTCCCGCAGTCGCCTTATGATCGACTGCATGGATGAGGATCGTCCCGGCGGCTAAAAGGAGCCGCCCATGGTGAAGTCCCAGTTCGAGCTGTCCTCACCGTCCTGTTTATCCAGGTTGTAGCCCCAGGCCAGACGGATCGGACCCATGGGGGACATCCACATGAAACCGACACCGGCGGTCTTTTTGAAATCCCCGAAATCCCAGCTGTCCTCAAGGGCGTATACATTACCAAAATCGGTGAACACCTCTCCGTGCAGACCGGCCTGTTCAAGCAGCGGAAACTGAACGGCGATATTGGCATACCACATTTTATCACCACCGATTTTTTCGTTGGTGACCGGGTCGCGGGGACTGATACTGACGGAGGGAAAACCACGGATACTGTTCATGCCGCCAAGGTAAAAGCGCTCGTAGACGGGCAGTTTCTTGTCGTCGTCGGCAAAGATCTGGCCGATGGCCCCCTTGGCATGGAAGACGGATTTCCAGAACATGGGAAAATACCATGAGCTGGAACCTTCGAGCTTAGTGTAGTCGGCATCGCCGCCCAGCCAGCTGCCGGCATGGCGGATAATAATCGAATTTCTGGAACCGGAATCAGGTATGAACCGATTGTTTCTGGTGTCCCGGAGAAAGCGGACATGAATGGCGCTGGTAAGATTGATATCTTCGGAATCCTTGATGACCTGGGACGCATTGTCGGCAACGTCACTGAGGGTGGTATTGTCTATCGAGTAGCCGTAATAGACATACCATTTTTCAAAAAACGGATGCCCGAATCGGACCCCGCCGCCCACGGAATCTTTGGTGTAATCGTCATATTCCCGTCGCCAGTTAAACAGGTCAAGGCCGGCGGACACATGGGAATCCAGAAATCTTGGATTCGTGTAATTCAGGTTAAAGCGAGTGGTTATGCCGCTTAAGTTAACGGACAGCGCCAGCTTGTTGCCGGTGCCGAAGATATTGTCTTCGGAAATCTCACCCATGAACAACAGGGATTCGGACGAGGAATACCCGGCGCCGATACTGAACTGGCCGGTGGATTTTTCCTTGACCTTGACGATGACGTCCATCTTGTCCTCTTCCATGGTCGGCTGCGGCGTAACCGTGACCTCTTCAAAAAATCCCAATCGCTGCAGTTTCTTGGTTGAGCTTCTGATGGCCTTGGAGTCAAAGATGCCTCCCTCTTTCACATCCAGGTCCCGACGGATAACATTGTCTCTTGTTCTGGTGTTGCCTTGAATTTCCACCCGGTTGAAATAGACCAGTGAGCCTTTATCGACGTTTAAGGTAATGTCCACCCGCCTGCCGACGGTGGATTTTTTGATTTTCGGGTGGATTTCGGCAAAGGCATACCCGTGCTCGGCATAGAGATCGGTCAGTTTCAGGGTGTCATCGCGTAAGATTTTGCGGTTGAGATATTTTTGTTTGCGAATCTTGAGCATGGAGATCAGTTTGGCCTTATTCTCAATAAGATCGCCTTTGATATCAACAGTGCCGACCCGGTATCGGGGCCCCTCTTCAATAGGGAAGGTGATGGCAAGAGAATCGTCTTTTTCTTCTACTTTGGGCTCACCTACCCTGGCTTCAATAAAGCCGTGATTTTGATAAAAGGCGGCAAGGCGCCCTGCGTCCTGTTGCAGGACATCCATCTTCAGGACACCGCTTTGGGTCAACCAGGAAAGCCAGTTCCAGGTGCCGGTCTGGATAACGTCTTCCAGATCGCCGTCATCAAAGGCCTTGTTCCCTTCAAAGGCTATTTTTTTGATGGAGATCTTTTTTCCTTCCTTGATTTGAAAATGGACATCGGCGGTATCTTTGGTCGGATAGCTGAGGGTGGCGGCAACCTTGGTGTTGAAATAGCCTTTGGATTTGTATAATCCCTTGATGCGTTGGACGGCATCGTTGATCTTGGCCGGGTTGACGATGGTATTGGCGGCGATGTTGGCCGCGTCCCGGACATCATCTTCAGAAACGGCGTCGGCACCGCTGAAGCTCACATTTTTGATAAGCGGTTTTTCTTTGACGATAAAGGTGATGGCCTTGCCCTTCGGCGTATCGGTGACATCAACGGATACATCGTCGAAATAACCCATGGTGAAAACCGATTTAAGGTCCCGGCGCAGGGCGGCCGGGTCGTAATAATCACCGGGTTTGGTCTGAATTTTTCGCAGTATTGCGCCGGAATCAATCCGTTTGTTCCCGGAAGGGGTCACGGAGGCAATAATAACTGAACGGTTGGAGTACCCGAGGACATCTCGCACCGCATTGTCGGTAACCTTCTCCAGGCCGCCGGTGAGCGATGTTTCCTGGAAAATTTCCGGTTTGGCCTGCGGATTAAGAACGTCCACAACCATCATGTCGACTTCAATACCCTGGCCGACCCTGGTTAGACTGCCAAGGGCAATGTAATCATAGCCGGTTTTGTCGGCAACCCGTCGCAATGCTGCAGCCGAAGGCGGCCAGGGGCCGGAATAATCGATCAGAGAGCGTGCCTGTTTGCGGGAAATCATCGAAAAGTTTTTCGAAGCCAGCGCCTTGGCCAGGGCCTCATCAGCCTGTTGCTGGAGTTCTCCCGGCCGGGAGGAGTTGATCTTGAAAGGAAGAAAACCGGTGTTCTGCTGGATGGCGAGAGCCGGGTCCGGGCCCATGAGAGCCACCAGACAAAGCAGGAAAAACAGGGCCGGCACAACATCCCGACTGATGTATCGAAACTGTGATGTCAACTGCATGTATGCGTCCTGATCAAAAGGGTTGAGAGGGAATGCCTTGAACATATTTCGACCTTTTACTTAGCCATCTTTGAAAAAAATGGACTTTTTATGAGTCCATCAAGATGGTTTATTACAAAAAAGTCTCAGACATCCTCGATTGAGTAATTAAGGTCGATGTATCATAACTGAAATCCGTTATTATGCCATGCCCGGTGAAAAATGCAACGGCTTATCCAATATTTGATGGGTGTGGTTCTTCTTTTGGAAGAGGTTCTTCCTTTGGAAGATGAATGGGATCGAGAAGTTCGGCCACCTTGTCGTGGAGGATGGCGGCAAGGGCCTGCTTTTCCTTTGGCGTGTACTTTTCCGTTGGAATGGGGTGGCCGATGCGGATAACTATTTCCCCGCCGGTGGGCAGGAGTTTACCCTTGGGTAACAGGCGGGAGGTATTGTTAAAGCCGACGGGAACAACCGGGACGCCGGAGCGGATCGCCAACAGTATGGCCCCGGCCTTAAAGGGGTGCAGCCTTCCGTTTTTGCTGCGGGTACCCTCGGGAAAGATGAGCACCGAGCTGCCGGCACCAATGCGTTCGGCGGCCAGATTGAGACTTTTCAGGGCCTTCCTGCCGTGGGAGCGGTCAATGGAGATAAAGCCGACTTTGCGCATGGCAGCCCCGAAGATGGGAACATTAAACAACTCTTTTTTTGCTATCCATCTGAAGTCATGGGGAAAGTACCCCTGGAAGCTATAGATATCAAGCTGGCTGCAATGGTTGCCGGCAAAGACATAGGTTGCCTGCGGGTCAATATTTTCCATGCCGGTGACCCGGACCCGTATACCGGCAATCCGTGTCAGAATTTTTGCCCAGAGTCTCGGATAAATCTGGGCCCTGGCGGCATCGTTACTTGAAATTCTGAAATCGGCAAGCGCCGCCAGGCAGACACCTGCAGTGACCAGAGGGAGGCAGACGAGAAAAATGAGGGAACGTAGACGTTGGAGAAGGATCATTGGAATCAGCGCGGCTGCCGGAGGTTTGGCGTATTGTTTGTCATGAAGAGAATAGTGAAAAACCGGGGTCAAAATCCGTAACCGTTTTGGCACCATGATCTTGACGGTACCGCGGGCAGGGCGAATAGGGACAATCCCGTACCAAGACGACATAACTCATTGTTTCATAGCATAATCACCGGAAAAACTCATCTCTTTTGTCCCCTGGGAGGCGTGAAGTTGTGTTGACGATTGGGCGGAGATGGTTTATGTTGCCTAACTTTTGAAAAAAGTCGATAGTTTCAGCCCTTAGGGAATATACTTCGACATGACTCCCTAATTTGGGAAATGAGAAAATAATGGAGAATAAGTAACATGACAAAGATTCAGGTGAAAAATCCGGTTGTCGAAATAGACGGCGATGAAATGACACGTATTTTATGGGCCTTTATTAAGGAAAAACTTATTCTTCCTTATTTGGATATTGATCTGAAATACTATGATCTTTCCATTCAGAAACGGGATGAAACCGATGATCGGATAACCGTAGATGCGGCCGAGGCCATTAAAAAATACCGGGTCGGCATTAAATGCGCCACCATCACCCCGGACGAGGCCCGGGTTACGGAATTTGATTTGAAAAAGATGTGGCCCTCTCCCAACGGCACCATTCGTAATATCATCGGTGGCACCGTGTTCAGGCAGCCGATTATTTGCAACAATATACCCCGCCTGGTACCGGGCTGGACCAAACCCATTGTTATTGGTCGTCATGCCTTCGGCGATCAGTACAAGGCTACGGATTTCCTGGTGCCTGGTCCAGGAAAACTGACGATGCGTTTTGAACCGGAGGGCGGCGGCACACCGGTCGAGCATGAGGTGTTTGATTTTCCCGGCAGCGGCTGCGCCATGGGAATGTACAACCTGGATGATTCCATCCGTGGTTTTGCCCGATCCTGCATGAATTATGCGCTCAACCTCGGCTGGCCGCTCTATCTGTCGACAAAAAACACCATTCTGAAGAAATATGACGGGCGGTTCAAGGATCTTTTTCAGGCGGTTTTTGATGAGGAATTTGGTGATCGATTTTCCGAGTTGGGAATAACCTACGAGCACCGGCTGATCGACGATATGGTTGCCTCTGCGCTTAAATGGGAAGGCGGCTTTGTCTGGGCCTGTAAAAATTACGACGGGGATGTCCAGTCGGATATCGTGGCTCAGGGCTTTGGCTCTCTCGGCCTGATGACCTCGGTGTTGATGACCGAGGACGGCGGAACCGTCGAGGCAGAGGCCGCCCATGGCACGGTTACCCGCCATTATCGGGAACATCAAAAGGGGAATGCGACTTCCACCAACCCGATTGCTTCCATCTTTGCCTGGACCCGCGGGCTCTATTATCGCGGCACCTTTGACGATACGCCGGAGGTCGTCCGTTTTGCCGAACTTCTGGAAAAGGTCTGTGTTGAAACCGTTGAGTCCGGCTTTATGACCAAGGACCTGGCCCTGCTGATCGGCGGTGAGCAGAAGTTTTTGACCACCGAAGAATTTCTGGCCAAACTCGATGAAAATTTGCAGGCGGCCATGGGCTGATCCGGCCCGGTTGTGTGCAACGGTCGAATTGAAATGTTCCACAGGGTATATCAGCTTTGGCAGCTATGCCCTGTGGACGATAATAGGCCGCCGGAAAACCGGTGACGACGGACAGGTTGCGGGTACCTGGCTGCAAGGTCGTTGTGGCCTCGGCCGTGCCGGTTCATTCTGAGTGAGACCGGCCATGTCTCTGCTTGCCGGTGTACAGGATGTACTGTTTCCCGCCCGTTGCCTTGCCTGTGAGACACTACTCGGCCAATATCGGTTGCCGCTTCTCTGCAGTGACTGTGTCTCCCGGCTCGTTCCTCTGGTCTCTCCCCTGTGCCTCTGCTGCGGCATGCCCTTTGAAGCCGGTGAGGACCATCTCTGCGGCAACTGTCTTGCCGGGAAATCTCCTTTTGATCTCGTCCGCTCCGCGTTTTC
>Ga0256831_1001097_pt1 | contig 14256 bp, 14 predicted proteins | sample 132544metaG_FD_189087 | JGI IMG/M metagenome (GOLD analysis project Ga0256831, IMG submission 189087) | Hydrothermal vent microbial communities from Lau Basin, Pacific Ocean - 132-544 | ecosystem: Environmental > Aquatic > Marine > Hydrothermal vents | place: Pacific Ocean: Lau Basin | collected...
GGAGAACGCGGCGCGGATGGGCGAGCGACTGGTCGCCGGTCTGCGGACCATCGCCGAGGCGAGCAAGGGGAAGATGAGCAACGTGCGCGGCAAGGGCGTCATCATCGCCTTCGATTTGCCGACGACGGCAGAGCGCGACACGATGCTCGACCGGCTCATCGCCAACGGCCTCTACGCCCTCAAGGCGGGCGAGCGCTCCATCCGCTTCCGCCCGATGATGGACATCGACGCCGGGATCGTCGATCGGGCGCTGGAGATCGTCGAGCGGAGCCTGGCGCAGGTGTAGGACGATGGAGGCGCAATCGCTGCCCCACTGGGACGTGAGCGGTCTCTTCCCCTCCCCCCGGTCGCCCGACTTCGAGGCCGCGGTGCAGTGTTTCTTCACGGCGCTGGATGAGGCCACCTCCCGCTTCGATTCGCTGGGGGTGATGGCCCGTGTGGAGCCGTTGCCCGTTACCGAGGAAACGATCCGCACCGCCGAGGAATCACTGGCGCGTCTCAACGACCTGCAGGCAGAACATCACCGCCTGCAAGCCTATCTCCGTGCCTTCACGAGCACCAATTCACACGACGAGATCGCACAGGCGCAGACGAGCCGCCTGGAGGCGAAGAGCGTCGCGCTCTACCAACTGGAGACGCGCTTCACCGCCTGGCTGGGAGCGGTTGACATCGAGGCCCTCATCCGCCGCTCCTCCTTCTGCGCCGAGCACGCTTTCTCGCTGCGCAAGCGGGCCATCGCCGCCCGCCACCTGATGTCGCCGGAGGAGGAAGCCCTCGCCGCCCAACTCCACACGACGGGCAAGGGGGCGTGGCGCAAGCTCTACAACACCTACAGCTCCCAAATCACGGCGGAGGTTGCCCTGCCCGAAGGGAAACGCCTTCTGCCGATGACCGCCGTGCGCAATCTCGCCCATCACCCCGACCGCGAGGTGCACCGTCTCGCCTACGAGGCGGAACTGGCCGCCTGGGAAGCCAACGCCGTCCCCATCGCCGCCGCGCTCAACAGCATCAAGGGCGAGCAGGCACTCCTGGCCCGCAAGCGAGGCTGGGCCTCGCCGCTCGATCTGGCGCTCTTCAACAACAACATCGACCGCGAGACCCTGGATGCGATGATGGGAGCGGCCCGCGAGAGCTTCCCCCATTTCCGACGCTACCTCCACATCAAGGCGCGGCTGCTCGGCCTGGAGCGGCTGGCTTGGTACGATCTCTTCGCGCCGGTGGGACGGGAGGGGAAGCCCCTGAGCTTCGAGGAAGCCCGCGACTTCATCCTGAAGCAGTTCGCCGCCTTCTCCCCCCGGATGGCGGAGATGGGACGCCGCGCCTTCGCCGAGCACTGGATCGACGCCGAGCCGCGCGAGGGGAAACGCGGCGGGGCCTTCTGTATGTGGCTGCACGACGAGGAGTCGCGCATCCTCGCCAACTACCAGCCCTCCTTCCGGGGGATGGGGACGCTGGCGCACGAGCTGGGGCACGCCTATCACAACTACGTCCGCGCCGGTCTGACCTACCATCAGCGCCTGACGCCGATGACCTTGGCCGAGACGGCGAGCATCTTCAGCGAGACTTTGGTGCGGCGGGCGGCGCTGAAGCAGGCGACGCCGGAGGAGCAGAAGGCCATCCTCGACGCCTCGCTCCAGGGCGCGACGCAGGTTATCGTGGATATCACCAGCCGCTTCCTCTTCGAGCAGCGTCTCTTCGAGGCCCGCGAAGCCCGCGAACTGACCCTCGCCGAACTGAAGGCGCTGATGGTGGAAGCACAGCGCGAGACCTACGGCGACGGCCTGGACGGCGAGCACCTTCATCCCTGGATGTGGGCCGCCAAAGTCCACTACTACGGCTCCATCTTCTACAACTTCCCCTACATGTTCGGCATCCTCTTCGCACGCGGCCTCTACGCCCGCTACGAGGCGGAGGGCGAAGCCTTCCTCGCCGCCTACGATGACCTCCTCGCCTCGACGGGGCGCTACGGCGCGGCGGAGCTTGCCGCCCGCTTCGGCATCGATCTGCACAGCGCCGACTTCTGGCGCTCGGCGCTCGCCAGCATCATCGACGAGATCGACCAATTCGCCGCCCTCGCCGAAGGTTGAAGATGCGCACAGCGGGCGGAGCATGGCTGCAGCTCCGCCCGCTGCCGTTGCTGCGCAGTCCTACTCCTCGACCGGGGCCTGGTACTGTCGGTTGATTTCAGCGAGATAGTGTGCGGTGGCGCGGGTATTCGTCTCGATGTCCATCAGGAGGAGCAAGTAGTCCGCCGTGGCGAAAAGGGCGATCGCCTCAACGACGGCCCAGAAGAGGAAGGTGAGGAAGCCCACAATCCCCATCACCACGCCGCTGGCAAAGGGAGGCATACCGAGTTGCCGCATAAGCTGCGTGCCTCCGCTCAGCCCGGAGATCAGTACCCCGATCGCGCCCAACACGCCGCCGATCAAAACAACCCATGCCAAAATACGCAGAAGAACGGCGATAAAGCGCAAGGCCCGATACTTCTTCGTCATATCGATTACCTCCTTCTTGGTCGGAAAATGGATCACGATGGACGCGCGAAAAAGCGCGTTGCCTCATAGCTCCTCCGGACGAAAGGGAGGAGTTGATGCACCAGTTCGGGCCGCTCGAGGCGGACCAACAGCCAATGCGGGATGGCGCGCTCTCCGGCCTGGAATTCGGCGGCTTCCCATTGCTCCTCCAGGCGATCACGCTCTGCCTGCGTCAAATGAGCCAGCACGATGCCCTCATCGACGAGGAAGGTAAACAGATAGCCGTCCACCTGGTAGGCAGGACAGCCGTAGAGTGGCTGCGTAGCCACACCCTCCCATTGCAAGACGACGGGTTCCAAGAGACGGCGTACGGCCTCCACACGATCGGAACAATAGCTCATCTCGACCTCATCCCTTATTCTACCCGTTGTTTGCCATTCATGCAATGGGTGCTATGATGCCCCTGTCCGTCGGCAGGACGGGCGAGATGCTGCAATGCGAGGAGGAAGTCGCTATGCCTATCCGTATCGGTCCTGGTGAGTTGATCCTCTTGATCGTGCTGGCGCTGATCATCTTCGGGCCAAGCCGGATTGCCGATCTGGGCGGGCAGTTAGGCAAGGGCATCCGCGCCTTCCAGGAAGGGCTGAAGGGCGAAGGGGATGAGAAGAAGGCATCCGAGGAGGAAGCAGAACATTAAGGCCGCCCGATGGCGATGGATAATACCGAACTCCCGCTCCTGGAACACCTGGCCGAACTGAGGCGGCGGCTCTTCGCTGCCATCATTGCGCTCCTCATCGGCGCGGCGGGCGGGCTGCTCATCACCCCTCAGGTGATTCGCTGGCTCGTCCGTCCCCTGCAGGGAGGCCAGGTCATCGTCCTCAGCCCGACGGAGGCCCCCATCATCTACTTCAAGGTTGCCCTCCTGCTCGGCTTCGTCCTGGCGATGCCTTACATCCTCTATCAGGTCTATGCTTTCCTCGCCCCCGGCCTCAAGCCCAATGAGCGACGGGTTTTCCTGCTGGGCATTCCGGCGGCGATCGTCCTCTTCCTGCTGGGAGCAGCTTTCACGTTGCAGGTTCTCGTCCCCCTCAGTATGCCCGTCCTGATGAGCTTCCTCGCCGGTATCGTCAGTCCCAACTACTCGCTGGAGGAATACATCTCCTTCCTCACCACCCTGCTCTTCTGGATGGGATTGCTCTTCCAGACGCCGCTCGTCATCTACTTTATGGCGCGGATGGGGTGGATTACGCCGAACAGGCTCTCCGGGCTGCGAAAGATCATCATCTTCGTCGCCGCCCTCATCGCTGCAGCGATCACGCCGACGACGGACCCGGTGACGATGCTCCTCGTTACCGGTCCCTTCGTCGTCCTCTACGAGGTCGGTATCCTCCTGGCACGGCTGGCCGTGCGTCAACGCCGCGCTACAGGCTAACCACGAAGACGGGGGGCATGCGCCGCTTGTGTTCGGAGCGGGCGATGCGCTGCCGGACCATCGCGACCTGTTCCGGCGAAGCTGGCGGCTCCTCCCCTGCCTCCAGCGCCATCAGGATGGCGTCCAGCACGTCGTAAGTCATCCCCAATTCGTCCTCGTCGGTCTGGCCGGGCCAGAGGCCCGCGGTCGGCGGTCGCTCGATGATCGGCTGCGGCACCCCAGCCCGACGTGCCAGCTCGCGCACTTCCGTCTTGTACAGGTCGCCCAGCGGCTCCACATCCACCCCGCCGTCGCCGTACTTGGTGAAGTAGCCGACCATCAACTCCGATTTATTCCCCGTTCCGAGGACCAACCTGCGCCGCGACTGTGCCAGATGGTAGAGCGCGGCCATACGCAACCGCGGCTTGACATTGGCATCGGCCAGGGGAGTGCCCGCAGGGAGAGCGGCCAACAGAGCATCATAGGCCGCATCCAACGCCACCTCCACCGTCTCGAGGCCCAACGCCTCTGCGGCCATGCGGGCAAAGTCCGCATCGGCGGAGCGGCTATGGCAAGGGAGCCATACGCCGAGGACATGCTCGACCCCAACGGCGCGCACGGCCAACGTCGCCGCCAATGAGGAGTCGATGCCGCCGCTCAGTCCGACGACGTAGCCTTCCGCCCCGGCCTGGCGTGCATAGTCCCGCAGCCAGGCAGGGATAGCTTCCAGCAAGGCCGCATAATCCAGCCTTCGCACTCCCGCCTCCTCGACTACGCCTCCTCCCCCACGGCGGGGAAGGGCATCTCCAGCGCACAGAGCGCCTGCCCGTCCACCTGGGCAAAGGCGATCGAACAGCCCAGCTCACGGGCAAAGCGGCGCAAGGCCATCATCCCCACATCGTGCTCGGCAACCTTCTCGACCGTCTCGGCATCGATGGCCTCACTGGTGTAATTCCACAGCACCGTCTCCCCTTCGACGCCGTAACGCACGACCTCCAGCGCGATCTCGGCGTCGGTCAGGAGACGATTCAGCATCAGCAAGGGGGCCAGCGCCATCCAGCGCACCTCCATCAACGGCGCTTCGATGCGTCCCAAAGTGCCGCCGAGACGCACGACGAGGGCATTGTTCCGGCGGGCAAAGGCGGGCTGCACCGTCGAGATCAAGTTCCCCACCAGGAGGGGGAGATCGACGGTCGTTACCTCGATGACGCCACCCGCGGCATCCCGCTTGGCCACCTCCACCATCGATTCGATCATCGCCAGCAGATCTTGCCCGGCCTGGTAGATCGAGGAAAGGTCCTCACGCTGGAAATCGGTGATGGGACCGTCGATCCCCTTGAGGATGACGCGGGAGAAGCCGGTAACGGCATTCAGCGGGGTCTTCAAATCGTGGCCCATCCGCCGCGTTGCCTGCACGCTGGCCGCCTTGCGCTGCAACGAGAGGCCCTCCAGGAAGCCGAGGGCCAACCGTGCCCCCACCTCCACGGCGCTGGCCAATGCCCGCCCGTCGGCCTCGAGGCGTTCGGCGACGATCTCCGCCCAGGCATACTGCAACGCCATTGCAGCGGCGAAGGGGAAATCCCCCAGCGCGGCAATGGCCTTTCCCTCGGCAAAGAGATCGTGCGATTCGTTCTCGTCCAGCACTTCGAAGGCCCGCCGGGCCGCTCTTTCCAGCACCGGCAGGGCCTCGGTCTCGACCAACGGCAAGGGGGAAGCCAGCTCCAGCGAATGGTACCACGATGCGCTCAACATCCTGGCGACGTCGGGAGTCGCGGACGTACGGCTCTGATCATCCATACCGATGCTCGCCTCCAATTATTTTGCAGCATTATCGCCGCGATCCGCGCGAAGACAAGGGAAACCGCCGTCTCGTCCGGAACGAGACGGCGGTGTTGGCGCTCGCACGCCTCCGCGCGGGCCTCACAGGCCCAACAAGGTCTCGGCGCGGCTCAGAAGGTAGTCCGGGTCGAAGGGCTTGGTGATGTACTCATCGCCGCCAACGGCGGAGGCGCTCTGCCGATCGACGGACGATCCCTTGGCGGTGAGGAAGATGATGTAGGGGTGGTAATCATCGCGGCTCTTGAGCTGTCGGCAGACTTCCAGGCCGCTGAGACGGGGCAACATCACGTCGAGGAAGATGAGTTGCGGGCGATAGCGCAGGGCCAGTTCCATGGCTTCCTCGCCGTTGGTCGCCGTCAGTATCTCCACACCCTGGTCGCCGAGTTCTTCCAGCGTCTGGAAGAGCAAAACGCGAATGAAGGCTTCGTCATCGACTACGAGGATGCGTTTCGTCGGCTCCATCGTCCCTCCTCAGCCGGCAGATTTCGCACACACTCTAACACAAAGCGTGGAGAAAGTCAAAAAGGCCACGTGATGACCGATTCGCATCCGGCGGGGAGCCGTCTCTCCCCGCCGGATTGTCCGCTACCGATGGCGCTCCTTCCATTCGTGGCGCATGCGCCGCTCCTCATCACGGCGGGCGATGGCTTCCCGCTTGTCGTATTTGCGCTTGCCCTTCACCAGGGCGATCTCCACCTTGGCGCGGTTGCGTTTCAGGTACATCCGCAGGGGGATGATGGTGTAGCCGCGCTCGCGCACCTTGCCCAGGAGCTTGTCGATCTCGCGGCGGTGGAGCAGCAGCTTGCGCGGACGCTTCGGGTCGTGATCCCAGATGCCGCCGTGTTCGTAAGGGGCGATGTGAACGTTCATCAGCCACAGTTCGCCATCTTTCGGCAACACGTAGCCTTCACGCAGGCTGACCCGCGAGGCGCGCACCGATTTGATCTCCGTGCCTGTGAGGACGATGCCGGCCTCGTAGGTCTCGACGATGAAGTAATCGTGGTATGCCTTGCGATTGGTCGCAACGACTTTGATGTCGGCCATCACTTCCCTTCGCGCAGGTACTGAATCGCCCTTTGCACCTGTGGATCGTCCATCGGCGTTGCCGGTGGCTCCTCAGGATCGGGCACCTCGATGTCCGGCTCGATGCCGGTCTCGTGGATCGTCTCGTCGTTGGGGGTGAACCAGCGGGCAATCGTCACGCGGAACTGCGAGCCGTCGCTGAGTTGATGCGGGAGTTGCACCGATCCCTTGCCCAGCGTGCGGGTGCCGATCAGCACGGCCCGACCGCGGTCCTTCAAAGCCCCGGAGACGATCTCGGAGGCGCTCGCGCTCCCGCCGTTGACGAGCACGACCATCGGGATCTCCTCGCCGATGTCGCCATCGTAGGAGTAGAAGACCTGCTCGTGCCCGGCACTGTCGCGCTCGATAGCCACGACGCCCTTGTCGAGGAAGATGTCCGCCACCTCGATGGCCTGGCTGAGCAGGCCACCGGGATCATCGCGTAGATCGAAGATCAGCCCCTTGGGATGCTGGGCCAGCAGTTCTTTCAGGGCGTCGCGCACGCGGTCGGCGGCATTGGCATCGAACTCGGTGAGGTGAATGTAGGCGATGTCGCCGTCGAGCATCTGGTATTCCACCACCGGAATTTCGATGCGGGCGCGGGTGATCGTTACCTCGAAGGTATCCCGCTCTCCGGGACGGGCGATCTCCAACGTTACATCGGTGCCCGCCGGTCCGCGGATGAGGCTGATGGCCTCGAAGAGGCTCTTGCCGACGATGGATTCGCCATCCACGGAGATGACGAGATCACCCGACTTCAAACCGGCAGCTTCCGCAGGCTGGCCGGGCAGCGGGCGGACGATCTCCAGATAGCCGTCTTCGCGCATACGGACCGTCGCGCCGATGCCCTCGAACTGGCCGCTCGTGTCCTCGTTGAGGATGCGGGCGATATTCGGCTCGACGAAGGCGGTGTAGGGATCTCCCAACGTCGCGAGCATCCCGTTGATCGCGCCGTAGGTCAACGTCTTGTCGTCGGGGATGTCGCCATAGTACTCATCGGCGAGGATGTCGAGCACTTCGTTCACCAGGGCGGTATCCAGGCGCGGTGGAGCGCCGGGTTCGCGGGTCGGCGTCGTCGCCTCCTCGCCGCCCGTTTCGCCCGACGGTGTCTCCGCGGGCGTTTCCGTGGGGGTCGAATGCCCGCCCAGCGTCGTCGAGTAGCGTCCGGCGACGAAGCCGCCGCCGAAAGATAGCACCGCCATCCCCACGAGGGCGATGACGGCGACGACGATATAGAGTGTCTTGCGCATCGTCTGCCTCCTTTCCACAGTGAGACCGAAGCATTGTAACATCGGGGAACGAAGATTCAAGGAGGCGTTCGCCATCAACGCATGCGAAGGGAGGCTCCTTTGCGCGCGGCGACGGCGCTCAACGTCAGTCCAAAGAGGAGGAGAAGCAGGCCGACGAATCCCACCGTCGGATCGGGGAGCATCATCAGCACGATGCCGACGAAGAGCATCCCGGCGGGTATCTCCAGGCCGAGGAGGGGATAGGCCCGCCCGACGTCGAAAAGGAAGAGGCTCAATCCGGCTACGCTCACGACCTCCAGCGCGTCGATCAGCGGCTCCCAGATGGGGAGGAAGGTCAGAAGGCCGCTTACCGCCAGCAGAACGCCCACCATCGCCACGCGCTTGAGGCCGGTCAGACGATAGCCCTCGATGAGGGCATAGGCGAGGATGAGCTTGACGATGCCCCAGTAGAGCCAGGCGATCAGCGGTGGCAGGCCCAGGAGTGGCGTGAGCAGCACGAGGAGGGGATAGAGCGCGGCCAGTCCAAGCGCGTGGAAGAGCAGGCGGAAGTAGGCGGGCTTTTTCTTGACAATCAACAGCATCTTCTCGTATCGCATCGTCATCTCCTTTGCCCGAAGGATAGCACGAAGCGCCCCCCGCGTCAAAGCGGAGGGCGCTTTGCTACCGTGCAAGCTCAGATTTTCGCCGCCCCTTCGGCCAGCTCTTTCTCCAGCTTGTCCAGCGCTTCCACCGCGGCCTCGCCGCCTTCACGGCGGAACTTCTCCAGCCGCGCGACGTACATCCCCTCCGAATTCAGCTTGAGCAGTTCGGACGGTTCGACGCCAACATTCCGCGCTCCGCGCTTCAGCGCCCAGAAGAAGACGAAGGCCCAGAAGGCAATCCACAGGAAGTAGATGAAGACCTGCGCTCCCTTGCTCGACGGGGCGATGAGCGCCGGGACGAAGGTCGTCGGAGCGTAGGGGGAGGAGCCCATCAGGTTGTCCCAGAAATCGCGGGCCAGCGTGTAGGGCAGGTAGCCGAGGTAGAAGAAGGGCCAGATGAGCAGGCCGGTGATGTAGAGCAACCCCGTGCGCCCGTAGTTGCGGAACTCGCAGCCGAGCATGAAAACGGTGCCCATACCCAAGAGCAAGCCGCCGAAGATGTCCATCGTCAAGCTGGGCATCGTGCGGATGGAAACTCCGGTGTTGTGGAATTCCATCCCCGTCGCCGAGGCGAAGACGGAGGCCAGGCTCTCACTGGCCCAATGGTGCCCCTCCATCACATTGAAGAAGGTGAAGGCGATCCAGATCACGCCGCCGGTGATGACGAGATGGGCGGCAAAAGCCATCAGCGGCTGGTAAGAGGCGAAGACGGTGCGCAGGGAGAAGGGGATGCCCCAGCGCCGGGCCGCAGCAGCATCGTTCTGCTCCACCTCGCGCGCCAGTTCCGGCGTGATGACGGCACATTCGGTGCCGAAGCCGGTCTTGGCCACGGCAATGCCCAGCAGACCGCCGACGATGATGAGCATAATGATGTTGGAGAGATTGGCGGCGGTGAGCATATGCTTGTAGATCTTCGCCTTCTCGATCGTCTCCACCCATCCCATCCGCAGCGCATAATCGTTACCGGCCACGGCATTGTAGAGCGAGACGACCAGCACGATGAGGAAGATGGCATAGAGGACGAAGCTCAGGATCCCGCCCTTCTGCTCCTCCTGCCACGTGAGGCCGTCCGCCCAGCCGTACCCCTTGGCCTGCTTGACGAACCACTTCGTTTCCTGGCTCTTGAAGTACGGCGTCAGGTTGTACTTCTTCAACAACTTGAAAGCGATGAGTGCCCCAACGGTCGCCGAGATGATCACGACCAGGCTCTTCAAATTGAAGGCGGACCAACCGCCCAGCAGGTGATGGAGTGTACAGCCACCGGCGACGCGCGTCCCCCAGGCAAAGAGGAAGGCACCCAATGCCGTGAAAAGAAGGGTGCCTTTTGGATACTTCACCCAATTGCGCGTCTCTCCTTCCAACCAGGCAAAGACGAGCGCGAAGAGGAAGGCACCGATGATGATCCACTGGATATCGGGCTGATAATCTGCCCGCGTGGCAACGAGGCTGCCGCCGAATAGCCGGGTCTCCACACCGGCCAGCATCCGCGCCATCCCGCTGGTTACACCGACGAACTTGTGCTTGGGGTGGCCCAAGGGGAGGAAGAGGAAGTTGATGACCTCGGCGATGCCGGTCAACACCCCTGCCGTCCACCATGGCCACTGCTTCTTCAACCAACCAACGCCTTTCGACCGATCGACAAATTTGATGCTCATACGAGACCTCCTTTGAAGGTAACGAAAGATGGGGAAATCCCCCTGCAAGGACGAGAGCGGAAAGCCAGATGTGCATTAGACTTTCCGCATTTTCTACGCTACAATAGAAGCGGTGCACTTTCAAGACCCATCCACTTATCCCTGCCCAAAGCAAAAGCTTATGGAAAGCACAAGACAAGGGGGGAGCCGAGGGCCTCAATGCTGGGATTCTATCGCCTCCAGATTTTCCTGACGGTAGCCGAGGAAGGCAAAATCAGCCGGGCATCGGAACGGCTTCATCTGACGCCGCCCGCCGTCAGCCAACACATCCGAGCCCTGGAACGTGAGCTGGGCGTTACGCTCTTCGAACGACGCCGCTCCGGTGTTACCCTGACGCCGGGCGGGCGGGCCTTCCTCGACTACGCGCGCTGCATCCTCCGCTTGGTGAAAGAGGGGAAGGAGGCGGCAGCCAATGCCAGCGGCCTGGAAGTCGCCCACATTCACCTGGGGGCCAGTCCCGGCGTGGGGGCTTTCGTTCTGCCGCGGTGGATCAAGTCGTTCCACGCCCACTATCCTACCATCAGCGTCCACCTGCGCACAGACCCAACACCGCAGATCGTCCGCGAGGTGGCGGACGGACGGCTCCAACTGGGCATCGTCGAAGGACAGGCTCGGGGCGACGAGGTGGAGATCACGCCGCTGTGGAACGAGCAGATCGTCCTCGTCGTCGGCGAAGGCCATCAGTGGTGGGAGCGGCGGCGGGTCTCCATGCGCGATCTGAAGGGTATGCCGCTCGTTCTGCGCGATCGCGGCAGCCTGACCCGCGCCTGGGAAGAACGCACCTTGCGCCAGTACGGCGTCGAGCCGACGGTCGGCGCGGAGTTCGACTCCCCCGCCGCCATCAAACAGGCCATCCTGGCCGGACTTGGGCTGGCCTTTCTCCCCCGTTTCGCCGTCGAGGCGGAGGTCGAACGCGGCCAACTCCGCATCCTCACGCTGGAGGAAGGGCCGTTGCAGCGCACGCTTTGGCTGCTGTGGATAGAAAACAGTCTGACCTATCCCGCCGTCAACGCCTTCCTCACCTCGCTCGCCACCGAGTTCCCTCACCTCCCGCTGCAGATTCGCGGCGCGGACGATCGCCCGCTGGTAACGCCCGGAGCCTCGCCCCCGCGTACCACATTCACCCCATGCCGACAAGTGCGCTCGGCCAACAGAGAACCCCCTACTGGACAGCCTCCCGCTTCCGACCTATAATTTCGCACCACAGCTCACCTCTCCCTGGTGAGCCGTTTCTTGTTCTGTGTTGCGGTGTTTTCCTTCGCGGAGAGGATGATGCAACTGTCAGAAGGAGGCAAAAGACGTGGTGACAACCATCATCGCATGGGTTCTGGCTTATCTTATCGGCTCGATTCCGGCGGGGCTTTTCTGGGCTTGGGCCACGAAGAAGGTCGATGTGCGTCGGCACGGCAGCGGACGCACCGGCGGCGGCAACGTATGGCGGACGGCGGGGTTCGGCGCAGCCCTCTTGACCGTGCTCAGTGATGCGCTCAAGGGCGCGACGGCGGTCCTCATCGCCCGCGCGTTAGGGCTTGGCGCGTGGGCGATAGCCTTCGCGGGGACACTGGCCGTCATCGGACACAACCACTCCATCTTCCTCAAGTTCCGCGGCGGCGCGGGGACGATGACCAGTCTGGGCGTCATCGCCGCCTACTCGTGGACGGGGATGCTCGCCGTCTTCGTCATCCCCGGCCTGATCATCGTCTGGCTCGTCGGTCACACCTCCGTGGCCTCCATCTACATCGCCCTGGTGATGCCCCTCTTCTTCGCCCTGCGCGGCGACATCCCGACCACCGTCGCCTTCGCGCTGCCCACGATGGCCCTGACGCTTTGGTCATTACGCCCCAACATCCAGCGCCTCTACCACCGCGAGGAACGTTTCATCCAGCCTTACAAAAAAACGCCTCCCCCGATCTGCATCTCCAGGCACCCCGCGAAGCAGCAGTAAGGCACAAACGAAAAGGAGGGGAACCCGGCGGGTCCCCCTCCTCGTGATCCATCCTCAGTGCTGCCGCATCACCAGCGGCAAGTAGAGCCGATAGAGCGGCGGCGTGAGGAAGGCCGCACTCGCCTCGATCGGGGCATATCCCAGCGCCGAAAGGTAGGCGGTGTTGGTAACGGGATAGGGCGCGCCCAACTCCTGCGGCGTCAATCCCAACGTCGCGGTGAAGATGAGGCTCAACGTGTCGGCGGGGGCCAGCGTGCCTATCGTCCACGTAATCCGGTCGTTGGCTTCGATCGCGCCGCCGGGTTGCATAACCCATCCGCCGAAGTGTACCGCGCTCGGCAGGACATCGGTGAGCACGACCTGCGAGGCCGCTCCTTCTCCATCGTTGTCGAGGACGATGGTGTAGGTGACGAAATCCTCCGGCGTGGCGAGGGCCGTCGGCGTAACCGTCTTGGTCAGGTTGAGATGCGGCTGCAGGACGGTGTAGGTTGCCCCCGCCTCCCCCGTGCCGCTGCTGTGGGCATAGCGGACGGTATTGGTAACCGTCCCGGCAAGGGCCGTATTCGTCACCACGAAGCGGAAACGGACGTTTCCCCCGCCCGTGACCGTTCCCGTCCAGGTAATCAGGCCGCCATCCTCCACCGCCCCGACGGGCTGCTCCACCCAGCGGGCGAAGGTCGTGCTGAGGGGGAGCGTATCGGTGAGACGCACGCCCGCCGCCGTCCCCGTTCCGTCATTGCGCAGGTCAACGGTGTAGGTGAGCGCCTCGCCGTACCCTGCCCTCGTCGGCACAACCGTCTTGGTGATCTGCAGCGTAACGGTCGCCACGGTGCAGGTTGCCTCCGCCTCGCCCGACATCGTGCCCCACGCATAGCCCGCGTGATTGACCACCGTCCCGCCGTTGGAGGCCGTATGCTGCACAACGAAGGCCATCGTGACCGGCTGCGATGTCGAGACGTTCCCCGTCCACGTAATCGCGCTGCCGTCCCGGATCGTGCCCGTCGGCGAGTAAACCCAGTGATCGAAGGTCACCGCCGATGGAATGACATCGGTCAAGAGCACCGAGGCAGCATCCCCCCCATCGTTGAGCAGGGCGATGGTGTAGGTGAAGGAGCCGTGGTAGTCCACCATCGTCGGCGTTACGCTCTTCGTGAGGGTGAAATGCGGCATCGCGATGGTGTAGGTCGCCTCGTCCTGCCCCGTCTCGTCGGTGAAGCGGTAGAAAGCCGTGTTCGTGACCATCTCCCCCGCCGGGCGGACCCCGTTGGTGACGACGAAGGTCAGGCTAACGGCCTGTTCCGCCGAAACCGTCCCCGTCCAGGTGATGACGCCGTCGGCGAAGAGCGTTCCCGTGGGGGAATAGACCCAGCGGGCGAACTGCGTGCCCGACGGCAGCGCGTCGGTGATCAGCGTATGGGCGGCGTCCGCCGTTCCGGCGTTGCTGAGAACGATGGTGTAGGTAACCTCATCCCCGGCGACGAGGCCCGAATCGGGCACGGCGAGCTTGGTCAGCATCAGATGCGTATCCCGCACCTGCCCCGGATCGCCATCCCCGCCCCTGGCGATGAAATCATCGGCGATGTCGTTCGTATCCACGTGCGCCGGGTAACGCTCCATACTCTCTCCGTTGGCCACGCCGAAATCCGTGTCGCCGAGGCCCTTCCATTCCGGCGAACTATCCTCGTACTCGACCACATCGATGGCCGTGTAGGAGGGGTCGAGGAGGATGACCTCGTCGCCGCTGTTGCCCAGCGCCACATTCCCGGTAGCCCAGAGCGTATCGCGGGTCGTCTGAGAAACCGGTTCCCCGGCGGCATCGAAGGCGTAGTCGGGCAGGAAGTGGTAAGTGGATGTGAAAACATCGGCGCTGTTCGCGATCACGACCACTTCCCCCGGCCCAATAGAGCCGCCGGGCAGCCTCTCCATCCCCTCGCCCCCAC
>Ga0256831_1001098_pt1 | contig 14255 bp, 17 predicted proteins | sample 132544metaG_FD_189087 | JGI IMG/M metagenome (GOLD analysis project Ga0256831, IMG submission 189087) | Hydrothermal vent microbial communities from Lau Basin, Pacific Ocean - 132-544 | ecosystem: Environmental > Aquatic > Marine > Hydrothermal vents | place: Pacific Ocean: Lau Basin | collected...
ACCCCTGCCTGCATGGACTGCAGCCACGTCCATGCAACCACTGCAGCCCCAATCGCCACAGCAACCATCAGCACGGTGGCCACTACCGGAGAAACCCCTCTTTCACCCATGTTTAGAATTACACAGTACCTAGAATATATTTGTTACCTTTCCTTTGAGTTCTGTGGGTGTACGTCTGCGAGTGGAAAGACTGGACGAGGATGGTTTTGGCGTGGCTAAGGGCATCAGAATTCCGTATACGCTTCCCGGCGAGCTTGTCGAGGTGAAATCTACGTTCCGAAAGAGGCGCAAGCGCTTTGCCCGTGAATTTACCGTTCTTGAAGAGTCTCCTCGTCGCGTCCCGCCTCGTTGTCCACATTTTGGGATATGTGGTGGCTGCAGGCTCCAGCACATGTCCTACGACGACCAGCTTGCGTTCAAAAGGGAAAAGCTTCGCCGGATTCTTGGTGTTGATGTGGACGTTCTGCCCTCCCCAAGGATATTCGGCCACCGAAACCGCATCGACGTTGTTATTACTCCCGATGGTGTCGGTTTCCGCAGGTTCGGCACGTGGTGGTCTGTTTTCGACCTTAACGAATGCCCTGTTTTCGGTCCCCGCGCAGCCGAGGCAGTCTCTGCTCTCCGTGCGTTCATGGAAGACCACGATCTTAAGCCCTATGATCTGAGGACGCATGAGGGCTTTCTTCGCTACATCGTACTCCGCGAGGGCAAAAACACCGGGGAGTTCATGGTATCCCTTGTTACCACCGCTGGGGAGCTCCCAGACCCTACGGATTATTTTGAAGTCGACTCCATATACCATTTGATAAACGACACCCTCTCTGACGTTTCCTTCGGCGAACCCCGTCGTTTTTGGGGCAAAGAGTTCATTACGGAGCGTTTGCTCGACGTGGAGTATCTCATTCATCCCAATTCCTTCTTCCAGACGAACACGTACCAGGCAGAGCGGCTTGTCTCCCTTGTTGCGGAGTACGTTGATGGATCGCGCATCCTGGACCTTTATTCTGGTGTTGGGACGTTTTCTATATACCTTGCGAAGAGAGGGATTTCAGCGCACGGTATTGATATCAACGAGTTTTCCATTGAGCTTGCCCGCAGGAATGCGGAACTGAACGGGGTTTCTGAGCTCGTTTCCTACGAGGTAAAGTTCGACTCAGACGTTTCCCACCTGGCTGGTTATGATACCATTATTCTGGATCCACCCCGCGCGGGTTTGCACCCGCACCTATCCAAGCGCCTTCTGTCAGACGGCCCTGGGAGGATCCTTTACGTATCCTGCAATCCAAAGACGTTCAAGCAAGACTTAGATATACTGTCGGAGCGGTACCGCCTGAGTTCCATCGTAGGCTTGGATATGTTCCCCCACACGCCACACGTGGAGCTCTTCTCCGTTCTTGAGCGCCGCTGACTTTTATTCTTCCTCGGCCGATATAACAATCATGGACACTCGTCCGATTTCCCGCTGTCCCGGTCTTACCCGTGAGGAGAAGGCATTTCTTAGGCAGCACAGCATTGATCGGTGCTACTACGCCCGTGCTGTCGATTCGCTCCAACCGTTCCGAGAGCTCCACGTTTCAGTATTTGCCGAGGGGGTATTTATTGGTTCTCTTACTTCTTCACGGTTGCAGGGTTTGCCTTATATGTCCGCGTGAGTATAATATTAACGTGCCCATTCCTGCAGACGATCTCCTATCCGATCGCCAACGCAAGTACATTAAACACCCGCGAGACTGGTCAGGAATTGCCCACATGCTTTCTGTAGAACCGGATACTGTGAAGGGTGTTCTTCCATTCTTGCGTTCCATCGTCCTCTCTCCCACGCCCGAGGATATTGAGAACCCATCCTACTGGTGGGTGCTCGGAAGGGTATTGAACTATCTCGAGGATCTTAAGCCTGTTGTGGATATTTATCTTCGCTTTGTTCCCAAGAATCCCATCGCTCTCCAGGCGTACTTCTCGACCCTTGGTTTACTGCTCCCCGTTCTGAGTCGGAGGGATTTCCTCACGTTCTACGAAAGGTTCAAGGATCGTCCTGCGTTCTGGTATGAGTTTTCCTGGCGTATCGCGCGCCGCGGCACTCGCCTTGCCTATCAACTCATCCTTGAAAATCTGGAAAACCCTGCTTTTCGACCGTACCTCTGGGACGCTGTTTCCAGATACGTATCCCGAAACGGCTTCCGATCCCCAGAACTGCTCGTTGCCCTCTCTCGTTACGCCGACGATATCCACTACTGGCGCGTTCTGAAGGACTACCTCCGCCGTCACCCAGCGTTCGCTCCTTACATTTTGCTCCGAATTCCTATCCGCAACAACCAGTACGTTTTTACGGCGCTCTCCCTGGCGAAGCATTTCCCTCGGCATCTCTACCCCGTGATTCGAGAGCTCGTCCGCTCCGGACTACGCTCCAAGGAGTTCCTCGCGGGTCTTGATTCCCTCAAAAGGAAGTATCCGCACATTTATGGGGAGATTTGAGGGGGGAGTCTTGACTGTGAAGCAAATGTTTATTGTTTACTGCCTTGCCATCACCAGTTTCCACATTTTCGGGCAGTATTTTTCCAGATCTTCCAGAATTTCCTCTGCACGGTCGTAGAATTTTTCGTTGAGTATGTTGATTACTTGCATTTTCCCCCACGAGTGCTTGTTCATGAGAAACTTTACGTCAAATAGATCTCTTTCAGTACAGCGCTCTCCGTAGTATGTCTTTTCCCCCAGAATGTCCGCATCCGACAGCACACGAATACTTCCAAGATTCTCTGCCTGTAGCAGCTTGTTCTCGCTGCTTTTGCGCACGTGTAGCTCAATTTTTACTTTCACATCATCTTTGTATACGAATATCGTTTGGTATCTTTCCTCTCGGTTGAATCCAGCGAGGTGGTTCCAGATTTCCCTCAGAATCCTGTCGTATTTGCTCTTCGCGACATCCCATACGAAGAGATCCAGGTCTTCGCTGAATCTATGGTTGTATTTGATCATGAGCGCAGTTCCGCCACCCAGTAGAATGTCGTGTTTGTGCATTGCTTCTTCGAGCTCCCGGAGGATCTTCTGCTGTAATTCTCTAATCAACTTCTCATAGCCCTTCACGATCCATCGCCTTAACCATATATACCTCTCTCGCCTATATACTTGCGTGCCTGCAAAACAAAAGACGGCGGACATTGGTAAACTCTTCCACTGGTCCGGCAATTTTGATAAAAAACCAGAGAATATTCTAGACAACGGAATCGTCCGCGGAAACCCCGACGTCGTTTTTTGGTACATTCGCACCACTGGTAGAAAGGACTATGCTATCAACCGCCTCCGATTCTGGATAGAACGGAACAAATTCGTTCGCCCCTGGGATAAGAAGAAAATGGAACAGCTTCTGGTGGCTCTAACAGGGGGTGCGAGACGATCCAAGCGCCGAACCAACCGCAGATTTCCATTACGGTTTCTGTAATCTGTTGTTGAGGTTTCAAGTGTTTAAGTTTCTGATAAAAAACCACCTTGTTTTAGCTTTCTTAAACTTAACTCTGTTATTGAGTAAGAAGTATGAATTGTACTTTTTGTTTACTGTGATCCTACCCTTTTTACGATATTGCTTACCTCAGCTATCCCTTTCATAGTTATTGTATATGTTTGGCGTCTGCTGCCGCCGTCTGCTATTGGTACTATCAACGTTTCCCTCACTAGTTTGGGGAGTGTATTCCTAACCGTCTTTTCGGCCACGTTTGGAATGGCTCGTACGATTTCGTCAATGGTTGCATTTTTGTTGTGTAGCTTTAGCCAGTATAGCAAAAGCAGTATTTTTTCTCTAGCAGGGCCTTCATGGTGGACAATGTATTCTTCGTTGATTTTTTCTACAAGGGGATATGGTACGTTGATTACGAGCCCTGTCGAGATGTGTTCATCCCCCAGAGGCGTGCCTGTACATATAAGCAACTCTTTGATCATCCAGCTGCCTGCTGCCACTGCGAAATCAGCGTCAATTTTTGTGGCAGCTTGGGCGTGCATATGCGCCACATCTTTCTTGCTTCTAATAGCTCTTAGCGCCTTTGCTATGTGGGCGAGTGCTATTGCTGTTTTCGGCAGCTTTCCCATGATAATTGCGCTATGTACTTTCTCTTTGAATTCATCAAGTCGGACATCAGAATCAATATGCCACTTTTCTCCAATTGTATGAAAGATCGCCTTTGCCACAGCTTGAGAGAGGAGTTCTGCTTTCTGTACCGAATCATCGTAGTGCCCTAGTGTGTATTCTCTTTTGAGCGTTATAAAATAATTCCAGATCTTTTCTGCCAGTTCTAGAGGGATGGTGGTTGATAGCTTGTCTGTAAGTACTTCCTGTAAGCTTTGCACATTAGCAGGTTTCCCGCTTTTTCTTTTTGGTCTCATTCTTTGTGCCACCAGTTTCTATCATTTCTTTTGCTTTCCGTATCCCAGCTCTTGTTAGTTGCCAGTGTTTTCGCTTACTTTTTCCTTGTTTTTTGTCTTTAGTTTTTACCTCAACAACCATTTCGATGTCTTTAAGCTCTTTCAGATGTTGTGAGATGTTTGTATTTATAGGAATGCGCAACTCTTTGAATGTTTTTTGAACGTCACTGGTAGTATACGTTTGTTTTTTGAGCACGCTTTCTAAATAATAACATGCTAAGAGGATCTTGTAGCGTTTTTCGGGAGTATTTTCCATCGCGGCTACTATCTTATCCGCGTCCTCATCTGTAGTAGTTGCCTCTTTCGCAGGGCTGCTTAGGACCTTCGCCAAAATTTCGCTAGTGATTCTCAACGCCTTTTGTGCAGCTGGATCTTGAATTTTAGGCAGCATTTCTCTCAATTGCTTCAGCAAGTCATCACTCATCTTGTTTCGCCCCCAATTTTGTTAGAATATATTGCCTTGCAGGTAAGAGCATTATTTGGTACTTTCCTCTCCCAGCGCTTTTTACCGTTTTATCCTTTCTGATGAGCTCTGTGACTCGAGCTCTTATGGAATTTTCCTGGCCATCAACGATATCTTGGAGTTCTTTCGTTGTGATTACATTTGAGTTCCGAACGCCATACTTGTATGCCAGATGTGCTCCAAGTATCGCCAGAAATACCTGATCTTTAACTGGTAGGGCTCTAGCCTTTGGTAGGAGCATAACCTCTCCGTTTTTTGTAAAACCGACGAACCCTTTGACTGCGTGTGCGATGTCTATCACGTCTGCTTGCTCATCGTCAACAAGTAGCTCTCCAAGGGCCTTTTTTTCCTCATCTTCGGACATTGTAATCACCGTTGTGTGGTACTAGTTACAAAGTATTTTTAAGCTATTAAGATAAGTCACTAGTGCTACAAGAAACATCTGTGCTTTAGCTTCCATGTGTTTGCCAGAGATTTTTTGTATATCCAATAGTTAAATTTAAACATTTCTCTAGGATATGCTAGTTTACAAAAATAGCACATTTGCACTGCATGTACATCTAGCTTAGTCTTATGTAATCGTATGCTGCGATTTGTTGGTTTGTATTATAGATTTTTAGATTTTTGGCAGAGGGGGGGCGAATGTGGGGGTATCGCATCTCATATAGGGTTTATTCTGCTAGTTGGAAGTCTAGAATCCGTCTTTCTGGTGGTAACTAGTGGTAATCTATCAAAAACAGTTGTCAATTTCTGTTTTTGGTGCGTTCTTGTTACAATTTGTCAGTGCTGTCTGCAGAGTATTTTTTTAAATGCGTTTTCGATCTTTACTAACTGCTCAATTATCTCTTCTTCCGTTGTATTTCTGTTTACGACTATTACAAACGCAGCTATCGGACGCGGGAGCATGCTTACGTTTTGTGATTCCAGCTTGTTTGTGCTTTTTGCTATTTTATCTGGCGCACATTGCTCTCTTGGCATCTCTGCGGAAGGTGTGCTCCCTACGATCTTCTCGTTTAATGTGATCGTTTTGCCATCTTCACTGATTTTTATTGCCCCACTTCTTTGGAGGAGTAATATAAGCTTCTTTAGTGCTGCAGCGTGTGTTCTTGGTCTGGCGTTTGCTTGTTGTCCCAAAATAGATATTAGTTTGTTCATTGTTGCTTTCTCGTTGTTTTGCAAGTATTCGATTGTGGTTGTATAGAACCAAGTATCTTTTAATGTGGAAATGAGAATCTCGCGCATTTTTTCTTCATCATTCCATGAAATCGCTTGCGCTAGGTCTTTTCCCTTATCTGTGGGCTGATATTTTCCGCTACCAATTTTTTCTATCCATCCAATACTTTCGAAAAACGTTAGTTCTTGTGAGATATTTCCTTTGTAAATCCCCATGCTTGACGCAATTTCCTTGTAGTCAACGGCGTTTTTTCTACCACCGCTTTTTTGGACCAATGTTTGGAGTATTTTGAAGCTCTTTTCCAGGGATATTTGGGGACGTGGAAGGGGATATTTTGTTATTCTTTTTCGGGGCATGTTATTTCGCCATTCAAAAATATTGTTTATTGTCTGTTATATATTTAATCACGCTGCGAATGCAAACTACTGCAAGATAGAGTGATGCGACGGCCGCATCCTGTGAGTTAACCCACTTTTCATTTGTTTCCTTATCTTTCCCATGGTGGGCCATGGCTCCGATTTGGGATAAGCCCTCAATTACTGCCAGGTGCTTTTTGAGTATTTTTCCAGCTCCTCTTAGTTTCTGCGCAACCGCTGCTGGACCATTTGCTTTGTCCAGGTCCTTTACATCCAGTGTTTTGGCAATGTCTCGAAGAGCATCTTCTAGGTACTCTCGCATCTTCTCTATCGATCGTTTCGGGTCGGAGTTTGCCATAACAATTGCAGTAACTATTGAGGTGAGCGTATCATCCTCCAGCATATGGATATCTTCTCCAAGAATTTTTCGAACCCACACTTTTGCCCGCAGTTCATCGTCCAAGGCATTAATAAGTGTAAGAAGCTTCTCGTTAGGAGCCTTCTCTTGTGATAGTTTATTAGTATCGATTTGCGCGTACTTTGCCCATCGTTCGAGTATTTTTGCTGCTTTTTCTGGTTTCATCGTTATCTGGTAGATGGCTACCGCTTTTCTAGCGGCGTCCTCGGGTGAATCTCCATTGCTTCTATGATATACGTATTCTTCGAAAAGGGGGTATTTTTGGAGTTTCTTTCTAAATATAATTCTTTTCTGGTCTGCGTTTACCCCTCTTATTGTTGCGTACTCTTCATGAAGATGTAGTGCTTCAACCATGCGTATTATCTTGCTCGCTTGGGTGATCGATATGCCCAGTGCTTTTGCCACAGTGTTTTTGTTCCATGAGCCTGTCGCTGCTAGCTTATCGTATAGTTCTGCAGCGGATATGATTGTTTCTGCGGAAACATCATAGATAATGGTTTCCTTTTTCTTCACGGACTCACCCCAATCCGCTTTTCTAAAATTTTTAGGTCAGGAGCAAATATTTTCCCATTCTGCAGCCTTTCAGCTTCGAAAATTCCTACATGTTCTTGCAGCAGCAAGATAATGTCGGATGTGTTTGGGACCTTCTCACAGATTCGTATCACATTTGCAACAGCGTTTACAATTTCTTTGGGCGTATTGCTGTGGAGTATCGTTCCAATGTTTTGCCAAGAACATACGCGTCCTTTACTGTGAGTGGAAGCGTTTTTGTCTGATCTGTTCTTGTAGCATCTGTGGCCCTAGTACTTTTTGGTATGTGCAAAATATATGAGCCTTTTTTCTCCGCGGGTTCTAATAATCCTGCGGCCCTAAGCCAGGACTTGAGCTTTTTTGCGTAAGCCTTAACGGTTGTTTGGCTTCCCCATTGCCTGCCGGAGTAGAAGTATAGAATTTTCGCTAGCTCATCTGTTGTGATTCTTCTTCCATTCATCTTTTTGATCAGCTCGGCATATCTGCTACCTAGTAGAATCTTCCGCCATATTTCTTGCTGTCGGCTTTCATTTAAAGGGTCTGCCAGTTCCTTGCCGTACTCTGTCAGTGTGACTTCCCCAGGACGTACTTGCAGTACGAGCTCTAGTGCACGACACGTTGCAATCTCTCCCTGTAATCTACTTTTCTTTGTGTTTAGTATCTTAGATAGTTGGTCTACTGACACTGTTTTATCCCCTATCGTCCTCAGTATTTTTATTATCTTGCCGTAAGTCACATCTGGAGGGGGCAACTTTGTTTTTTCTGCTACTACTTCTTCAGGCAGTGTTAGTATACCGCGAGAGTACTTTCCATAGCCTGCGTATGCTACTATTGTAGCGCATGCAGCACCATGTGCTTTGTATGTGAGTGTTGTGCTCCACGAGATATTGTATTTGGATGCAAGTTCGCGACCTATTTCTTCTACTGTAATTTTTCCTTTACGTTGCAGCAGATTTTTTACAAATCGCAGTGGTTCATACTTCTCTACGGCATCTCGTATTATTGATTGTGCTGTGTGGGTGTCCCCCGTTTTTATCGCAGAGCGGAATTTTGCGCCTGCATTTGTCAGTTGTACTTTTCTTCCAGCACGATCGCGCGCTAGTAGCCCAAGTATTTCCAATGTTGGGAGTATGTTAACTATTTTGCTTCTTCCGAAAAGTTCCTTCAACTCGTCTTCACTCATGGCAGTCTTTGGCAGCTTCTCCATCACTTCTATAATCTGGGACATTCGCGCATACGGTATGACAACCCTTTGTGTCTTCACCCTTCATCCCCACCCATTGCATACATTGTTATGGAGGAGGTGGTTAAAATGTTTTTGGTCATCCACAAAAATTCGTACTAATTTACAACGTCTGATTGCTGACAATGTCAGTAATACTGCACCTCTGGACTGTCTACCGCGTTCTATTATATGTATGTGTTACAGCGTGCTGCAAAGTATTTGCTTTTAGAATAGGCTTGGCGGCGTGGTTCTAAGAGTGCATGGGCGTTGTTCGTTTAATAGACGCTCAAGGAGAATCCGAAACTCGCCCTGAAAACCCTGCTCAGGAACCTCACCTTTACCTTTACGGGGCGCTCTACAAGTTTTTGGAGCGGATCGCAGAGGCAGAGCTGGAGCGCAAGGGATTCAAAAAAGTACATTTTTCCGATGATTCGCTGCCAACTAGCAGTGGCTTCTTTAACCAGACAGTAATGGAAATGGACAAGACCGTTCTCCTCCGCGAGTATGAGAATGCCCTGAAGGAGCGCCGCAAGTCGGAGCTGCGTCGGCGAAGGTAGCGGTGCTTGTGTTCAACTTCGTCAAACCCTTTTTAAGGATATCCAATAATATTGTAACTGTAGGCAAATAATTTGCCTAAACGCTAAATAATCTTGGGGGTGATTCTATGGTTGCGATGAAGGAGATGCTCTTTGACGTGGCGACCTTCGAGCGCTACGAGAGCTTGCCCAGCGAGGTGAAGTTCAAGGTTCGTACGATACGCCGCTGGGGGTTCAACTTTGCCCGTGGGACCGTTGATGGAGAGGAGCACTACTTCTTGGCTCGCTCAGACCGGGCAGTAGGCGAGGAATTCGAGGAAGGCGGTGTACTCTACAAGATCTCCGAGATTCTGGAGGAGTTACCTCCGAAGAAGCGCATACGGTTTAGGGTGGACGTTATTGACGGCAGGGCACATGTTGTGGGCTTCCTCGACGACGGTACCGGCGAAATCTTCTTCACAATACCAGCAGCGGCACTTCTGGAGCAGTACCTAACGGGTAACGGCTACGTCCAGATACGGGACAACATTCGGAGCATTTCTAGAACCGTGGAGATTGAGAAGAAGCACGGAGAGATCGGTAGGACGTATCCATACGACGCCTGGCCCTCTGAGCTAAAGGAGGCTTATCGGCGCCTTAAGGATGTAATTAAGGATGCTGGCTTTGGCCGCGTGGCTGTATCCTACTTTGGGAAGTCTGAGGATGGGAAGCTGCGTTACCGTGTGAGCGTTTTGGTGCCTACGCTTGCTCTTTTGGATGAGGAAATCGCCCAGGAGCTGAACAAGGCCCTTTCCCGGTTCCCCGACTACTGAGGAGGTGGTTGAATGATCTACGCTGTGTTCATAAACGTCCCCGAAAAGGTTGCCAGCATGGTTGAGGATGTGCGCAAGGCGATTGGACGGGAAATAGCCAACGGCAACATCATTTCCTTTACGGAGGCAGCCTACGGTGGAGACAGGGCGTTTATTCTACTCGCCAAGAGTGGCAGGGCTGCCGAGCGTGTCTACGAGCGTTTCAAGGAGTTGCCCGTCCACGTCAAGATCGTTCAGATAGAGGGCCACGGCAACTGAGCCCTTTTATTTTCTATCCATATTAGATTCTTGGGGTGATGACGATGCGTGGCGTGGTCGTCTCGCACCGCCGCGGCAGGAATTCTATTCACGGGTATCAGGCAATCGTTGAGGTTGACGGAGTGGCATCCAGGGACGAGGCGAGCGCCCTCGTGGGAAGGAAGGTCGTCTGGGTAACCCCTGGCGGCCGTAGGTTCGTGGGGAAGGTCCTCGCACCCCATGGCAACAAGGGCCGCGTCCGTGTTCGATTCCCAGAGGGTGTTCCTGGCCAGATGATCGGGGACGTCGTTGAGATTTTCTAACGTCCCTCCCGTTTTATTCTTTTCCCACATATTCTACGTTCTTAACCCCTTTGAATTCGCGATCGCCGGTAAGGAAACGTGCTCCGATTTTCTGGGCAAGGACGTATCCAATGGCATCCACGTAGCTCCACGCCTTCCCCTTCTGCCTCGCCGTGTGCCGGATTTTCGCTGCTTCTATTACTACTTCTGAGGGAATTCTTTCTACGATAGTAAACGCCTGGCGCATCTTCTCTGCTGCTGTACAGTCAAATCCTTCGCGTAGCAGGTATGCACAGAGTTCTGCGATGTTTAAACTGCTTGTGATGCCCTCCTGCTCTGCGTAGGGTGCCACTCCTTCGTCCCCATTCAGCAGAAGGACTAAGGCGTAGGTGTCCCAGAAGTACTTTACCATTCTTCGTCCCCCTTGAACACCTTTGCCGCTTCAGGGTCCAGCTTTTTGCCCTTCAGGATGCCAAATACGTTCTTTGGTGCTTTCCGCCGGATTTCGAGAACGATGAATTCTCCTTCCTTGATGTTCAGACGTTTTACTATGTTCTTCGGAATGATGATACCGAGGGAATTCCCCACCCTGCGGAGTTGAAGTTCCACCTCCATGTTTTACAGTAATACGGAATAACATATATATTCTTGCGGTTGGAAACGGTGATTAATGTTTCCCCTTATGATGTGTTCATGCCAGCACTCACGGGCAAGGAGGTTTCTCGCTACGTCTCCGAATACGTGAAGATCAACCCTGCCGGCGTGGATATCGCTCCAAGGAAGATCTTCCGAATTCCTGAAAACATTACAGCGGTTCTTGACGGGAAGACGAGGGGATTTGAGGTAGACGGAAGGGTTACTTGGGATGCGTACGAGGAGGTGCGTCCGAAGGGTGATTTCTGGGTTCTCGAGCCTGGCATTTACGTTGTCGCGTTTCCCAGGGTGGTTGTTCCCAAGAACGTGGTGGGCTTTGCCTTTCCGAGGAGCACGCTGAATCGGCTGGGTCTGATAAAGGTGCAGACGGCAGTCTTCGATCCTGGCTACGAGGGGGAGTTCACGCAGACCTGGTTTATTCCCATCAGGGCAAAGGTCCGCGTGGGGGAGGCGTGGGTGCAGCTGGTCTACTTCCGCCTCGAAGAAGAGCCGGAGGAAACGTATAACGGCTACTGGCAGGGGGAAAAACATTGAGGCTCATATATCCTAGCCCGTACGGATATTGCGGGTGTGATAGAACCAGAGGTGTCTTACCAGCAGGACCGCATATGCGCCGAGGACCTTTGGATATAAAGCTGCTGGAATCGTCCTGATCACAAGGTATACTGCGTGTCGCCAGCGATTTCTAATGATGTGCGACATGAGCGGCTCGGAACCTGCACAAGCAATGACGAGGATGGGATTAACGGCAAACAACCCTCCATAGTATACGGACACGGCGTTTCCTCCCCTGAACTTGAAGAAGACGGGGAACATGTGCCCAACCATGGCGAATATGAGCCCCCAGATGCCGAAGAGGTGGTATGCCACGAAGCCCTTTGCGGCGTCGAGGATTCCCAGTGTAAGGAACACCACAACGGATCCCGTTGCGCGGTATATGCTGGTGGCACCCAGATGTCCCTCTCCGTCCTTCCACAGGTTGATGCCCCTAATCCTCGCGTATGTGCCAGGGAAGGATACGGATCCTATGATGTACGAAGCGAAGGCGCCGAGTATGCTATCCATCCGATAGATTAAATGTAGAAGTTTATAAAACGGGGCTCGCTATTTCATCTCGTGACTCGGGTAGCGCTACTCACCAGCAACGAGGGAACGCGACAGCAGTTCTTTCGGGCTGGTGGCATCCGCTTCGTCGCCGATCTCCTACCCTATCTGAAGCAGCGTTTAGATATTGAAATGTACGTTACAGGACCATCCGATGATCTTTTTGAGTACCACGGTGTTCCCGTTCACATTGTATCGTCCCGTAGAATCCCCTTTACGGACAAACGGTTTTTACCACCCTTGAATCTCGATGCGGATGCTGTTCTATTCTTGGATTACGTAGCCGCCCTTTCCCCGAACTCCGCAAGGGTGAATGCTGTCGTGTTCCACCACCTTTCCAGATCCTTCCACGATGAGGCCCCGGCGCTCTATCGCAGGTACTTTGGAATTGTGGGTCAGTTGTATCTTCGTGCCGAATACCTTCTCCTCGCCAGGGTGCGCCGGAAGGCACGGCTCGCGCTCGCCGTTTCCGACGTTACCGTCCCTTACCTTGAAAAACTGGGTTTTTCTGCGGCAGTTGTGGGGAACGGTATCGATACCACCCGTTACCGCCCCAGGGAAAAGGAGGACTATGCTGTTGCCATTGGGCGGCTTGTCAACTACAAGCGCTTTGAGCGGGCCCTTGAGCTATCCAAACGCACGGGAATCCCCCTTAAGGTCATCGGAACTGGCCCCTTGGAGCGATACCTTCGCCGAATTGCTCCACGGAGCGTTGAGTTTCTGGGATATTTGGAGGAGGACGAAAAGATCGATGTGCTCTCCCGCGCCAAGTATCTCTTTGCATTCTCTGCCTTTGAGGGCTTTGATCTCCCCGTTATAGAGGCGATGGCTACATATACGGTGCCCGTGGTCAGCGATATCAAGGCGCACCGCTTTATTTTCTCCGGGGAGCCCGTCGGTTTTCTTGTTAATTCTGTGGACGATGCCGTTGCTGCGGTGCGGCGGCTGGAGCGTGACGATGAGCCCTACGAAGGCATGGCTGTCGCCGCGCGAGAACTGGTGGAACGCAAATGGAGCGCAGACGTTGTGGCCCAAAGGTATTTAGATGTTCTCTGCCCTCTTCTCAGCTGTGGTTGATGGGTTGCGCTACTCCGCCACGTCTGGAGGTAACTCGACGTATCTTCCGTGTTTCTTGATGTGGTCAATGAGCCTTCTGTACGTTTCGTGGTTTTCCAGGGTCTCAGAATCGCCCACGAGTATCAGCTTTCTCTTCGCCCGCGTTAGCGCCACGTTTAGCCTCCGCAGATCCGTCAGGAATCCAATGTTCTTCGCGGTGTTGGAGCGCACCAGGGAAATGACAATGATTTCCTTCTCTCTGCCCTGGTAGCCATCTACCGTGTTGACCTCTACGTCCTCTGGGAGCTCCTGGCGTAGCAACTCCTTCTGTGCGTCGTACGGCGTTATCACACCGATCCATTCGGGTTTTGCCCCCATCGATAGAAGCTTGCTTACGGTATCTACCACTATGCGCACTTCCAGCGGGTTGAAGAACGATGCGCCGCCCCTTTCCCTTCTATCCCACTTTGCAGGTACCTTTTTCGTATCCACGAACTCTAGAACCGTTTTTTCCGGAATTCCGAGGTCCGCTAGGGTTATGTTCTTCACAACCTCCGCGGTTTTCACGCGCCCATTGTAGAACTCCTTGGATGGAAACTCCGCAAGCCTCTCGTTCATCCTGTACTGGATCTCAAGCATTTCGGAGTGGTCTGGATGCTTTTCTATGAGCATCTCGAAGAGCGTCCTGCTTAGGATCCTCGCCCGCGGGGATATGACCGTTGGTGGGAGCTGCCGGTGATCCCCTGCCAGTATGAACCGCTTGGCCCGGGAGATGGGAATGAGCACGGAGGGAACGGTGGCCTGCGTGGCCTCGTCTATTACGGCAACGTCAAAGCTGTCTGGGAGAATATCCAACGCTGCAGATGAATTCGTGGTCAGCACCACGTCTGCACTCTCGAGGATATCCTTTACAATGCTTGCTTCGAGGGATTTCGCTCTTTCAACGAGCTCCTCAATTTTCTTCTGTCGCTTCAGCC
>Ga0256831_1001099_pt1 | contig 14245 bp, 9 predicted proteins | sample 132544metaG_FD_189087 | JGI IMG/M metagenome (GOLD analysis project Ga0256831, IMG submission 189087) | Hydrothermal vent microbial communities from Lau Basin, Pacific Ocean - 132-544 | ecosystem: Environmental > Aquatic > Marine > Hydrothermal vents | place: Pacific Ocean: Lau Basin | collected...
ATATATTTAAATTAAATAATTATACAATATGAAAAAAAGAACCATAGTAGCATTGCCCGGTGATGGTATCGGTCGTGTAGTTTTAGAGGAAGCCATTAGAGTACTTGATGCCGCCGGTTTTGAAGCTGATTATGTTGAGGGCGATATCGGATGGGAATTTTGGAAGAAAGAAGGAAATCCATTACCCCAACGAACCCTTGATTTATTGGCAAAACATAAGATTGCACTTTTTGGCGCTATTACTTCCAAACCCAAAGATGAAGCCGCAGAGGAATTATCCACTGAATTAAAAGATAAAGGATTGATTTATTCGAGCCCTATTGTTGGCTTGCGTCAACATTTCAACTTGGATATTTGTATCAGACCTTGCAAAACTTATGTTGGTAATCCCCTTAATTTTATCCGTCGTGGTGCTGATGGAGGAATAGAAGAACCGGAAGTTGATGCGGTAATTTATCGCCAGAATACGGAAGGACTATATGGAGGTGTAGAATGGTCAAATCCCGATAAACAGGTTTATGATGCTTTTATGACTCATCCTAAGTTTAAAAAGAACTTTGGCAGTGTGCCTAAAGAAGAGATTTCTATCTCCACACGTATTTTTAGTAAAGGAGCTACCGAAAGAATTCTTAGAGCAGCTTTTGAGCATGCCAAAGAATATTCTTATAAGTCGGTTACCTTATGCGAGAAACCTAATGTGGTAAGAGAAACCTCCGGTATGATGTATAAAATGGCCCTTAAAATGCAGAAAGAAGAGTATCCTTCCATTGAGTTGTGGAATACTAATATTGACGCACAGATGATGTGGCTGACAAAAAATCCTGAGAATTATGGGGTAATCGTTGCCGGAAATTTATTTGGTGACATTATCAGCGATGGTTTTGCCGGTTTAATAGGAGGTTTGGGTTTTGCTTGTTCTGCTCAGATGAGTGCCGATGGCATTGCCGTTTTTGAGCCAACTCATGGCTCTGCACCCAAGTATGCCGACTTTAAAACAAGTATTGTTAATCCTATTGCCATGGTAGAATCGGCTTGTATGATGCTCGATTATATCGATGAAAAAGCAATTTCTACAAAAATACGTAGGGCGGTGGCAGATGTTGTTGCCGAAGGAAAAGTACGTACTTACGATATGATGAAAATGAGTGGACGCCCCGATGTTATAGAAAAAGGTGCTGCCTCAACACATCAAATGGCAGAAGCTATTATTGCTAAAATTAACCAATAGCATTATCACCATAGAAATATAAATCAAAGTATAATTATAAGGCTTAACTTCTTAATTCAAGGTCCTAATACTGGCGTGTTTTTCCTTACTAAATTATACTTTGATTTTTCTTGTATTATTATATTATAATGAAATAGAATTAGTTAACAAAGTATTGTATTATGAATAAAGAGGTAGAAAAATTATGGGGAGAGGAATTATCTTGGATTGAGGATGATTCATTAAGAAAGGCAACAGAACATACTTGGGAATTGGCGTTGGAACGTTCGGTACTAAAGGCTGAAGATCTCAATCGTATTCCTTTTACTCTTCTTGTGGGTCCTGATCTTAAAGTTACTTTTATGGATCATAAGCGTTCGGTAGTACATATTGCTCGTGATGCCGGTAGGAAAATAAATGAGATGTACCATGGTGAACTTACTGTTGATATGGATGTACTTATTGCCGGAGCCATTTTAGCTGATGTTGGCAAACTTCTTGAGTATGAGCTTGATAAAGAAGGTAATGCAGTCCAAGGAAATTATGGTAAATACGTTCGTCATCCCTTTAGTGGAGTAAGTATTGCGGAGCAATGCAATGTGCCTGCTGAAGTATGTCATATTATTGCCGCTCATGCCGGAGAAGGCAATATGGTAAAACGAACTACGGAAGCCTATGTAGTTCACCATGCTGATTTCATGACCTTTCTTCCTTTTAAAGAGCGACTTATAATTAAATAAATAGAATGAATCTATTTCCTGTCGTTTTGCATGGGAATTACGATTTTTTAATGGTTAATGAGCCATTGGGAATGGTGGTATTTATCTGTAGATAACGGTTTTCAAAAAGGATAAAAATACTGTCGTAACAAGCACAATTTAAACACTAAAGATTATTATAATGACTATTATTGAAAAAATATTAGCTCAACATGCCAATAAAGCTTCGGTAAAACCGGGTGAGATTGTGGATGTGGAGATTGATGCCCGTGTAGCCCGTGATTTTGGCGGTGCTAATGTTATTAAAAATTTAATAAACAATGGCTTGGGGCTTCAGGATGCCTCAAAAACTTATTTAACTTTCGATACCAATCCGGGAGGATCGGATCAGAAGTATGCGGCCAATCAGCAATATTGCCGAATGTTTGCCCGCGAGAATGGAATTAAAGTTTTTGATATTGATACCGGTATTGGTACACATCAGGCCATAGAGCGGGGTTTGGTACAGCCTGGAGGAACCTTTGTTTCTACCGATTCACATGCTAATATTATGGGTGCTATTGGTGCCTTTGGGCAAGGAATGGGCGATCAGGATATTGCCGCCGTCTGGGCTAAGGGAAAAGCATGGTTTAAAGTGCCGGGTTCGGTTAAAATTATACTTAATGGTCAACGACCCAAAAATATAGCCGCTAAAGATATTATTCTTAACTTATTAAATATTTTTGGTGCCAATAAATTACTGGGAAAAGCGGTGGAGATTTATGGTGATGCTGTGGAAGATTTTACCCTCGACGAGCGAATTACAATCTCTTCTATGGGAACGGAAATGGGCGCAATAATTGTTTTATTTACTCCTAATGATGCTATATATAAGCGTCTAGAAGAACTCAGTGGTAAAAAGTCTTCCCCTATTTTTGCCGATGATAATGCGGAATATGATGCTGTTTATCAGGTTGATATATCAAGTTTTGTAACTATGGTTGCCAAACCAGGCCATCCTCACGATGATACTTCAGTGGCAGACGTGAAAAGAACAAAAATCGATTCTGCATTTATTGGTAGTTGTACCAATGGTAGAATGGAAGATTTGCGTATTGTAGCTGAAATACTAAAGGGAAAACATGTGGCTCCCGGAGTTGTTTTAAAAATAGTACCTACTACCGATGCCATTTGGCAGCAAGCACTCGATGAGGGTCTTATTAAGATTTTTAAAGAAGCAGGGGCTTTAGTATCCAACGCAGGATGTGCAGGATGTGCTGCCGGACAAGTGGGACAAAACGGACCGGAAGAAGTAACTATCTCTACGGGAAATAGAAATTTCCCCGGCAAACAAGGTCGCGGTGAAGTATATCTTGCCTCTCCGGCCACAGTAGCACTTTCTGCTGTTGCAGGTTACATAACTGATGAAATGGTGGAGAATGATATTCCCGTTGAGTTTGAAACAAAAGGCCTTAAATTGCATCCTCATAAAAAATCAGAAAGTAAAAAATCAGAAAAACCTTTTGTGGTTGAAGGTCGTGCATGGTTAATATTGCAAGATGATATTGATACAGATATGATATTTCATAACAGATATCTTACCATTACTGATATTAATGAAATGGGTCAATATACTTTTGATAATTTGAAAGCTTACGAAGACTTTTCCAAGAAAGCACAGAAGGGTGATATTGTTATTACAGCGAAAAATTTTGGGGCAGGAAGCTCACGTCAACAGGCTGTTGATTGCTTTAAATCTCTCGGTATTAGCTGTATTCTTGCCGAATCCTATGGCGCTATTTACGAGCGTAATGCCATTAATGCTGCGATGCCTATTCTTACCTATTCTCCTCAGATGATTGATGCTGTCGATTTAAAAGATGGAGATACTATTCGTGTGGATTTTGTGAAAGGAATCCTTACCAATTTAAAGAATGCTAAGTCTGTGGAAATAAATCCGTTCTACGAAGTACAAAAGGAGATTTATTTAAATGGTGGATTACTCTAGAATTCTATTATACAAACCAATCTCCCTTTGAAAAAAATAAAATTAATTTTATTTTTTTCAAAGGGAGATTGGAAATAATAATTTATATGGCAGCTAGGATTTTTTAGTATTCTCTTTCACTATTTCTAAATCCATTTGACGCTTCATTAAATTAACTTGTTTTACTTTTACTTTTACAAGGTCTCCCAACCGATATTCATTTCCAAAGCTTCTTCCAACAATCCGGTAGTTATCTTCATCGAGATAGTAATAGTCATCGGCAATACTTTGCAAAGAAACCAGCCCTTCGCTTTTCACTTCGGTAATCTCCACAAAGAGGCCCCATTTGCTGACACCGGAAATACTTCCTTCGAATACTTTGCCCACTTTATCGAGCATATATTCCATTTGTTTGTATTTAACTGACTCACGCTCAGCTTGTGATGATTTGCGCTCCATTTCAGAAACATGTTCGCAATACTCTTCATATTCTCCTTCATCAACGGAAGGTTTACCATCCATATAGCGTTGCAATAGGCGGTGAACCATCATATCGGGATATCGTCTGATGGGTGAAGTAAAGTGCGTATAGTATTTAAAGGATAAACCATAATGGCCAATATTATGGGTGGAATATACCGCCTTGGCCATTGTGCGTACCGATACGGTTTCTATTAGCTTTTCTTCTCCTTTGCCGGCAATTTCATCAAGCAAGCGATTCATGGAATACACAAAACTTTTACGTGAACTAAGGCTTATATGATAACCCAATTTATTTACCATTTCTGAAAACTGTTGAAGCTTTTCTTGGTTGGGAACATCGTGGATTCGATAAACAAAAGTTTTAGCCTTATGGTCTTTGCCTGATTTTTTCATCCCTACATATTCAGCCACTTTCTTGTTGGCAAGGAGCATAAAATCTTCAATGAGCCAATTGGCTTCTTTCTGAACTTTTACATGAGCGCTAAGGGGCTTCCCATTTTCATCCAAGTCAAAACGTATTTCCTCAGATTTGAAATTAATACTTCCTTTTTTGAAGCGTTCTTCACGTAGCTTGGAAGAAAGTTGATGGAGTTTCAATAATTCTGTTTTATAATCTCCCTCTTCACCATCAATCATAGCTTGTACTTCTTCATAAGCATAGCGCCGATCCGATTTTATTACTGTTCGCCCTATCCATTCCTTATGCACTTTGGCGTTTTCGTCAAGTTCAAAAATAGCAGAGAAAGTAAGTTTCTCTTCATTGGGGCGAAGACTGCATACCAAGTTCGATAATTGTTCGGGCAGCATGGGTATTGTTCTGTCAACGAGATAAATAGAAGTTCCTCTCTCGTAGGCTTCTTTATCTAATGCAGAACCTGGTGTTACATAATGTGTTACATCAGCAATATGTACTCCTACTTCCCAATGGCCATTTTCCAGTTTCTGTAAAGAAATCGCATCATCAAAATCCTTTGCATCTGCAGGGTCAATAGTACAGGTAAAAACGTCTCTATAGTCTTTTCTCTTGGCAATATCCTTGGGAAATATTTTGTTTTCAATATGCTTGGCTTCCTCTTCCACTTGCTTGGGGAAACTTAATGGGAAATCATTATCGGCAACGATGGAAAGCATTTCTACGTTGTTATCACCGGGCTTACCAAGTACTTTTATTACTTTGCCAAAGGGATTGCGTGAATGCTCAGGCCAATCGACAAAAGTTACTAATACCTTATCTCCATTTTGTGCATTATTAATGCTGTCGAGGGGTATAAAGAAGTCATAAGGCATGCTTTCTTTATCGGGAATCATAAAAGCAAATTTCTTACTAATTTCGATAACTCCAACATATTGCAGCTTTTTGCGTTCCACAATTTCTATTATCTGTCCTTCTATTTTATGATTGCCTCTCTTTGGAAATAATCGTACTTTAACAGTATCACCATTAAGCGCATGATAAGTATTATTGGCAGCAATAAATACATCTTCTTTTAGCTCATCGGTGATAATATAGGCTTTCCCTGTTTTCTTAAGATCTACTTGACCTTCAATAACTTTTGTTTTTACAAAATCCTCAATATGATCTTCTTGCAGCTTAAATTTTCCTTTCTGAACTTGCTCAATAACATTGTCTTTCTCCAATTTAAGCATCATATCATGTACCAATTGGCGAGAAGATTTGTCCCCAATACCAAGAACTCTACTCAATTGTTTGTAATTGTAGGTAGTATGAGGATGGTGCGCAAATACATTGATAATCTGTTGAATAAAAGAATTCTTCAATGTTCTTTTCTTGGGACTGCGCTTTTTAGTTTTAGACATAACTTTCTCTTTTTTGATGAGCTTACAAAGTTAAAAAAAATTAGTCTCTTTTTTTTATTAACATGATATTTTAACTTTTCTTATCCTTTTATCTGTCATATATTTTTGCAATAAATGAAATAGGTGAATAGTTAGGACTTATTTAGGATGAGAGAATATCTTTTGGGGAGGATAAAATCCAAGAAAAAATTCTTTCTTAGGGATATCAGGGAGTAAAAAAAATGAGTACTTTTGTCTGGGAAGGTCTCAATAATGAGCGGTATACTATTTTATACTATGCTGAAGGGAATTAGGTGTGAATCCTAAACAGTTCCCGCTGCTGTAAGCGCTACATGCCTCATCAATGATGTCACTCTTTGTCCCAAACAAAGGGGAAGACTGCTGAGGATTGGAGTAAGTCAGAAGACCTGCCTTCCTGCTAATACTAACAATGGCTTTCGGAGAAAAAGCGAAGTAGGATTTCTATTTTTTCCCGTTGTTGCAATACTTTAAGGTGTGCGAAATTTATTTTTGCTGGTACTATTGCTTGTAATAAGAACGATGCTGTGGGCACAAAAATTACCTGAGGATACTCTTGTACTTCAAAGGGTAGATATTGTGGCCAATAGATTGTTGTACGCCAGTTCCAATGATAATATTCATTTCGATAAATCAATGATAAATCAATATTATACCGGTGAGTTGAATACGATACTTACTCCTTTGGCCGGAATAAATATTAAAACCTATGGTTTTAATGGAATGAGTAATGTGGGAATGCGTGGCACTAATGCAAATCATACAGCCATTCTTTGGAATGGTATCAATCTGCAAGACCCATTAAACGGGGGTTTCAATTTAAGTCTTTTTCCTCTGTTTTTGGTTGACGATATTCAAGTGCATAAGGGTGGAAGTAGTGCTTTGTTTGGAAGTGGTGCCATGGGTGGAAGTATTCATCTTTCCAATAAACTGAGTTTTAACAAGGGACTTGAAACAAGCTTGCATTCTGCCATGGGAAGTTTTGGCCAATATAAGTTTGGCAGCGCTATTAAGTATTCTAATACTAAACTTTCAAGTTTGTTAAAGCTGTATTATACCACTGCAAAAAATAATTTTCCTTTTATTAATACCCAGCAATTTGGTCATCCAAAACAGTTTCAGAAAAATGCAGAGCAACTTCAATATGGTGTCTTACAGGAGAATACTTTTTTTCTGAATAAAAACCAGCAGATGAAAACATTTCTATGGTGGCAAAATAGCCATCAGAATATTCCTCCGCAAATGAGTAAGTTTGTCTCTAAAAAACAGCAAGAGAATAAGTCCTTGCGGACTCAATTGGCATGGGAATATTTTGGAAAGAAATATAGAGTAAATATTAGAAATGCAACATTATTTTCTTCTTTGCTGTATCAAGATTCGGAAATTAATTTAAAAAGCAAGCACAGTAGTATTAGTAATATTACGGAACTGGAGTTTATACATAAATTTCGTAGGCGAGATCAGCTAATGCTGGGTTTTAATAATCGCTATGAAGAAGGAATATCCAAACAGCTGCAATACAATGGGGTGAATCCGACTGTGAATGCGGCAGCCTTATTTATGGCTTATAGCTCTTTTTGGGGCGATAAGTTTTCTGTGAAAGCGAGTTTACGTGATGAATATGTGCGTAATGCTACTACTCCTTTGACTTATGCTTTGGGTATTAATTGGAATAATATAGGCAACTTCGATTTTAATATTAATCTATCAAAAAATTATCGTATTCCCACGTTTAATGACTTATACTGGGTGGATGGTATGGCCAAAGGAAATCCATTATTAAAGGATGAATCTTCTTTGGGTGAAGAGCTTAATATTGCTTATAAAAGGAAATGGAATAAGCAAAAGTTAACTATTGGAACAACAGTATTTAGTACCAATTATTCTAATTTAATACAATGGATTCCGGTGGAGGGCATTTGGTCTCCATACAATAAAAAGGAAGTCTGGGCCAGGGGCTTGGAGCTCTCAGCATTGTATGTTCATGATTTTAAAAAATGGCAATTTCTATGGCAGGCTGCTTATAGCTATACTCATTCTACCATTGAAAAAATTGGCGACAATGAATCTTTAGAAAATATACATAAGCAGTTAATACTAGTGCCTCTTCATCAGGGAGATGTTATTCTAAAGCTAAGTTATAAAAATATTATGGTCAATTATACCCAACAAATAGAAGGGCAGCGTTATACCCGCTCTGATAATTTGAGCGCTTTAAAGGCTTATTCTTTGGCAAATATTGGCTTAATGTGGAAAGCTAAAATATGGAATCAACGGTGGCAATTTCTCTTTCATTGGAACAATATATGGAATCAGGTATATCATCCAATGCCTGATTATGCTATGCCACTAAGTAATTATGAGTTTAGTTTGCGCGTGTTTTTTAATACTAATCACAAATTAACAGCAAATGAGAAGTAAAATTAGTTTAGTAATTATAATAGCAGGAATTCTTGGTTTTGCTGCTTGCAAGAAGGATAATAACGGAACAAAAATATTACCCAATACCTCTGAAGTATTATATATTAGTAATGAGGGGGCTTTTGGCTTTGGAAATTCCTCATTGTCAGTTTATTATCCAAAAGAAGATAAGCTTATCAATCAGGCTTTTGAGCAGGTAAATAAGCGTAGTCTTGGTGATGTATTGCAATCGGTATATCGGTATAAGGACAAAATTTATTGTCTGGTAAATGCTTCTTCTAAAATTGAAGTGGCGCAGGCCAACTCCCTAAAAGAACTGGCTGTAATAAAGAATGTTGTTATGCCGCGTTATATGAGTAATGAGGAAAATAGGGCTTATGTGAGTTGCTGGGGAAATAAGGGCGAAATAGCAGTCCTTGATTTAAGCACTAATACCATAGTAAAGAGAATTGCAGTGGGTAATGGTCCGGAACATTTATTGCTCAATAAACAAAATTTGTTTGTTTGCAATAGTGGTGGTTTTAAAACGGATAGTACTCTTAGCATCATTGATATTAACAATGGCATTCTTAAGAAAACCCTTTATGTAGGCGATGCACCAATGGATATTGTATCCATGGGCGACAGTATTGCTTTTGTGCTGTGCCGTGGTAAGATTTTATATGATGCTTCTTGGAATGTTATTGGTCACAGTAGTAGTAAATTAGTAAAAATCTCCCTTATTGATTTTAAAATACTAAAATCATTTCCGCTATTTGCCAAGCAGCATCCGGCCGAGTTGGTTTTATCTAAAGATAAACAGTCGGTATATATTGGAGGCGGTTATGGCTTTGCCGGGCTTTATCGTTTTGATTTAAATCGGGAGCAGATGGACAGCCTTCCTGTTTCTACCAAGAGTTTTTATGGTATTGCAGGCGATAGCCATGGCAATATCTATGGATTTGAGTCCCCTGATTTTACCTCTGCGGGTAGCATGACGATAATGAATCCTCAGGCTGTTATTATTAAAGTTAAAACGGTGGGCATTGGGCCCAATGGGATGTGCTATTAAATCAGTATCAGTCTATCGTCGTTTTAAATTACTGCGGTTTATAAATCTTCTTTTACTACTTTTTCCTCTCGTTCAATAATTTTACATAGATTGACAATAACTTCGGTGGCTTTTACCATCGATTCCAAAGGAATGTATTCATAATGTCCATGGAAGTTATGTCCACCGGTGAATATGTTAGGGCAAGGAAGACCTTTAAACGAAAGTTGAGCGCCATCGGTACCTCCTCTTATGGGTTTAATAATGGGTTTTACACTGGCTTCTAGCATGGCTTTCTCGGCATAATCCACAATGTATTTTACCGGTTCAATTTTCTTTTTCATATTATAATACTGATCCTCAATTTGAAGCTCAATAAGGTTTTCTTTATATTTTTCATTGAGTGATTGGCATAAATCTTCAATAATTTTTTTTCGTTTATTAAAGATTTCCATATTATGATCGCGAATGATAAATTCCAGATGAGCATGACTAACATCACCGCTTATTTTTGTCAAATGGTAAAAGCCTTCATAACCTTCAGTGGTAGCAGGAGTTTCATCATCAGGAAGTGCCGCTACTATTTCGCTGGCAATCAGTGATGCATTTATCATTTTGTTAAAGGCATAGCCCGGATGAACGGATTTACCTTTAATATTAATTTTTGCCCCGGCAGCATTGAAATTTTCATATTCCAATTCTCCAACTCCTCCACCATCAATGGTATAAGCCCAATCGGCTTTAAACTTCTCCACATTAAATAAATCGGCACCACGTCCAATCTCTTCATCAGGAGTAAAACCAATACGGATTCTTCCATGCTTTATCTCAGGATGATTAATAAGATATTCCATTGCCGATACAATAGCGGTAATACCGGCTTTGTCATCAGCTCCCAAAAGGCTATCCCCATCGGTGGTAATAATAGTCTCTCCTTTGTAATTTAATATCTCAGGAAAATATTGAATACTCAAGGTTTTTTCTTTATTTAAAAGAATGTCTTTCCCATCATAATTGGTAATAATTTGTGGATTAACATTTGCTCCATTATAATCCGGACTGGTATCCATGTGGGCAATAAAGCCGATAGTTGGTAATCTTTTATCAGTATTAGCTGCCAAAGTAGCCATTACATAAGCATGTTCGTCTATTTCTACTTCTTCTAAACCGAGTTCTTTCAACTCATCAACTAATTTATTGGCTAAATCAAATTGTCGGCTGCTTGATGGGCATTGCTCTTTTTCGGGGTCAGAGGTTGTATGTATTTTTACGTAGCTGATAAATCTATCGAGTATCTGTTTCATGGGAATATTGTTTATTGGTTGTTAATGTTTTTAAACGTATAATGTGCTTTTTGTGTAATATTACCGGTTGATTTTTATTGCCGGCTGCAATCTATTTTGCAAAAGTAGAATAAAATCTATTTTCCTAGTGATCTGTTTGAATAAAATCAGCTTTCATTTCCTTAGCCTTTTTTTTCTCTGCTTCTGAGGTGATAGTCCAGACTTGAATTTTCATTCCTTTATCATGGAGCCTTTCAATGGCTTTTTGACTTAAACTGGTATCATGCATATTGAAAGACAGTCCATTAGCTTTGATTTTTTGAGCAATGGCGAGACGTTGGTTAAAATTATTATATCCCAATACAAAAGTAGAAATAGTACTGTTAAGCGCTTTTACTCGTTGAAGTACCCTTAAATAATCCGTTTCTACCATGACGTATTCTTGTAAGTTGTATTTGTTGATAAGACGAACAATTTCATTGGCCGTATTTAGTTCATATTCTTTACTTACATTTCGCTTTGAGAGACAGTCAGTGTCAAAATACCCCTTGATATCCAATGAGATGTATTGATTGCTGTTGAGTGATTTCCGATACTTTAATACTTCTTCCAATCGAGATAATCTTTTATAAGGAGGTAATTTAGTATTTAATATAAGTATCGCGCTATCAGTTGCATTGGGAATACATACGGGACATAGACTGTCTTTTATCTCAAAATCAGAATTATGAAAAACCCATAATGTACCGTCTTTGCTTTTTTGAATGTCAATCTCTATTCCATCATAATTATTAAAGCCAAATTTTACAGCGTCCATGGTGTTTTCGTAAATGCTATCGCCTTTATTAATATTGAAACCTATACCTGATCCTCGATGGCATAATATCTTGGTTTTGTTTTGACAGGAAAAAAGTAGCAAGCTTAATAGTAGGCTTAGTAGTAAGTGTTTAGGTTTCATATTTATTATTTAGTATTGATATTTATAGTTGTCTATTTTCTTATGTTATGAATGTAGTTTTGGCTTTTTATAGATGACTTCTCTTTTGGATATAGAAAAAGTGGATTTATGTCTTCTGTAATGCTGGAGGAATAAGTATAAATTCCTTTGTAGTCATTGACATTCTCTCCCATTAGGGCAAGTTGTCGCAGATAGGCAGCAATACTTTTTGTTTCAATGATAATTACACTATCATTTTCGTGTACCCGAGGACTATGTTGCCGCTTTTTATCGTGGGTAAACTCTAATATTCTACGGCCATCAGCGCTGATACCTATTTGTTGAAAACTGAGGCTTTTACCCAAAGCAGGTAGATTGATAATGCTGCGATCGCTGGCGAAAAAAGGGATGGACTCTTTTTGTAAGATGTCCTTAAGAATTCTTGCAGTATCTTCGGGATTACGATATAGTATTTTGGAATAATTATTTTGAGGTATTCCCATTTGTTTCTCTTCCCAATGTTCTTGTACAATACGAGCAACGGGTGCATAATTCGCTTTATTTTCGTTGAATCCTTTTACCACAAATGTATAGTAGGGTACTATTCCCAAAAGGTTTAGTTCTCGCCGGAGTTGCATTGAATGGGCTCGTCGTGAGCTTGCAAGAGTAAATACGTGTTGGTTGCTAATAAGCCATTGACTGCTTTGTAGAATTTCAATGGCTTTACTTACTTCAGGAGTGAGTTCCATTGCACTTTCAAAGTGCGTTTGGATAATAAATTGATCGACACCATATTTTTTGGCCTTGATTTTAAATTGGTAGAGCAGCGAAGATAATTCGTTGTTAATACGCTGGGGTAGATAGGCCGGAATGCGCGTTCCTATTCGTACTCGTTGTATTGGGAGCGGTTTGTTTTTGGAATTGCTATTTTGCCAAAGTAAGTACTTCTCTTGAATCATTTTTAGCACGTCATCAAGGATTTTTTTGAGTGAAGCATTGGAATTCATCAAGGTGTCGCCACCGGTGATAAGTATATCGCGGAGCTGAGTATCATTGGCAAAATAGCTCATCACTTCCTTTCGGTTACATTCAGTTGTTTTGCTTTGTTTCGTTGAAAAATTGAGTTGCCCTTTTTGAAAGCCGTACATCCTTTGGCAACTAACACATAGCCCGGCGCAGCTTCGTCCGCTTCCTTTGGGCATAAAAATAGCCACTTGAGGATAACGCCGATGTACGCTATCCCCTTTGGGAAGTATCCAGCCTGCAGCATTAGCCTTACCTTCCTCCAATTCGTCTTCCTTTTCCCAGGATTTGATTTTCCCAAAACTTGAAATTAAATCATCACTGAAAAAGATATAATCACTAATGCATTTATCGAGCTGTTGTGGGGTATTTATTGCCTCAATATTTAGTAATGATAAATAATAGGGGTTGATAAATATAGGGATGCCTTTTTGATTTCCTTTTTCAAAATTTTGAATAACGTTCTTGGGTAACTTATTTCCGGTAAGTGCATTAAGCTGTTCGGTATTTCGTACTGCAAAATGTAGGTGAAACCGATAATCGTTCCACCATTGGTTTACTAATGCTATTTTCTTTTGAATGCTTAATCCATTGGGGAAATAATACTTGCTATTTGAAGTTGTGGTCTCAATTATTGGAATTAATGCACGAATAATTCGATTTTTAGAGACTTGGCGCTGTGCAATTATCTCTTTATCAGTCCCTTTTTGGAGAGAATTCATTTTATCTATAAGCTCTTCTTTAGTAGGGGAATTGTAAGACTTGGTATAGTATAATTGTTCCAGTAAGTGAAACATATCGGAATAAAAATCGGTGGAAGCTTCATTTTCTCCCCGTCGTATTAACGACCATAAAATATGGAATGGCTTATTGGTGATAAATTCCCCATTATTTTGAGGATTTTCAAATTTAGAGCCTTCATTGGCCAATAGAATCAAGCAACGTTCTATGGCCTTTTGTTGGTTTGATTCAATTAAATGGAATTTTTCTTTCCGGCTTAACAACCAGCCTTTGAAGTCGTTAATAAAGTTATTAAAATTGGCGGAATTAATAATATAATGATAAAATAAGGGATAATGGAGCTTGATTTTTATGATAATTTCATTATTACCGGTATTATAGATAGATTCCCTATATGACATTGCTACGTATTGTATTAATTATCTGCTGTGCTTTATTATCAATACTGATACGGCAGAGCGTAAGTTTAATAAGTATAGAATAATGACAAAAGTAGGTATAAAGATTTTAAGAAAGTATATAATTTCGTTTTTATGTTTCAACGGTAAAAATGAGATGTGTTATTCCCAACATTCCCTTATGGATAAACTTTAATACAT
>Ga0256831_1001100_pt1 | contig 14224 bp, 12 predicted proteins | sample 132544metaG_FD_189087 | JGI IMG/M metagenome (GOLD analysis project Ga0256831, IMG submission 189087) | Hydrothermal vent microbial communities from Lau Basin, Pacific Ocean - 132-544 | ecosystem: Environmental > Aquatic > Marine > Hydrothermal vents | place: Pacific Ocean: Lau Basin | collected...
GCTGTATCTGGTCGTTTTAGGAATGAGCCTGTAGAATATTTTTTTCATAGAATTTTGAAAGGGAAGAATATTATTATTGATATAAATGATAACAAGAAAGAAATACTAATAAAAAATTTCGGTAGCAAACCGAATAAACTGCTTGTCACGAATGTGCTGAATGGTAAAAGTTCTTCTTCTAATTTTGCGGATCCTATAAGCGGAAAGTCAGTGAAAGAAATTAATGAAATTTATTCATTACAAGAGAAGAATCGTGTAAGACGTCTAAGTAATCTGAATACTATCGACCCAATGACCGGTAAGAAGCTTTCTGAGATAAAGGCGATTATTGTCAAGCAGAATGAAAATTATCGGAAGAGGCAGGCTGATCCTGATTCCATTGATCCTGTAACTGGAAAAACGATCGCGCAAATTAATCAAATTATAGAGATTCAGGAAGCAAAGAGGAACGCCCGTTTGAGTAATCCTAAAGCTGTTGATCCCATGACGGGGAAGACAAGGGCTGAGCTTGATGCTATTTTTGCTTTACAGGAAAGAAAAAGAAAAGAGAGATTGAATAATCCAAATGCTATCGATCCTATGACAGGGAAGACGATGGCGGAGATTAATTCTATATTACAGAAACAGGAGGAGAATAGGACAAGAAGACTAAGCAGATGATCGGAAAAGAGGATGAAAGATTGGCAAGCAGGGAGGTCGTGGGTAGGGTAGACCTAAAAACTTGATGCCATATTAAATTTATGGTATTAAATAAATTTATGGTATTAAAATCGTAATAAGGCGAGGGTTTCAAGATTTGATAGTCTGTGACCTTAACCGTAAACGCATCTTTAGGAGGAGTAATAATGTGTAAGAAAAGTATTATAGCTGTATTGGCCATAGTTGTAATGAGTATGTTTATTGCATCAGCATCTTTTGCCGCGACCTGTGGCATAATGAGTGTCGTGAGTGTGGCTTCAACTGATAGCGGATCCGGTGCTCAGGTATGGTTGAAAAACGAGACTACTGGATCCTGCGGGGTCATAGCATCTGGTGGACAAATGCTTTTTAATTTGCCATCAACAACTGCAGATAAAACGATGGCTGTTATTTTAACTGCTATGAGTCTTCAGAAAAAATTATGGGTAGCATTTGATGATTCAACTGATCCTGGAATGATTCAGGTTATTTCCATGCAGAATTAGTATGTTTCTTGCATTGCGCAGAATAGTTGTGTAATGGATAAAAAATAGGGGTGCCAAGTATATTGGTACCCTTTTTTTTATTTGGTTTTATTTGGGTCTTTGTCATAGTTGCGGAGCGAGTCGCCACTATGAAATTCGGTAGGGAAAATTTTTTTCGCCAAAACCCTTCTCATTATTGGACCCAAGGATTTTGGTGGAAAGACAATTTTAACGCATTTTAATTCTCCTAATATTGATAAATAGGGCACTGATCCACCAATATCTAACTTGTTGAAAGTTTGATATAATTTTCAGGCATGATAGATATAACTTCCGCAACTATGACAAAGACCCTTTTGTTTCGTAGAAATCCATCCTCTCTGGGGGTGGCTTCCTTATGCGTGCAAGAACATTGATTGAGGGGTACCGTTCTTTTTTAACAATGCTGAAATATGGTCAACGTGGAGATTTGTAGCAAGGTTTTGGTTTCCACGATACAAAAAAAAATACGGCAATGTATAGAAGAGATTCGAGCTGAATCTACGGCAGTTTTTACCCGCAATCCAACTACTGACAGGGCCAGCTTCAGCCCCGTCATGCTTCCAGGATTATTACAATCTTCCGTATGGGAAAATCAGGCGTATAAATTCTCCCCTACAGCTATGTATTAAAAAATATCGTTATGGATGTATCCTGAACGATAACAGATTAATATTATGTGAATTTCACGTTAAATTTTTTTCTTTTTTTATGACTGAAATTCAGCCGTAAGGCACTAAAAGTATGACACCTTAAATGGTTGCTATCCATCAGTTTCATTCAGGGTCTGCAATTGGCGATGCTGTAACCAACAGCATGTTTTTCATCCAGGACATATTGTTGAAACAGGGGTTTGTTTCTGAAATTTACGCGGAACATATAGCCCCTGAGCTGACCGAAAGTATAAGACACTATTCTCAGTATCAGCCTGCGCCTGATGATGTTATGCTGATTCATCATTCAATGGGGCATGAACAGACTGACTGGATACTTGGTCTGCCTGTCACGAAAATTCTCGTTTATCATAATATCACTCCATCTGGTTTTTTTCCTGTAGAAAGTCCTTTTCGCCATTATGCAAAAGTCGGCCGTGAGCAGTTAGCTGCTTTTCTGCCGGAAATAAAAGCTTCAATTGCTGATTCAGGACTGAATGCCGAAGAGCTGAGAGCATGTGGTTATGAAGATGTGAGTGTGATCCCGCTATTACTGGATATTGAGGTTCTGCGGCAAAGAATTCCAGACCCGGCGATTCTGAACAAAACAAATGAGGCCTTTACTCTCCTTTTTGTAGGGAGAATTACTTCGAATAAGTGTCAGCATGATTTGATTGAGATCCTGGACAGGATGGTGCAGACGAGTGAGCGTCCGGTTCAGTTAGTTCTGGTGGGAGGGTATGACCCGGCCGACGAGTATTATTTGAGACTTCTCCGGGATATAGAACTGGCCGGACTGGAAGATTCGGTAACCTTAACCGGCAAAGTCTCTGATCAGGAACTGACGGCTTGGTATAAAGTTTCTGATGTCTTTGTCTGTATGAGCGAACATGAAGGGTTTGGCGTGCCTCTTATAGAGGCGATGGTTTATGATTTACCGGTAATTGCCTATAAAAGCTCCAATATCTCCTCTACTATGGCAGGCGCCGGTCTTGTTGTCGGGGAGAAAAAACTAGAAGATATTACAGCGCTTTTACTGATTTTGTCTAAGGACAGAATCCTACAACGGGCCCTGATCAGGAGACAGCGCAAAAGAATTCAAGGACTGTCCCGTGACAAAGTGACCAGTAGCCTGCTTGCTTTTCTGAGTGACCGTCTTAGTATTCCAGTCCCTACTACCCGAGAGTTAGAAAGAGGTTTAGAGTCAGAGAGTGTACATTACCAGGTAGAGGGGCCGTTTGAGACGTCATACAGTCTGGCTCTGGTAAACCGTGAAGTCGCCTTTGCCCTGAATGAGCTTGCACCGTCCGAAGTAGGGCTTTTTGCCACCGAGGGGCCGGGAGACTATGAGCCGGATATTGAAGTCATAGAAGCTATCCCGGGACTTAAAGAGCTTGCCGACAGGGGGGAGAAGAAAAGTCGGGCCGATGTTGTCATTCGCAATCTGTATCCGCCAAGGGTTGTTGATATGGATGGATTGGTCAATCTTCTCGATTTTGCCTGGGAAGAATCCTGTCTCCCTCTTGATTTTGTCGATGATTTCAACAGGTATCTTGACGGGATAGCTGTTACTTCAAGATTTGTCAAGAAGGTAATTATTGATAATGGTGTAGCACTTCCCGTCCATGTTGTCGGTAATGGATTTGACCATATTAAACGGACTCCGTCAGTTTCATTTGAGGGCGCGTTACCATCAGGCTTCAAATTTTTACATATCTCTTCCTGTTTTCCCCGTAAAGGTGTTGATGTGCTGCTCGAGTCGTTTTGCTCAACATTCAGCAATAAAGACGACGTCAGTCTCGTAATTAAAACTTTCCCCAATGTCCATAATACAACTCGGCAGCAGGTTGATGCGCTTCGTCTGGAAAATGAAAATTGCCCGAATATAAAAATTATTGACTGTGATCTGCCGGCAGGGCAGGTTGTTGATTTGTACCGTCAGTGTGACGCCTTTGTCGCCCCTTCACGGGGGGAAGGATTTGGTTTGCCTATGGCCGAGGCAATGTGGCATGGATTACCCGTCATTACCACAGGTTTTGGAGGACAGGCCGATTTTTGTACAGAGAAAACCAGCTGGTTGATTGATTATAGTTTTGAACCGGCAAAAACGCATATGGGTCTTTATGATTCTGTCTGGGTAGAGCCTGATGCAAAGCATCTGGGGAGCTTGATGCATGAAGTCTGGTCGGCAAAGGAAGAAGATATGCGATCTCGGTTGCATGCAGCAAAGCAACTATTGGAAACAAAATTCACCTGGCAAAAATGTGCCAAACGTCTGATTCGTCTAGAGGAAAAGATTTTACGGAAAAAACCCAGGGATAGGAGGAAGATTAATCTCGGCTGGATCTCTTCTTGGAATACCAAGTGCGGTATAGCGACGTATTCCGAATTTCTCCTGAACATGATAGGCAATAACGATATTAAAACCGTTATTTTTGCGTCTTCTGATCGGCAAGTGTTATCAGCGGATGAAAAAAATGTAATACGTTGCTGGAAGAATAAGAATCACGGTATTGATCAGCTCATTGAAGCACTCGATTCGTTTGAGCTTGATGTTATTGTTATCCAGTTTAATTGGGCTTTTTTTAGTTTGGTTGATTTGGCCCAGCTCATCATAAGGGCAAAGAAAAAAGGGATGACTGTCGTAGTGATGTTTCATGTAACACGGGATTTAACCCCTCCATATGGCCCTGCGTCGTTACAGTCGATTGGATCCGAGCTTTCGCTGGCAGACAGGTTGCTTGTACATGGTGTGGATGATCTAAACAGATTAAGAGAATGGGGTCTGGTCGATAACGTGACCTTGTTTCCTCATGGGGTACAGGCCCGGTTTTTATTAGATGGTATGCCATTACGGGAAACATACGGGATTGCCCCTGATGCTGTTGTTATCGCAAGCTATGGTTTTCTGCTGCCTCACAAGGGTATTGAGCAACTTTTGGAAGCATTTTCCATTCTGAAACAAGAGGACAGCAAAATGATGTTGGTTCTTGTTAATGCTTTGTATCCATCTCCATCGCCGTCCCGAAAAATTAAAGAACGCTGTACCAAGCTGATGAATAATTTGGGTGTGGCTGACTCGGTTCTTTTTGAGACAAGCTTTTTGTCAAACCAGGAGAGCATGTCTCTACTCAGCATGGCAGATTTGTTTGTCTTGCCTTATCAGAAAACTGATGAATCGTCCAGTGCTGCAGTGCGTGCCGTGTTGCCTCTTAACAAACCGATTGCGGTTTCTCCTCTCACTATTTTCCAGGATGTTCATGATGTCGTTCATTTGCTGCCGGGTACCTCGGCTGAATCTATTGCAAGAGGCATCAAAAAACTGCTTTCCGATCCAGACAAACTGTTCAGCAGGCAATCTGTCCAAAACAAATGGTTAAAAGCCCATAGCTGGACTATAGTGGCCAGAAGGCTTGGGGGGATGTTGAAAGGGCTGGTTGAAGAAAATGAATGTTAAGATATTTGTGGAGTTGTTCAGGTTGAACAACTTATATCCGAACCTTTATTGCTACCCGACTTGAACGATGAAATTTTCAGCAGTCCATCAGTTTTCATTGTGCATGTCATCCGGGGATGGAATATCTAACAGTGCATTTTTTATTCAAACGCTGCTTCATGAATTGGGCTATATTTCTGATATTTATGCTGTGGATGTAGGGGAAGACCTGGGTGAGCGCGTCGTTAGTTATGCGCACTATCAACCAGCTGACAATCAGTTGCTGTTGGTCCATCACGGTTTTGGTCATGGGTTTGGGCAATGGCTGGAAAACCTGCCTGATCAAAAGGTTCTGGTATATCATAACATTTCCCCGCCCGAGTATTTTTCGTCAAAGAGCCAACAGGCTGATCTGGTATTAGGGAAAAAGCAGCTTACCCTCTGGAAAGAGTTCATGTTGGGCGCAATTGCGGATTCTCATTTTAACAAACAGGATTTGACTACAGCGGGCTGGGAGGGTAATCGTCTGAAAACAATCCCTCTTCTTGTTGATATAGATGCCATAAAAAAGCGTCCCTTTAGACAGGATGTTGTTGAAACGAACCGGGAGATAACCACTCTGTTGTTTGTTGGATCGTTTCTTCCCCATAAGGCTCAGGATGATTTAATCATTAGTTTTTATTATTTGATTCAACTTGTTGACACCCCTCTTCAATTAATTCTTGCAGGTGGTGACTATGCCTCCAGAATGGATGAATTGAAACAGCTGACTGAGGATCTTGGGCTGGGTGACTCCGTGCATTTTCAGGGGAAGGTTTCTGATGATGAACTCTATGGCTGGTACCGTGCAGCTGACCTGTACGTGTCAATGAGCGAGCATGAAGGGTTTGGAATGCCATTAATTGAGGCCTCTGTGTTTGATATTCCTGTCCTTGCATATAATGCCGCCGGCATAGCAGATACCCTTGGGGCTGGTGGTATATTGTTTAGAGAAAAAAAATATCGACGCATAGCAGCTCTTATGGCCTTGCTATTGCGAGATATTCGTCTTCGACAAGATATTATCAGCGGACAGCGGAAAAATCTTGAACATTTTTCTCGAGAGTTGTTACAGAAAGATTTGCATAATTTTATTCTCTCCTGTTCTCATAATGAGAATTGATATTTCCCGCCGGGGGCTATCTTAGGCCACTGTTCAAGTTTCATGGTATATGGTGTTGAAGTGTTTGTTGTAATAGTTTGAATAGATTGTCTATGTTAGCTGACAAAATAACTGGAGTTTTGACCTGCTGTGAATAAAGATAATAAAAAAAGGGAAGCAGTTCTGTCAGAGCTTCAGGCAAAACTCGCATATCGGAGGATACAATGTTCCGCCCAGTGTGCTCAGATTGACAGATTGAACAAAGCGCTTCATTTGATGAAGACAAGCAGCTCCTGGCGCTTGACTAAACCTCTCCGCAAGTTGGTTGATATTGTTTGCGGTAAACGTTGACATGTTCTTATGAAGGAATGTGATTTTCCTCAGTATAAAGCCGCTGACAGGCAGCTGCTCGTTGATGTGTCGACGTTTATTCATGTGGATGACGGCTCAGGCATTCAAAGGGTAGTCCGGAATATTTTAAAATGTTTTCAGCAGTCTCCTCCGTCCGAGGTACGGGTTCGCCCGGTCTATCGAAAGGGGGGAGGGTATTGGTATGCTGCGAAATTCAGCGCCGGAGGCAGCTCGCAGGATCGAGGAGTTGAAGACGGTCCTGTGCGTGTTATTAACAGGGGTGATGTATTTCTGGGGCTTGATCTTGACCATAAAATCGATGCCGGGGCACAGCGTTTCTTGCAACGTCAACAGAGAGAGCACGGGCTTCTGGTCTATTTTGTTGTCTATGATTTGCTGGCAGTCACCCATCCGGAATGGTTTAATCGGCACCTGAGTGCGGTTTTCCGAACATGGTTAAAAAGAGTAGTTGCTGTGGCTGATGGACTGGTTTGCATTTCAAAATCGGTTGCAGAAGAGCTGACAGTATATCTTGCAGATTATAAGTCGGTAAAGGATGTGGAGATAGATTTTTTTCACTTGGGAGCTGATATCTCTCCTCAGGAACATGAGGGCTGTCTGTCTGTTGAGGAAGACCTGATAATGCAGTGGCTGAAGGAGCAGACAGTCTTTCTTATGGTGGGAACTCTGGAGCCCAGGAAAGGGCATGTCCAGGTTCTTGATGCCATGACGGGACTCTGGAAGGACGGAGAAGATGTTTTGCTGGTCATTGCAGGAAAAAAAGGCTGGAAAGTTGAAGAGCTTGTAACAGGTATTAATCACCATCCGGAAAATGGTGAGCATCTTTTTTGGTTTGAGAATGTTAGTGACGCTTTTTTGCTGCAGTTGTATAATTATAGCTCGGCCCTGATAATGGCCTCTGAGGGAGAGGGCTTTGGTTTGCCTCTTATTGAAGCCGCCCAGCATCAACTTCCGTTAATTGCCCGGGACTTGCCGGTGTTTCGAGAAGTCGCGGCAGATCATGCCTTTTATTTTACTGGATCCAGCGGCCGTGATCTGCAGCTCGCTCTTTCTGACTGGCTCGTCTTGTATCATGAAGATAAACATCCCGTAAGTACAAATTTAGAGTGGCAGACTTGGGCTCAGAGTTCCAGGCAGCTATTGGATGCAGTTTTAAAACAAGAATAAATACAGCAGGATAGTCGAATGGGAAATAAAACAGCAGTTATTACAGGCATTACAGGACAAGATGGAGCGTATCTGTCTGATCTTCTTTTGAGTAAGGGGTACACTGTATACGGGACGTATCGTAGGACGAGTTCGACTAACTTTTGGAGGATAGAAGAACGTGGCATCCATGAAAATCCTGAATTCCATTTACTGGAATATGATCTGACTGATTTAAGTTCGGCCATACGCCTTATTGAGAAAACAGAGGCTGACGAAGTTTACAATCTGGCTGCCCAGAGTTTTGTTGCGGTTTCTTTTGAACAGCCTATAGCTACGACAAAAATTACGGCCATGGGGGCATTGCACCTGTTGGAGGCGATTCGGATCGTCAACCCGAAGGTTCGATACTATCAGGCCTCAACTTCTGAGATGTTTGGGAATGTCCTGGAGGTTCCGCAAACGGAAAAAACACCATTTTACCCACGCAGCCCTTATGGGGTAGCCAAGGTCTATGCTCACTGGATGACGATTAACTATAGCGAATCATATGATATTTTTGGGGCCAGTGGCATCCTCTTTAATCATGAGTCGCCTCTACGTGGGCTTGAATTTGTTACCCGGAAAATCACCGATGGCGTTGCCAGGATTAAGCTTGGAAAACAGGATCACATTGAGTTGGGGAATTTAAGCTCCAAGCGTGATTGGGGCTATGCAATGGATTACGTCGACGGTATGTACAGAATGCTGCAGGCGGAAAAGCCGGATGTTTATCTTCTTGCCACCGGGCGAACCGAATCAGTACGTGATTTTGTTAATATGAGCTGTAAGGCCGTTGGGATTGAAATCGAATGGCAAGGAGAGGGAATTGATGAGATCGGCATTAACACTGCGAATGGCAAAACAATCGTAAGTGTAAATGAAAAGTTTTATCGTCCCGCAGAAGTAGATTTGTTGATTGGTGATCCGGCAAAGGCAAAGCGTGATTTAGGCTGGGAGGCAACAACAACCCTTGAGGAGTTATGCCAGATGATGGTTGAGGCAGATTTACGCAGAGTTGAAACCGGAATCTCTTTCTGATGCAGAGTTTATGCCGATGCTTAGTCCCCTCCTCCCCAAGGGGATTTTTGAAAACACTGCTCGCATAATTCTATGCAAATACGATTTGCTGTGCCTGGTTACCTATCCTTTGATTGAGATTATGACACGTAATTTACTTAATAACTTTTATGCTCTTCTTGGAGGCAAGCCGTTTGTTATAGAGAATGTAGAGCCAAATCTGAGCAACCCGGTTTCTCAATTAGCTACCAAAGAACAATGCGATTCTCAGGAATTTCAATACTGGCTGACCGAGTTAAAGCCATTCGTTGACAGTGTATGGCAGGAAAAGAATCGAGTCTACAACAGAAAAATCTGGGAATGGGTGTTTATTCTACAAGTTTTAAAAGTGAATAATTTGTTGAGTTGCGATGCAAAAGGCTTAGGCTTTGGTGTCGGGCGTGAACCATTGGTCTCCATTCTGGCAAAGTTCGACTGTTATCTATTGGCAACAGACCTGGAGAGCGTAGAAGCGCTGAAAAAATGCTGGGATGAGGGGGGGCAATATTCTTTTGATGTTGGAGACCTTAATGAGTATGGAATATGTGACGAATATACCTTCCTGCAAAGAGTTTGTTTTGAGAATGTAGACATGAACCATATCGACAAAAAACTGTCCGGATATGATTTTGTTTACTCCTCCTGCGCCTTAGAACATCTTGGCTCACTTGAAAAAGGGCTATCATTCATAAATAATAGTTTAAACTGTCTGAAGAGTGGTGGTATTGCCGTACATACAACGGAATTTAACGTCTCCTCTAATAGTGGAACCATAGAAGATGGAGCAACGGTTATTTATCGTAAAAAAGATATCATAGGGTTGGCGAAACGGTTAACAGAGAATGGCCATAAAATTGTTTTAAATTTTGCTCATGGAAAAGACGTGATGAATCAACACTATGATGTTCCTCCATATTTCCAGGATGAATATCATTTAAAATTGTTATTGGATAAATATATTATAACATCTATCGGGTTGATTATTCATAAGGCATAATGTTGCAGGTCGTTACCTGTAAGGATGAGCGATTTAACTGGCTGGTAGTTGCGGAGCAGGGAAAAGGATTTAAGTGAAGACGGTACTTGTAACAGGGAGTAGGGGGTTTACCGGAAGGTATGTCGTTAAGGTATTACGGGATCGAGGCTACCATGTTGTCGGATTGGTGCGTGAAAACCCTGGGAAAGATGAAATATCATGTGACTTGACAGACAGAATTTATGTGCAGCATGTTATCCGTGATATCAGGCCCGATGGCATCATTCATCTTGCTGCTTTAGCTTTTGTTGGTGAGGTCGAGCAGTTAGCCTTTTATTCGGATAATATTTTTGGAACACTTAATATTCTGGAAGCACTTGACAGCCAGGGAGTCTCTCCTGACAAGGTAATTATTGCCAGCAGTGCAAATGTGTATGGCAATCCTGGAAATGTTCTGATTGATGAAAGCACCCCGCCCGCCCCTGTCAATCACTATGCAGCCAGTAAACTGGCCATGGAGTTTATGGCTAAAACCTGGTTTGCAAAACTACCGATTATAATAACCCGACCGTTTAATTATACCGGGCCATTGCAGAGCAAAAAATTTCTGGTTCCAAAGATTGTCGATCATTTTCAAAAAAGTATGCCGGAGATAGAGCTGGGAAATCTTGATGTTGCAAGGGAGTTTTCCGATGTGCGGGATGTGGCAGATATTTATTTGAAACTGCTTGAGTGTCCTGACCATTCAAGCATTGTCAATATCTGTTCCGGCAAGGTATATCCTCTCAATGAAATCATTGAGAGGATGAACCGGATAGCCGGTTATTCCATCAGTGTTAAACAAAATCCGGCCTTTATGAGAACGAATGAGATTAAAGTATTGCGTGGCAGTAATAAGAAGCTGCACTCGATGATAAATTTTACTCCCCGGTTCGATCTTTCTACAACACTGAAAGACATGTATCACGGAGAAGAATCATCCCTGCATGCATAGGGCAATTCGAGCATTTGCTGTGGTACCGGGTTGTGCAAACGCTGTCAAGGCCACTACTTCTGCTGATAATTAACTGGGATGGCCCGCAATCCGGAGGAAATATCCATATCTTCACGACAAGATGGAGATATAAGAGTGCTGCATGTGTACCGAACGTATTTTCCTGATACTCAGGGAGGGCTTGAAGAAACCATTCGACAAATCTGCAGGAGCACGAAATCCCGTCAAATCTGTCATAGAATTTTCACCCTGAGTCCCGATCCGACCCCGTCGGTTATTCATTTTCCTGAAGTAGATGTTTACCGCTATCCTCTGACTGTTGAGGTTGCTTCATGCGGAATGTCTCTATCCGGTATCTCCGGTTTTAGAAAACTGGTCAAGTGGGCGGATATTGTTCACTACCATTATCCCTGGCCTTATGCAGATCTTCTTCATCTGATCTGTTCCGTGAGTAAACCCTGTATCGTTTCTTATCAGTCTGATATTGTCCGGCAGAAAATTCTCTTAAAATTTTATCTTCCACTGCAAGTACGTTTCCTAAAATCAGTGCGTAAAATTGTAGCGACCTCTCCGAATTACTTGAAAAGCAGTCCGATACTTCCCCTATACAGTGATAAGATTACCGTTATTCCAAATGGTCTTGATGAAACAGGGTATCCGAAGCCAGCTTCGGTCGCCCATAGGGCCGTTGCGGGTGAATATGGCAAAGATTTTTTCCTTTTCGTCGGGGTGTTGAGGTATTATAAAGGGTTGCAATATCTACTGGCAGCCTCAAAGGATCAGGGGTTCAGGGTAATTGTTGCCGGCAAGGGTCCGATGGAGAAAGAGTTGAAGATCAGGGCAAAAGAACTGGGCCTGCAAAATTTACGTTTTGCCGGCTATGTTGATGATACGGTTAAGTCATGTCTCATCCAGCTATCCAGGGGTATTGTTTTTCCGTCCCATGAACGTTCCGAAGCCTATGGCATGACCCTTCTTGAAGGGGCCATGTTCGGCAAACCGCTGATAACGGCTGAAATAGGCACCGGCACAAGCTACATAAACCGCCATAACGATACCGGTCTGGTTGTTCCGCCGTGTGACTCGGAAGCGTTGCGGCAGGCCATGCTGCAGCTTGCAGAGGACAAGGAATTTGCTGAGTTATGCGGAGTGCGAGCAAGAAAACGATATGAAAAGTTTTTCACCGCCAGCATTATGGGTAAACAATATGTAAAGTTGTACCGGCAAATGGTGGGTTAAAAATAGCGTGGGAGACGCGGTTTTAGTAGAAATCCTGTCCCGTCGGACAAAAAAATCTGAAGTACATCCAACAAAAACAACTGTGATATGTTGACAATTGAAACTGATAATCCTGATATAGATGTTGACGATCTGATGCTGAGGGTCGAGGATGAGGTGAAGAAGATTAAAAGAAAATCTTTACCTCTCAGAAAGATCGTATTCAGCGTGGATGACAAGTTTGAGCAGGTCCATGTCCTGCCGCCCATTGAATTGAAAGACCAGTACCATATCAACGAGTTAATCGGCCTGCGGGGAGATCATTTTGTTGTAAGTGCATATCGGGCAATTATTCAGGAAAAGCCTGATCCTGAAATTATAGAGCGGTATAAGGTTTTATTCAGTCAGGGAGCGGTGACTAAAAAAGAACTGCTGTGCAGGCTACGCTACTCTCCGGCGGGTAAGAAAAAAAACATACAAATCAAAGGACTGTTTATCCCCTGTTTAGTTGGGAAGGCTTTTAGAATTCCTGTTGTCGGATTTTTTTGTAGAATTATCGTCTGCATTGTTCGTCTTCCTGCACTTTTTCGAATTATCCAGCGGCTGGATAACGTATCCATAGCCTGTCAGGAAGAGCTGAAGTCTAAAGTCGATACCGAGAATTATGGTCGTGATTTGAAAAGAATTAGTCTGGCATTTCAGATGACCGAGCAGAGGATTGTTGAGTTGATGCAGGAATTTGAAAAAAATGAAATCTTGTAAGGACGGTCTATGTGATATGGGTAGAACGGTTAAAACTCATATGGAGAAAGCTGATGAATTGTATGCTACGAAGCATATGGCAATACAGAAATTTTATTCTAAGTTCTATTCGTAATGAATTGTTAACTCGATTTGCTCGAAGTAAACTTGGTGGTCTATGGATGATTATAAACCCATTGTCTCAAGTGGCAATTTATGCTCTCGTTCTGTCTAATGTGTTATCCGCTAAGCTTCACGGAATTGACAACAAATACGCTTATGCAATTTATCTAATGGCAGGTCTTCTTGCCTGGAATTTGTTTAGTGAAGTTGTAGATCGTTGTCTGAATCTTTTTATAGCCCATGGTGAACTACTGAAAAAACTTAATTTTCCCCGTATTGCCCTACCATGTATTGTGGTCGGATCGTCTTTGCTTAACAATATTTTTTTGTTCGCTGCCATGCTCGGTGTTTTTATATTGCTTGGGCATCAATTTAGTAACATGATATTTTGGTTACTACCGATTACATTAGTGTTGCTCACATTTTCTTTGGGGATCGGCTTGATTTTAGGGATTATAAATGTTTTTTTGCGTGATCTTGGACAGGTTGTTCCTATTCTGTTACAGGTTTGGTTTTGGTTTACGCCTATTGTATACCCTGAGAAGATTATCCCCTTAAATTACAGGTGGTTGTTGAAGTTAAATCCGATGTACCATATTATTAACGCTTATCAGCAGGTGCTGGCTTATGATTCTGCTCCGGAGATTGGCGGGATCACTATTATATCTGCCTTTGCTGTGGGGATTATGCTGCTTAGTTTGTTTTTGTTTCGACGTGCAGGTGCTGAAATGGTTGACGTGCTATGAGTTTATTGTGTGTTCAGGGGCTTGGGAAGGCTTTCCGTTCTTATCGTTCGGAATGGCAGCGATTTGCCACTTGGTTTGGTTTTACTATTACTCCGAGTGAAGAACATTGGGTTCTTAGGCATATTGGATTTGATGTCGATTCTGGTAAAGCCATTGGAATAATAGGTCAAAACGGAGCAGGGAAAAGTACCCTCCTTAAAATGATTACCGGTACCTTGCAGCCGACGGAGGGTAGTGTGCTGGTAAATGGCAGAATCGCTGCGATCTTGGAACTCGGAATGGGGTTCAACTCTGAGCTTACCGGAAGGCAGAATGCGATTCATGCTAGTGGGTTGATGGGATTCAGTGCCCAGGAGGTCAGTGAAGTCATGCCTGACA
>Ga0256831_1001101_pt1 | contig 14223 bp, 15 predicted proteins | sample 132544metaG_FD_189087 | JGI IMG/M metagenome (GOLD analysis project Ga0256831, IMG submission 189087) | Hydrothermal vent microbial communities from Lau Basin, Pacific Ocean - 132-544 | ecosystem: Environmental > Aquatic > Marine > Hydrothermal vents | place: Pacific Ocean: Lau Basin | collected...
TTCTCTCCTCGGCCATAGCCGGCGCGATGGTGAGCTTCATCGTCGGAGCCGGAATAGCAGACCTCTCAATAGAACTCGTTGGCATGAAAGTTCGCTCGAAGTTCTATGACATTTTCGCATCCCTCCCGGGGAGCGGAATTGAGAAGACCCTCGGGGTCTCTATCGGTATGAGCTTACCAGCACTTCCTTACGTCATTGTACTGGCGTTTTTCCTCACCGTGAGCGGTGGGGTTGAGAGTTTACCGCTAATTCTCTTCGCAGTAACGACCCTCTGGCTCTGGAGCGTCTCCCTGGGGACGTTTCTTGGGGTGAGGATAAAGGAGCCTCTAACGGTTATGAGGCTCTCAACGATTTTAACGACGCTTCTGACGGTCTTTCCGCCAGTGTATTACCCTCTCAGCGTGGTTCCAGAACCACTGAGAAAACCCCTGCTTCTTATCCCCACAGTGAGCGCTTCAACCGTTATGAGCGGAGAACCACCGGAGCTTGCCTTTATTTCCCTGGCTTTTTGATCCGTAATTGGAGTGTTCATGCTCCTTAAATTTGAACTTAGGGAGAGATGAGGAGTCCAACGGCTATACAACAGTTCTCAATGTTCTCAATATCGTTGAGTTTCCAAAGGGTCTCAAGCTTGGCTTAACCGTGATAACCCCCGACTCTGGAAGATTACCTGCTAGCAATCAAGATTTCGCAGGCTATGGTGAAGAGGAGAACCCCAGTTCCGGCGGTTGATGCAGTGGTTGCCGCAGTAGCTATCAACAGGAGTTTAAAGCTCATGACAAAGGACAGACACTTTGGAGTGGATAAAGGAAGAGTTTGGGGGCTGAACCTCCTTGAACAATGATTTCCCTTAGTTAAGCTCTCAATTTTTTGTTCGTCTCCCGATCTCATTTACCCACTTCTCCTTTTCAGCGTAAAACTTCTTAACGCATCTTCTCTGAGCTAGATAGAGAAGCCCTAGGAAAAATACTAGAGCTATTAGCACCCCGGTGTCTGGTTTGAACAAGTATCCAACGGCGAGGGCGAGGAGAACGTTAAGAACAAAGATGCCCTCCACTCTAAGGGCTTTTATTATCCAATCGCTCAGAAAAGAAACAACAAACACCGCGATCGCCATCAGCCAAATCCACGTATCCACACTGACTGCCTTTTGAGGATACATTGTTAAAACCCACGGGAACCATGCTAGGCCAGAGCAGAAGGTCAACTTCAGCCGTTTCAGCTCGTGTAGTGACTTTTTGTGGGCAACATATCCGATAGAGTAGGAGTGCACGCCCGATAGATGGAAAAGCACCATCGCCAGAATAGCGCTTATCCCCCAGCCAACGGCCATATCCCCTGTAAAGTGCTCCCCGGAGCCGAGGAAATAGAAGAGAAGGCCCGAGATGATGTCGTAGCTCATTACCACAAAGAAACCGGCGATTGAAACTGCAGATGCTATGACAAACAACTTTAGCTCAACCCCCCTCCTTTTGAGGATGAACAAAATAACTGCAATGCCACCGACAATAACGAGGAAAACCATCGCAAGGAGGGAAACGTTTTCCAGGTACTCTCTGATTATAGCCCCCAAGCGAGGCCTTCCGTCGATGAAAATTTTCACCGCTACCTTCTCACTACTACCGTTTTCTTGGAGCAGGGTGAAAGTAAAGACGTTCTCTTTTCCAAGGAACATCCAGTTAAGACCCGGTGAAAAAGGCCCCTCGTAATCGTCAGTTATCCTTGAAAGCGCGTACCAGAGTGGAAGCTTTATCCTCGCAGGTGGTTTGAACCAGAGTGGCTTTTCACCCCACCACGCCATTCGCTCTCTGCCATTGTATTCCACGTAGAGTAGCGCCTCTCCCGGCTTCAGCTCAACGCCGTCGACTGAGCTGATGTAAACAGTGAGCTTTCTATTTTCGCCTGCGTTCAGGGTGCAAAATACATCTTTCACCGTTGCGTTGATTCTATGAGGACAGTCTACTGTTGCACCGCTTGCGATTGGAGCCAATAATATGAGTATAAAAAAGACCGAGAGGAGTCTTTTCATAGGCCTTCCCCCAAGTCTCGCTTCGTAGCTCTCTCAATCGCTCGTTTGATTTCAATATATCGGGTTCCCCCCTCCGAGAAGCCCTCTGGAATACCTTCAACTCTGGAAACCCTAACCAGGATATAGAGGGGAAACAGAATGGCTATACCGGCGAAATAAACCGCAAATATTGAGTCCGCTCTAACGGACTTAAGGATGTAAAATACCCATCCGACGGAAAGGGGAAGGGCAATTAACCTTAGGAGCCTGTTCAGGAGCTCATACCTGCTCATGAACAGAGCCACATAAAAGGCTAAAAAGCCGAGCCAAGTAGCATGTTTATAAGTTATGAGCGATATGGGCACAATCTCAACTCCAGTTAAAGCGGGTTTTTTGAGAGTGTGGCCTCGTCCGACCTTCTCAAGGATGTTGGCCTCTTCCCTAAACATGAGAAGGAGGAACGTGGCAATCAGCGAGGGAACGAGGATAGAAAAGTCCCCCTCCATGTTCTCAGGGCTTCCGAGGAAGTAAAGTATGACAAGTGAGGAATAAAGAGAAATCACAAGAATGGCGTACAATGTGAGCCCATAGAGCCATCTGTTTGGGCCTTTTGGCGTTTCTCTTTTTTCGGGTTTAGTCTTGGGAGCCTTTCCAGTTGCTAGTCTTGCAATTTCAAGCAGGTCTTTGTAAAAAGCAACGATGATAGCGATAAAGATAAGCGGAAGAACGGGTTTTATTGAGTGCCATATTGTTGAAAGGACGTCCCCATCTATGAACACCCGGACAGTTATCCTTTCACTCCCTGCTCCGTCCTTAACGAGGAAGGTTAGGGTATGCCACTTGTCGTAGAAGACCCACTTTTCACAGCAGTAGCTCGAGCTCCTATACACAAAGGAAATCGCTTCTCCAGAAGGAATTTCAACAGCAAAGGAGCCATTTCCAGTGTAAAAGCCGTTGCTGTTGGGATACAGAATCTTTCCGCTTTGGTAGAATACGGGAAAGGAGTCGCCGACTCTATATCCATCAATTGAGAGGAGTTTAATCGAAACGTTCTCCTCTCCATAAACGGTGCAGGTTATAGTGTCCTCTACGTGAACTTTCTCCGTGCACTCTATTTTGGCCCCAGAAACTGGACTGAGAGTCATCAAAAGTAATAGAACTAAAATTAAAGAGCCCTTCCTCATACACTCCCCTCCCTCTCCATATCCCTTATCACCCTCTCGAACCTTTCGAGGAGTTCCCTCACTTCAGGACTTCTCTGGGCTACGGGCAGTTGTTCAATCGTTGGAGCGCTCTCGACCTTCAAAACGACGTAATGGGGGTGGAAAAATGCCAGGGCCAAAAACGCGATGGCAAAAACTATGTCAGCGTTCGCGATGAGGACAAGGGTAAGGGCCACAACCAGGGAAACCGGAAGGGCAAGCTTCCTCATCGTTCTGTTGAGCTCGGGTTCCTGGTTGGGGAGGAAGAGAGCTAAGAAAAGAAGCAAACCAAAAACCGTGGGCCATCCACCAAAAGGAACCATCGCCAAAGGTGTCCATTCAAGGCCGGTAATTGGCGCTTCCCTGATTACGTAGGGATACCCGCTTTTTTCCGCTTCCCTGACGAAGATTAGCCATTCAAGGGTTAAACCTGCCAGCACGGTTGTCGGAAGGTACAGCCTGAAATCGCCCAAGATTTTTTCGGGGGTGGCCAGTAGGTAGAAAATCCATGGCGCTACAAGCATTCCTAAATACAGAAAGAGAAAGGCCGAACTTATGAATGAAGACCTCGACGGTTCGGGTGGTTTCAGCTTGTCCTTTTCCCTTTGGGTTTCATCCATGTTCTCTGCCCTTTCAGTTCTCAGAAGTTCTACCAGCTTTGAGAGAAAGAGTATTGCCAGGACAATACCAAGGGCTAGTCCAATCTCACGGATAAAATGTAGGACATCCTTGTCTTCCCAGGGGTAGTGAAGTCTGCCCGAGATGTAAACGTTGACGCTCTTTTCCTCAACCTTCCCGTTTCTGTGGATTATAGCAAACGTCAGGGTGTTTTTCTTGTTATAGAAGACCCAGTAATGCTCCTGCCCCAGCCACGCTTTATCTGCGACAACTTCCATAGCGTTCTTTAGACCAACTGAGAAGTTAAAGGGAACCCTGAAATAATGCCTCCGAGCGTTCCCGGTTATCGTTTCATTCCGGTCTGTGGGGTATCCTGTTACCCAGACGTCTGAATCAACCTGAACCCCGTCAAAGGACTTCAGATAGACTTTAACGCTCTCATTACTCTCTCCAAGAAGTGTGCACCTTAAGGTGAGGTTTGGAGCGCTGACGTGGTCGTCGCAGGAAAGACTAACCCCCGCAACAGAAGGAATGAAGAGGAGAACCACAAGGATTACCCCAATCCCCTTTCTCATTTTAATCCTTGTGTAGTCCTTTCATAAAACTTTTTAAAGTTATCTCAAAAACTCGAAGTCATGAGAAAAGAAACGGCCTTTGGAATCATCATTTTGATGGTGCTCCTATCAGTCTCACGGACAGCTAGCGCTGGGGATATTTCTCACAATCGAACTCTCTCACTTAACTGCGGTCATTTCACAGTAAAAGGGACATGGACATCATATTCGGGTCCTGATGTGATTGTGGAAGGTAGGTGTGCCGTAACTTTCGTTAATCCCACTAACACCACCATTAAATACTCTTTCACTTACTGGAAAAAGCTGAACGTCATTCCTAGGGGTGTGGATTTTGGTTATCAATTCCTCAAACTGCCGGAGAGGTGGATAAAGCCCGGCGAAGTTGTTGTGTACAACCTCTCCATGAAGGGCGAAGTTAAGGGGATAACCGATGTTCTCAAACTGATTGAGGAGGGCAAAATCTCGATAGTTGGCACGGGAGAATTTTGGATGGAAACGAGAGAAAAGACGTCAAAGCACATTCCTTTCAGTGTTGATGTCGTTATACCAGTTAAATTCGAATGGTACAGCGTTTTACTCGCGGTTTCAGCCATTGTTATGCCTGTTGTATGGTTTATTTTTGCCCTCTTAATGGGGATTGTGAATAGGAAAGACGAGGCAAAAGCCTTTGGGTGGGCCATTCTTGCATCGTTAGGAGTTGTTGTGGTGCCATTTTTCGGAATTCTGACAACTCTCAACTTGAAAGCCCAGCTCTTCACTCTCCTCTCCATCGAACTGGCATGGCTGGCGATGTGGTTATCCCTAGTAAACAGAACAACACCCGAGAAGCCGGAGAAAGTTACAGAACTCCTGGGCAATGCTGTCCTAGTTTTTCTCGGACTTTCAGTTTTTACGGCAGTTCTTGGAGGCTACACCGAGGGTAGTTCAGCCCTTACGGGTGGGATAATCTTCCTTGTAGTTCTTCTGGTTGGTATTATGAAGGACAGTCTGGGCGAAAAGGAAAAACGGGGTAAAGTACCGAGGATAGAGCCGTTTCCCTTCGGCCTTGCCCTCTTGTTCCTTTCATACCCCAGTTTGGCTGATTTACTTCTCGGGGGATGGCGGGAAGGATTCGTAATAATGTCCTTTGCAACACTCCTCTTACTTGCCTTGGGAACATGGTTCGTAAGAAAAGCGAAAAGCGGGAGGGAAGTTCAAAGCGTGTAATCCAGAACCTTCTTAGCTTCCTCGATGTGCTCGGGATAGACGTTCTTAATCTCGGGATGGAGGGCCTTAATGACCCTTCCGATGAGGACGAAGAGCGTTCCCGCTATAATCGGAAGCTCGTTTACCACATCTTCCTCAAGTGGAATGTCGCCCGGTATCTTCTTGAGGACGTACTTCCTGATGGGCTCAATCTGAACTTTCTCGTCCTCAATGACGGCCCTGAAGAGGTTGAGGCTGTTCTTGAAGCCCTTGGTAATCGGAATGTGGCGCATCTTTATCGTGCTTGAGCGCTCAGCCTTCGCATTCTCATAGGCAACCTCGAAGAGGTCTGCCAGCTTCTTCTCAACTATGTCCATCATCTCCTCGGCACGGGGCTTTATGACAGCAAGCTCACAGGTCCTCTCCAGAATCTTCTGGAGCTGTGGGTATGGTATTATCATCTCGGCCATGTCCATCACCTCCGCGTTTTTGCCGGGAAATTTTAGTAACTCAGAGTATATAAAACTTTCGAACCCTTTTTAAAGGCACTCCCCAATTGACGGGCATGCTCGGGGTAATCATGGCGTTTCCAGAGAAAAGGTGGGAGAACTACACGATTCCCGTAAATGATAAGCCAGTGGTAAAGCTCACCGAAAAGAGGCTTTTGATGGGCAAGAGGATAGAAAGAGCAATAACAATCGTAAGGAGGGATAAGCTGAAAACTTACTCGCTCCACGTCTCGAACCCCATTCCCGTTTCGGCGAGAAACAAAATCGAGGCCCTTCTCAAAGCCCTTCCAGATGAGCCGTTCTTTCTGGTTGAGGGAAACATGCCCCTGCTCATGCCATTTCTCGTGAACTATCTGGCCGGACTCTACTACGAGAACGAACCTGAGGCCGTAATCCCGGTCTGGCGCGACGGGAGCAGAGAAGTTTTCCACGCCGTTTACGAGCCAGAACCGCTGAGAGATGCAGTGGAATCCGCCTTTGCCGAAGGATATAAGAGCTTTTCAAGGGTTGTTGAGTTCCTCGACTACGAGGCGGTTTCAATAGAGGAGCTCGCAAAAAGAAACCCGAAGGTTACGCTCAGCTTTTTCCGCGTTAAGAGTTCCCTCGATATTGCCTTTGCAGAGAAAACCATGGCGGAGCTCAAAACTCGGGGAGAGCTCTTTTAACGGCCCTCGCTATCCCAACGGCTAGGATGGCCTTTGCCGTATCCACTGGCACGAAGGGAAGAACCCCGATGTAGAGGGCCTTTGCGAAGTTACCCCCGAGGTAGAGGCCGAGCCTCAGCCAGCCGAGTAGATAGATGACGCCAAGGGCCAGCAGAGAGCCCGCAATCCAGAGATATGGATTCTTAAACCTCTCCGCAAAGAGGCCCGCGATAAACGAGGCGAGCGGAAAGGCCAGAAGGTAGCCACCGGTGGGGCCGTAAAGGTGGGCAAAACCACCAGTAAAGCCCGCGAAGATGGGAAAACCAATCGCACCAGCTAAGAGATAAATGGCCTGAGTCAAAAACCCGAGTCTCGCACTGAGGAGAAGACCCGACAGGAGAACCATGAGGACCTGCAACGTGAAGGGAACGGGCCCTAGGGGTATTTCAATCTGGGCACTTACAGCAGTTAATGCCACGAAGAGGGCGGTTAGAGATATTTCCCTCGCGTTCATGTCGGCTAAATTGGGGCTCATCTTTAAAAGAGTTAGCGTTCCCGTAGGTGTGATGATTAGGGTGGAAAACCTCCACTTTGCCTACCGCCAGAGAGAGGTCCTTAGGGGGATAGACCTCACCCTCGGGGAAGAAATCCTCGCTCTAGTTGGCCCGAACAGGAGCGGAAAGACGACACTGGCGAAGCACCTCAACGGCCTGCTCAGGCCGGGAAAAGGCAGGGTTCTGGTCGATGGGCTCGACACGAGGGAACATACGGTAGCCGAGCTCAGCAGAAAGGTTGGCTACGTCTTTCAAAATCCCGAGCACATGTTCTTTGAGGAAACGGTCTTTAAGGAGGTTGCCTTCGGGCCAAAGAACCTTGGGCTCGATAGGGAGGAAGTTGAGGAACGCGTTAGGTGGGCCCTCAAAGCGGTAAACCTCGAAGGTTTTGAGGAAAGAACCCCCTACTCCCTCAGCGGTGGTGAGAAGCAGAGGTTGGCAATAGCCTGTGTCTTAGCTATGAGGCCAAAATATTTAATCCTCGACGAACCCACGACCGGACTCGATTTGAAGGCCGAGAGGAGCGTTGTGGAGGTCATTACGTCCCTCAGGGAAAAGGGTCACGGAATCCTCCTGATAACCCACGACATGGATTTGGTTCTGGAGCTTGCCGACCGGGTTGTTCTCCTCAACGAGGGAAGGAAGGTCTTCGATGGACCCGTTGAGGAGTTCTTCAGGCTCGACGTTGAAGGATACGGCCTGGAACGGCCGGAGCTTCTGATTCTGGCCGAGAAACTGGGGACAAGCTTCGTGAGGAGTGCCGAGGAACTTGTCGGGAGGGTCGGCGGTGATTTATCAGTTCTACGTTGAGAGGAAGTCCTTTCTGCACTCCCTCGACCCAAGGGTTAAAATAATCGCCACGTTGCTCGGGATAGCTTCCCTCATGCTGTTCAATGACCCCAAGGTTCTCGTCCCCATGTTCTTCCTCATCCTGTTCTCGGGAAGGCTCCTCGGAAGGCTTGGAATCGGCGAGCAGTTAAGGCTTCTGAAGCCCCTGGCATTTCTGGTGATTCTGACCCTTTTTCTGTGGCCCTTGATTTACAAACCAAGGCTTGTGGGCCTTCTTCTCGGAGTTTCGTTCTCGCTTCGTCTCTTGGGCTTTGGCCTGATAACGTTTCAGCTACTCATGACAACGAGACAGAGGGAACTTGTGCTCGGCTTTGTGAAGCTCGGCGTTCCCTACGAGATAGGCCTGACCCTTACCATAGCCCTCCGCTACATTCCAACGCTCTACGGCATAGCAAACACAATCATGGACGCCCAGAGGAGTCGCGGTCTTGAGCTCGATAGGGGCAATATATTGAGCAGAATAAGGAAAACCGTCCCAATCCTGATTCCGCTAATAGTTGCCTCCCTCAAAACCGCCCACGAGCTCAGCATAGCCCTTGAGAGCAGGGCCTTTGGAGCGGGCAAGAAAAGGACGTTTTACAGGGACATTGAAATGAGGGGGACGGATTATGTGGTTCTCTCCACCGTTGTTTTGGCCTTTGCCCTGCTCCTGTACCTGCGTTTTGTCCACGGGTTTGGACACATGCTCATCTACCGGCAATGAGTTTTACGAGGGAATCAACGGGAATCGAGTGGTCTCCAAGGCTTCCTATCTGCTCTGGAGGGGATTTTAGAACCGTTACGTTCAGCTTGTGGTGTCCCCGGTAGGAGCTCGTCCTGAGGACGAGGAGGGCATCGAAGAGCTCGGGGAGGAGGAACAGCCTCGCGAATTCACTGGGAAGGTCGAGCTCGTTGAGGGTTAGAGTCTCGTGGTGGAGAACCAGGGTGAGCATCATCTCATCTGTTTTCCTTCTGAGCTCAAGAATAGTTTCACGGGAAACATCTTTGAGGGCTGAAAACTGGGAAACAAGGACGAGAGAACCCTCTTCAACGTACTCAAGGGCCTGCAGGAGTTCATCACCGCTGTAAACGTTTGCCGAGAGTAGGTTTGATGGCTCGACTTCGAGGGCCTTGAGAACTCCCGGCGAAAAGGTCCTCTTCGGTCCGACGTGATAGGCTTTCCCACCGCGAAGGGCCTCGCCCAGAAGGGTGTGAACGAAAAGCGAGCCGGCTAACTCATCGGTGGAGACAAGGGCCGAGAGTGAGGCCTGACTGAACTCAAGGGGAAACCCCTCGAAGGGTTTTATCCCGCTGATTTCCTCGACTGGTTGGAAAAAGCCCGGCATCGTGAACCCTTCGCGGAAGTCCTATTTATCCTTTCCGCTCATGGATGGAACATTCCAAGGGTTGCAATTCCCATCAGTCCGAGGATTCCGGCGATGATTAGCTCAACCACAATCGCTATCAGCCACGCCAGGAACGCCCTAATCCAGTCCGTGTGGAAGACGACCTTGATGACCCACACGTAGGTTACTATGAAGGCCAGCCAGCCGAGGGAGATGCCAAACGGCCCCATCACCGAAAAGACCAGCGACACTATTCCACCAACGATTAGCCCGAGGAGTCCACCGCCGACGATTGCAACCATCGCGCCGATAACCGAGGCGTCCTTTATCCCGACAAGCTTCGCGCTGAAGGCCAGCACTAGCCCCGCTATGAATAGCGCGAAGAGAAAGCCTATCAGCGTGGCTACTCCAAACCCCGTGAGAGGCACCATCCCGGCATGCCCGTACACCGTATCACCCGACCTATTTACGGCGAGGTTGTTTAATAACTTGTCCCAAAAGGCCTATAAGGTTCAACTCCAACGGGAGCCGGTGGTTAGAATGAGCATTGAAAAGGCTCTGTGGGACTTCTTCTACAACTACTTCTGGGAGCCGATGTTCACGAGGAGTGGCTACAACGCGGTTAATACCTTCGTCTACGCACTGCTGTTTGGTTTGGGAGTCATCTATTCCTATCGCTACATCATCAAGCCACTGAAAATAAAGGTTGACGAGAGGCTCTTCTGGGCAGTAACGCCGATGGTCGTCTTTGGAGCAACGGTCAGGGCCCTCGTGGACGGTGGGGTATTGCCGGAGAACCCCCTGATTTTGACACCGGGAATCTTTTTCACGGCCTTTGCCCTGATAGTCCCAGCAATCGTTGCCGATGCAAAGCTGAAGACGTATCCTAAGATAACGATAGCTTGGGGAACCATTCTGGCACTCTGGGCGAACTACCTCTTGGTTACGCACGCGAAAAACTGGCGCCCCTACGAGCTGACCCTTATCCACACGGCTATAAGCTGGGCGGTAGTTCTGGCGTTCTATAAGTGGAAGCCCTTCGACAGGCTCTACCTGTATCCCGTGCTGGCCCACTACTTTGACATAGCCTCAACGGTGGTTGGAATCCACTTCTACCACTACCACGAGGTTCACTGGGTTGAGAGCCACCTCGTCCAGTGGTTCGGGGCCTACATCTACTACCCGTGGATAACCCTTATCCTTGTCGTCGTCTACTACGCCCTCCAGAAGCTCGTTCCCGACGAAGAGGAGAGGAAGTTCTGGTATCTGGCAATCTACGTCCTCGGCCTCGGCCCGGCGATACGCGACCCGGCCCAGATGGTCCTTCAGGTGTGAGAGTTTTGCCTTCCTCTATTTCCCTCCTCAGCGTTTTCGCTTCTTCCTCGGCCTTCCTCACGCGGAAGACCCTCGCGATTCTCTCTATGGCCTCAAACTTTCTCACCACTCCGTCGAGCCACGTGAAAACGTCACCGGGATAGACTATCAGCCCGTAAACCTTCCTGAAATGCTCCGCTATCTGGGTCGGGTGCTTCCCGCTCCTGCGGAGTTCTATAATAAGGTTCCCAACGCGCTCCATCGCGTATTCGGTGCAGTCCTCTTCACCGCACATGAAGAACTCCTGGTAGATTGTGAAGAGCCTCTCGGCCGCGTTCGGGCTCAGCTCCGGGATAACCTTGTCGAGCTCTTCCAGAATCGAGGCGAAGCTGGAGGAAAAAACGTTGGAGCTTATCCTCCCCCTCACAGCGCTTTCAAGTTCTCTCTGGAGCGTCCCGCTCAAATAGAGGTTCTCGAAGGGGAGCAGTTTGAGGGCAATCCAGCGGATTGGTTTTTCCCTCAGGTTCTTCCTTATAAACTCGGCCTCCTTCGGCAGGAGGAAGCTCATACTCACAGCTCTTCCATAGGGGGTGACCTCGACCAAAGAGCCCCTGAGCTTTACGAGCTCGAACTCCTCCAGCTTCTCAAGGACCTTCTCAGCGCTCTGGTTAGCCCCGAGGCATCTCGCCTGAACTTCCTCGATGACGTCGAGCCTGTTGAAGACGCAGGAGTGAGCTAAGACGTTGTCCTGCTCAAGCTCGTCGCTCCACTCAACGGTAACGGGCTCTATAGGAGCCGTCAAAAGCTTGAAGGCCACCTCTTCCTCCGTTCCCTCCATTTGGGCAGAGTACTTCCTGCCGGGTTCGACGATTAGGTAAACTTTGCCCTTCTCGTGGTATAGCGGTCTGCCGGCCCTTCCAAGCATCTGGTGGAATTCCCTGACGCTGAGCCACTTGTTGCCCATCGCGAGGCTCTCGAAGATGACCTGCGAAGCCGGAAAATCAACACCGGCCCCGAGTGCCGCGGTAGTGACCACCACGTCGAGCCTCTGAGCCAGAAACTCCATCTCGGTAAGCTTCCTCTGTTTGTAGGGCAAACCGGAGTGGTAGGGCTTAGCTTTGAGGCCCTTGCTCGTTAAATATGCGGAAAGCTCGTGGGTTCTCTTGCGCGAGAATGTGAAGACTATCGTCTGGCCCTTGTAGCCCTGTTTCGACTTCCTCATGGCTTCCGCCTTACAGAGGTTCGCAATGTGCCTCCACTTTTCCGATTCATTGCGGACGATGATTATGTGCCTCTCCAAATCCACGGGCCTCTCGTCGTAGAGGACAAGCTTTAGGCCGAGTTCTTTCGCAAGCTCCTCCGGGTTTCCGACGGTTGCGCTTAACCCTATGAACTGGACCTTTGGATAAAGCCTCCTCAGCCTCGCGATTAAGCCATCCAGCCTCGGCCCGCGCTCCTCATCGTCAAGGGTGTGAATCTCATCGACAACAATCGTCCCGACGTTGCCGATCTTCCTTCCAGCCCTGAGGAGATAGTCTATCCCCTCGTAGGTTCCCACTATAACCTCGGCGTCTATTCCGGTATCAACGACCACAAGCTCGTCCTTCGTCTTTATACGGCTCATTCCAACGCGAATAGCTACGCGGAGGCCAAGCTTCGAATAGCGCCGTTTAAAGTCCTCGTACTTCTGATTAGCTAAAGCCACGAGCGGAACGAGAAAGAGCATCTTTTTGCCTTCCATTGCCTTCGGAATTCCAGCCAACTCGCCGATGAGGGTCTTCCCGCTGGCGGTTGCCGAGACGACGAGAAGGTTTTCCCCCTCGAGGAGGCCGTTTTTCACGGCCAAACTCTGAACCGGGAGGAGTTCCTTAACGCCCTCCTTTTTCAGGACTTCCTTAAACTTCTCTGGCAGTGAGAGCTCATCAACCTTAATCTTCTCAACCTTCACGCGCTTTGCCTTCAGTTCGTCCCACTTCGTTACTTCGGGATGTCTCGTTGGGTCGAAACGGGGGTCAAAGGCATATAGGACCTTATCGAGGTCCCTAAACCTTTTCAGGAGCTTCTTCGCCTGCTCGAACATAGCTATGCTGTTAAACCTAAAGCGGAGCTCCCTCTTAAGCTCGTCCTCTGCACAGCGCTCGCAGATGTACTCGTTGCGGTATTTTATCCTGTTGCCGGGAGTTAGAACCGTTATCCTGCCTTCGAGGAGGCAGAGACGGCACAGCTCGGCCTTCTCAACCCTCTTGTTTTGAAGCCTCCGCCTGAAGTAGTCCTCCCAATCGTCGGCGTTGACCAAAACTATTCTCGCCTGACGGAGAAGCTTCTCTATCTCCTTGGGGTTCCTGTACTGGCTCCCCTCAAGGACCTTGAAGAGCCTGCCCTCGCGCATTATGAAGCGGTAAACTCCATCGACCTTAAGTCCCTGCATCTGAGAAAGCTTCTCGGGTTCCTTCTCGATGAAAAATGCCTCGAGCTCGTTCTTCTTCCTGCCGGGTCTTATAACGAAGAGCATCTTCACCGCCTCGGCCAGCCGTCCATTCATCACAGCTCAGAGTCGGGAGGCGTCCTCATCGGCGAGCCAGCAGTCCTTGAGCTCTTCCACGACGAGGTTGGCCTCTATCGTCAAAGCATTTACCCCAAAGGTCTTTTTCAGATTTTCCAAGAACTTCCTCAATTCCTCCATGTCCCTGAATTCGGCCTTGATGACGACGTTGTAATCCCCGGTTTTTATGTAGAGGAACTCGACGTTCTCTAGCGATGCAACTTCCTTTAGAAGGCCTCTTGTGTATGGGTCAATCTCCTTGAGCCTCATGAGGATTAAAGCCCTGACAAAGTTTTCTAGGAAAGATGGGTCTATAATCGCGGAGTAACCCTTGATTGCTCCAAGCTTTTCAAGCTTTTCGACCCTGCTCTTCACGCTGGCGGGGGATAGATTAACGAGCTTTCCCAGTTCGGTCAGGGTAACCCTGCCATTTTTTCTCAAAATCCTCAGAATTTTCCTGTCCTTTTCGTCAATTCCGGGCATATTATCACCGCAAAGGAAAGGAAAAAGTCAGCGGGTAATCTTTACCTGGTTCATCAGCTCAAGCGGTTCTGGGTGTTTCTCGAAGTACTCTCTGACGGGTTTGAGCAACTCGATGAGGTACTCAGCAACCGCGTTCTTCAAATCGAGCGGGTGGAGCTTTCCTTCGGCGAAGTCCCTCTTGAGCTCCTCGAAGGTCGTGTAGGTGACGTCCCCACCGAACTTGGCCGGACGGTGTATGGTAAATTCAGTCGGCTCCTCGCGGAAGATTATGTATTCGGCCCAGTCCAGGACGGGGTTGTATTTGACCTCCTTTGCCGGACAGAAGGCCTTCCTGAGCTTTTGCTTTATCTCCTCTGGCGAATCGTGGATGAACACAGCTGAGTAGGGCTTGCTCTTGCTCATCTTCATCTGGGTC
>Ga0256831_1001102_pt1 | contig 14218 bp, 9 predicted proteins | sample 132544metaG_FD_189087 | JGI IMG/M metagenome (GOLD analysis project Ga0256831, IMG submission 189087) | Hydrothermal vent microbial communities from Lau Basin, Pacific Ocean - 132-544 | ecosystem: Environmental > Aquatic > Marine > Hydrothermal vents | place: Pacific Ocean: Lau Basin | collected...
GGGCTGAGGTTGATGAAACAGAACGTGCAAAAGCAGCTTGAAATAATTCTGAAATAACTTCTTCATTGTGGGTAAATGCCATTGTTGTATTCTCTCTATAATAATTAATTTAAGTTTAGTTGTTAGTTCACGTTAAATAGGATAACAATAAATTCTTAAGAGAATATTAAGAGAATCATATGGTGTGTAAAACTGTGAATAAGTTCACTATTTTAAATTTATGCTAGGTTTATAGACAGGAACAAAATGAATTGAGAAAAGGGGCTATAGAGCAAAATAAGTTCACCTCTAAATAGAGGTAAACTTACCGCGGATAGAAAATAACTATTAGTCCTAGCCTTAGCCTTTGGCTTTTTCCATTAGCTCATGAATTCTTGGGGCAAGAATTAGCTCCATAGCAAAGCCCATTTTACTGCCAGGCACCACCATATTGTTACGCCGAGACATAAATGAATCTGGGATCATATTTAATAAGTATGGGAAATCAACATTGTCAGGATCTTTAAAGCGGATCACAATAAAGCTTTCATCAGGTGTTGGAATATCACGAGCGATAAAAGGGTTAGAGGTATCTACTGTTGGTACGCGCTGGAAATTAATATCAGTACGAGAGAACTGAGGGGTAATATAATTTACATAATCAGGCATACGGCGCAAGATAGTATCAACAATAGCTTCAGCAGAGTAGCCACGCTGGGCATTATCACGATGGATTTTTTGAATCCACTCTAGATTGACAATAGGGACTACGCCAACTAATAAATCAACGTATTTAGAGACATCATCATCGCCATCTTTGGCACCACCGTGTAGACCTTCATAAAATAATAAGTCAGTGTCGGAAGGAATATTTTCCCATTCGGTAAATTGTCCCGCTGTTAATGGTGCATAAGGTGCAGCTTCTTCATGGCTATGCAGATAATAACGGCGTTTGCACATGCCGGTCTCACCATATTCCTTAAAGGTCTCAGATAAAATATCAAAGTGATTGGCTTCAGGCCCAAAGTGGCTGAAGGTATCACCTTTTTCTTCTACCGCTACTTTCATAGCAGCACGATCGTAACGGTGATAACTATCGCCTTCAATTATTGCTGGATTGATGTTCTCGCGAAAGAAAATGTGCTCAAAGGCATCTTTAACGGTAGTTGTACCGGCACCTGAAGAACCTGTTACTGCAACAACTGGGTGTTTACTAGACATAATGTATTCCTTGTTAATGAACCGAATAAGGCTAAGTATATCCTGCTCTTATTCAGTGACCTGAAATTTGTTTATGGATATTAACCTATTTTTTAGTGACTTACAATTTCCCTGATGTCTCTCTGGCAATAGCACGGTAGCCAATATCGGTACGATAGAAGCTGTCTTGCCAGTGGATTTTAGCAACTTTCTCATAGACATTTTTATGGGCTTCGCTGACATTATTGCCAAGAGCAACCATGCATAGGACACGGCCACCATTCGTAATAACCTTGCCATCTTTATCGGCAGTACCAGCATGAAAAACCTTTGTGTCATTGCTATCAACCTGATCTAAGCCTTCAATAATATGACCATTATCATAAGCATCAGGATAGCCCCCTGATGCCATAACAATACCGATAGCGGCTCTACTGTCCCATTGTGTACTGATTGTATCAAGCTTATGAGCAATTGCAGCTTGACATAAGGCAACTAAATCAGATTGTAAACGCATCATAATAGGCTGAGTTTCAGGATCACCAAAACGACAATTGTATTCTAAAACTTTTAACTCACCGTTGGGAGAGATCATCAGACCGGCATAAAGAAAGCCTGTGTAGTCATTGCCTTCGGCCGCCATACCCTCAATAGTCGGTATAATAACGCTTTGCATAACTTTTTCGGTAATTTCATCTGTGACAACAGGTGCAGGGGAATAAGCACCCATACCGCCCGTATTTGGGCCTTGATCACCATTATCACGAGCCTTATGGTCTTGTGATGTAGCTAGAGGGAGAATGTTTTTGCCATCGGCCATAACAATAAAGCTGGCTTCTTCACCCGTTAAGAATTCTTCAATAACAACACGATGTCCGGCCTCACCAAAGCGGTTTCCGGCCAGCATATCTTCAATGGCATCAATGGCTTCTTGTTCAGTTTGAGCGACAATAACCCCTTTGCCTGCTGCTAAACCATCGGCTTTTACGACGATGGGAGCGCCTTGTTGTTTGACATAGGCAATGGCAGGTTCTATTTGGGTAAAGTTTTCATAGGCAGCAGTAGGAATGTTATGGCGAGCTAAAAAATCTTTAGTGAAAGCCTTAGAGCCTTCTAGTTGTGCGGCACCCTGTGTGGGACCAAAGATAGCTAAGCCTTGAGCATTAAACTGATCGACAATACCCAGTACAAGTGGGGCTTCTGGGCCAACGATGGTGAGCTCGATGTTATTGTCTTTGACAAATTGGATAAGGGCACTGATGTCAGTGACACCAATATTAACATTAGTTAGGTTTTTCTCTCTTAATGTACCGGCATTACCTGGAGCAACAAAGACTTCATCTACTTGAGGTGATTGTGCTGCCTTCCATGCTAGAGCGTGTTCACGACCACCATTACCGATGACTAAAATTTTCATGCTACGATCCCATTCATAATTAAATGCGCCATTTTAGCATGTTGTGAAAAGGTTTGTCTTTGCTTATTAAGGGCTTATCGAGCCACTTCCTGATAACCCATCTCAATGGATTGATTGAGCTTTTTATAGATCTCATCAATCACTTCTTTAACATTGGGCTCTTCGTCTTCACTGCCTTGCTTTTGGGTAATACTCATGGCCATGGCACAGTGAATATTGAGGAAGCCACCTGTAGTTTTGTAGGTGCGATGGTTAACATCATTTAAAATACGTTTAAAACTGGCGCCACGGGCGTTGTATTCATTGCTGCTGTATATCGCAATGAGAAATTCATCGGGTTTAAGGTGACCCACAAGGTCAATAGGGCGGACTTGTTGGCAGACACGGTTGGTGACATTGATTAATAGCTGTTCTGCAACGCTCTGACCGTATTGTTGGGCAATGTTATCTAAGTCAGTAATTTTTAAAATAGCAGTACAGGTGGCACCGCCACGGGAGAGTGTTTGTTTTAATGGTGCCTTAAGTCGCCTTTGGGTGTCTTCTAATCGACCGAGACCGGTAATGTTATTTACCGTACATTCGCGTTCAAAGAGACGTTTTAGGGTTTCAGTGGTTTGTAAGAGATCATTTTGAATATTAGCAACACGACCAGTAGAATAGATTCTAGCGGCTAAGTCAATTTGATTGGGTGGTTTGACAATGTAATCATCAACACCTTCCTCAAATGCAGTGCGGATAGAAGCAATATCATCTTTGGCTGTTAGTAATACAATCCCTGTATAGCGATGTTGTTCTTTATCCATTTTGCGAATGTGTTTTGCCAGCTCCAGACCATCCATTTCAGGCATAAGCCAATCGGCTAAGACGACATCAACAGGCTTCTTTTTTAAGCGTTCTAATGCCTCAGGGGCATTATTGACGACATCAATGCTTTGATAACCTTCTTTTTTTAAAGCTCGACGAATGACTTCACAACTGAATTTCATATCATCAACAACCAAAATGCTTAATGAATCACGCAACATTTGAATACCATTTTTATTATTTTAAAGTATGAATCTAAACTGGATTCATTGGAAAAGAATGCTTGTTTGCAATATAAAGAGCTATACCTATTTTATTTTTGTTATTATAGCAATTTCGAGATTTTATTATAAAGACGTGCATAGCTTTTATAAGGTAATCATAACAGTACACCACACCAACGTAAATAGTTAAAAAATAACAGTAACTGATTCACAAGAATAATCAATGATAAAAATTTTACATACGGCCGATTGGCATCTTGGGCATCGTTTGCATGGTGTTTCTAGAGTATTTGAACACCAGAAATTTCTTCACTGGTTAGTGACTCAACTTCAGGAAACACGGGCGGATGCCTTGCTTATTTGTGGTGATATTTTCGATTCTGCTAATCCACCTGCTCAGGCACAGTCCATGTTCTATGATTTTTTGTTGCAAGCAAAACAATGTTGCCCTCAATTGGATATTGTTATTATTGGTGGCAATCATGACTCAGCCTTAAGGCTCGAAGCTCCGGCACAATTATTGGCTAGTATGGGGATTCGGGTGATTGGTGGCTTGCATTCTCTAAGCAATGAGAACAACAAGCAAGCAATTGACTGGCAACAACTTATCGTGCCTCTGACTAATAATAAGGGTGAAGTAAAAGGACTCTGTGGTGCAATGCCTTTTATCCGCAATGCTGATCTGAGCCATGAATCATGTGTTGAAAAGGCAACAGATCCACTGATAGAAGGTGTCAAATCTTTATACCATGGCTTGTATCTAGCCATGCAAGACTATCAAGAAGAACATCATTTATCTGATATCGCACAAGTGTTTACAGGGCATTGTTATATGGTTGGTAGTGAAATTTCGCAGTTAAGTGAGAGACGGATCTTAGGTGGTAATCAGCATGCATTACCAGCCAATTTATTTGCCCAGACGATTGACTATGTTGCACTGGGGCATCTTCATAAAGCTCAAGAAGTAACCTATCGTTCTATTGATCCTAACAAGAATAAGAGTAACCCACACATTCATTATAGTGGTTCGCCTATTCCCCTGTCTTTTGCCGAGCAAAATTACCAGCATCAAATTAAGTGCATCACTTGTGATAAATCGGCTGATAATAGAAAACACTCTGTGTTGGTACAAAGTATTGATATTCCCCGAGCCGTAACTATCTGTTCTATTCCAAATAATCACTATAGTCCCTTGTCAGAATTAGAAGCCTTATTAGATAAACAGAATTTTAAGTTGCGACAGAATAAAGAGCATGAATTGGACAGTGATACCCCGATGTTGGAGATAAAAATCTTATTGGAGAAACCAGAACCCGATGTGCGCCAGCAAGTTGATGCGCTATTAGAGGATAAACAAGTACGCCTATTAAAGCTTAGCTTGTCTTATTCTGGGCAAGGGGGAGCATTGGCAGAGCAACAAAAACAGGAAACTTTATTGGCACAATTACAACCTCATGAGGTGTTTGAGCAATGTTATCAGCGTCAATTTGAGCAAGCTATGCCAACACAATTGCGTGCCTTATTTCAGCAATTATTGGAATCTGTTGAGGAAGAGCAATAATGCGTATTGTGCTTATTCGAGGTAAAAATCTGGCCAGTTTGCGGGGTGAATTTGAAGTTGCTTTAGATCAGCCACCTTTGGCACAAGCGGGTTTGTTTGCTATTACTGGGCAAACAGGGGCAGGCAAGAGTACGCTATTGGATGCTATGTGCTTAGCCTTATTTGATAAGATTCCACGTTTGCTTAATAGTGTGCATGTCAAAGTTGGCCGTAGTGATGAAAGTGAAAAACACCGTATTGCTAGTAATGATGTGGCTTCCATTATTAGTCGAGGCACGGCTCATGCCTATGCTGAAGTAGAATTTATTGGTCTGGACAAATCACTTTATAAGGCTCGTTGGGAAGTAAAACGTGCTCGCAATAAAGTATCTGGTCGTTTGCAAAAGCAATCAATTACGTTTACAGACTTGGGGCGAGATGAGCGTATCGGGCAAAATAAAAGTGATACCTTGGCATGTATTAGTGACAAAATTGGTTTAACGTTTGAACAATTTAGACGTTCTGTACTTTTAGCTCAAGGTGACTTTGCTGCCTTTTTAAAAGCAAAAAGTGATGAACGTTCGTCCTTATTAGAACGTATTACTGGAACAGAAATTTACTCACAATTATCTATTGCCAGCTATCGGATGTTTCAAAATGAAGACCAGTTATTATTACGACTAAAAGATAAAATCAATGCTGAAATACCTCTGCCAGATAATGAACATAATGATCTAGAAATAAAAAAAATGGAATTAGATGAGCAGTTATTACAATGCCATTATGTTGCAGATAATTGTCAGAAAGTGTTGCAATGGCATGAACAAAATACTCTTTTAGAAGAAAAGTATCATGAGGCAAATGCATTATTGTTAGAATTAAGCAGTAAAAAAGAACAGCAAAACAGTCTCAGGCAAGAGCTTAAGACTGTTCAAATGGTACAATATTTACGACCCTATGTGCAACAGATAGAAAGTCTCAGTGTCTTAAATGAAAAATTAGAGAAACAAGTAAAAACACTGGATTATGATTATAAAAAAAGGACTAAAGAAGAGACTCAATTAAAAAATAGTCATACTCATATTCAGTTGCAATTATCGCTATCTAAAAAAAATTATGATGCTCTTAAGCCCTTTATGGCACAGCTAAGAGTGCTGGATAAAGAGATAATCTGGCGGGCAGAAAACACACAACAACAAGCAGAAAAATATCATGATATAGCGTCCCGTTTACGGGAGCAAAAAAAACAATGTATTTCTCTTGCTGATTACCATAGTAAACAAAAAAAAATCACTCTTTCTTTACAAGAAACTAAAGAAAAATTGCAGCAACTTGATGCGGATTTATCAGGCTTGTCTTTGACAGACTTAAATCAAAAAAAAGATGGCTATGTCGAGCAAGCAAGCCGTTTGAAACACATTAATGATACCTATCTTACTTATAATCGTGTCGTTAAAACATTAGCACAAATAGACCAAGAAAATAAAGAAATAACGCTTCGTTTGATTACTCATAAGCAATATACAAAAGATCATCAACAAGATTACCAACAGGCTCTTGCCGTGCGTGATGAGGCAAAAGATGCTCTGATGATTATGCAAGAATCACTTTCTCAGGGGGCAAGTTCATTAAGAAATTTGCTTCAAGAGGAGCAAGAATGCCCTGTTTGTGGCTCTTTAGAACATCCATGGTTTGAGCAAGAAACACGCTTAAATGATAACTACCAAAAACAAAAAGAGCGTTTGCGGATACGAGAAAAAAACAGCCAAGAAAAACGCGACTTACTAGCCGAGTCAGAGGCAATGGTTGCCAAAATCATTTTAGAGCAAACGGCTCAAGAAAAGCAATATAAACAGTTAGTTATAGAGCTCACAAGTATAGAAGCACAATGGCAAGTGTTTTTAGAACACTGTCTGTTTTTAAAGCCCTTGAATGAGGATGAAAATGCCCTTGTTATTGAACATCAGATCAAACAAAATACCCAGCAATTAGAGCAGTGCAAACATGACCTGGCACAGGCAATCAGCTTGCAACAAGAGGTAAAAAAACAGCAAAAAATAAAAGATGATTATCTTAAACAAGAAAAAGACATTGTTTCTATTATCAATGAGCAAGCGATATTGGCTAGTACCATTAAGACAATAGAAAAACAAAGGGATGCTCAAAAAAAGGAGTTAGATGCAAGTGTTAAGATATTAAAGAACGTTGAACTTGAGAGACAAAGAGTCTTTGATGACAATATGAAAGAGCAGCTAAAAGAAATTAATTACCCAAAATCGTCTGATAATCGAGTTTTGGATATTGATGAATTGGAACAGTTTTTTCTTGATACTATCACACAACTCAATCAGCAACTTGAACAAGATGCTAGGCAATTAGAACAATGCCAAAAACAAGTGATTAATATTCAGCAAGAACGCCATTATACACATAAGAAACGTGTCGAGACACAGGATAAAAAAAGTGAACAGCAAGCACTTTTAGACAAAAAACTGCTGCAACATTCTTTAAATTTGGTGGTGCTTAGGGAAATATTAGCAAAAGATGAACACTGGATACAACATTCTCTTGATGAGATTCAGAGCTTAGATAATGAATTGCTTAAAATTCAAACATTGCTACAGGAGAGGCAACGTTTACGACACAATCATGAACAAAGCCGTCAAGTATTAATAAAACCTTTTAGTGACTTATCCGTTACTGAGTTAACTGAGCAGTCACTGCTAGAAGCCAATACGATTAAACGCATAGAGTTAGAAAAACAAACCGTACTTGCTGCTTTAAAAGTAGATAATGATAAACGTCAACGTATAAAGCACTATCAAAAAGAATTACTGACTCAGCAAGCCTCATGGAATAATTATGCCATGCTTAATGAATTAATTGGTTCAGCCAGTGGCCATAAGTTTCGTATTTTTGCCCAGAGTTTGACTTTAGAAACACTATTAACTTATGCCAATGAACATCTTGATGATTTTGCCCGACGTTATCAATTACAGCGTGTACCGGCAACGGATTTAGATTTACAAGTGATTGATCGTGATATGGCGGATGAGGTGCGCAGTGTGCAAAGTCTTTCGGGTGGTGAAAGCTTTTTAGTTTCTCTTGCTCTGGCTTTGGGCTTAGCATCTTTATCATCAAGTCAGACTCAAGTAGAGTCTTTATTTATTGATGAAGGTTTTGGTTCTTTGGATCAAGAAACACTGGATATTGCCATTGCTAGTTTAGATACTTTGCAAGCATTAGGGCGTCAGGTGGGGGTGATTTCTCATGTGCCCATTTTAGTCGAGCGTATTGGTGTTCGTGTTATGGTAGAAAAAATAGGGGGAGGGCGGAGTCGAGTGAGTGTTGCTGGCTAGTGTTTTTTGCTGTTCAGACTTGAAACTGCATAACTCAGCCTTATGTAAATCTTATTGGTAACATACCTATCAGCCAAGCCTATTCGTTAACCCTTAAGAAGCCTTATATTGTGACCAAAAAGCAATTATTTGATGAACGCAGTAATCAATTGATGAAAGTGTTAGTCGAGTCTTATATTCATGATGGTTTACCTGTGGGTTCTAAAGCGTTAGTTGAGTCATCAGGGCTAAAAGTGAGTCCAGCGACTATACGCAATATCATGTCAGATTTAGAAAAAATGGGCTTGATTCATGCGCCTCATACCTCTGCAGGACGTGTGCCGACGGTACAAGGCTACCGCCTGTTTGTGGACTCTTTATTACATGTTAAACAACCAGACTCATCCCTATTAACAAGCTTAACATCACAAATTCAAGAGGCTAATGAGCAGAGTAAAATACTTGAAAATGCTACTGAGATATTATCAGGTATGACTCAAATGGCAGGCTTAGTCGTGTTGCCAAAAAAAGAACTTGTATCACTAAGTCAGGTGGAATTTATCCCCCTGTCAAATAAGCGTATCTTAGCGGTTTTAGTACAAAGTGATAATGAAGTGCAAAATAGGGTGTTGCAAACGGAGCAAGACTATTCGTTGACGCAATTACAGCAGATGAGTAATTACCTTAATACTCTCCTTGCTGGAAAATCCATTAAAAGTGTCTGTCAGGTGCTCTTGCAAGAAATGGATAATACCCGTCAACAAATGGATGGTATGATGCGTTCGGCCATAGAAATGGCCAGCCACGCCTTTGCCCAACATCATGAAGAGCAAGATGATTTTATGATCAGCGGTGAAACCAATCTAATGCAATATAATGATATTGCTAATATGGATCGTATGCGTCAGTTATTTGAAGCCTTTCATGAGAAACAGCATATTCTTAGTTTATTGAATCAGGTTAGTGATGCCGAAGGCGTGCAATTATTTATTGGTCAGGAGTCAGGCTACCACCCATTAGATGAGTGTTCTGTGGTTGCTGCACCGTATCAAATTGATGGCCAAAGTATGGGCGTTCTCGGTGTGATTGGCCCTACTCGAATGGCCTATGATAAAGTGATCCCTATTGTTGATTTAACCGCAAAATTACTCTCCTCAGCCTTGAATCAGGAAAATTAATCCCTATCTAATAGTGGCACAAAAGCTATTACCACATTTTTTATCTGAATTAAGGGCTGTTTTTCAGGTAATTACTAAAATACTATTAAGCAAAAAAGATAAGTCAAAAATAAAGAGAATAATCAGGATTTTATAATGTCAGACGAACAAAAAATTGATGAGCAAGCACAACAAGCACAAGAAGAAATAGAAACTCCGGTTGCGCAAGAGATTGATAACAATACTGATGTTGATCTTGAAACGGTTAATAACATCGCTAAAGAAGAAGTTATTGATGAACTGGCAGCCTTAGAAGCAGAAGAATTAATTGCCCGTATTAAACAGGCTCAGGCCAAAGCAGATGAAAACTGGGATGTTGCATTGCGCACGAAAGCTGAAATGGAAAATGTGCGTCGTCGCACTGAAAAAGAAGTGGCTAATGCTCGCAAGTTTGGCATTGAAAAAATGATTAATGAAATCTTGCCTGTTAAAGACTCTATGGAATTGGGTTTGAATGCTGTCGTAGAGATGGATATCGAAGATGAATCCGTACATAAAATTCGTGAAGGTATGGAATTGACCTTGAAAATGATGGTGGATGCCTTAACTAAAATTGGTATTAGCGATATTGCTCCTCAGGAAGGGGATGCGTTTAATGCAGAGTTTCATCAGGCAATGTCCATGCAGGAAGTTCCCGGTAAAGAGCCCAATACGATTATTGCGGTGATGCAAAAAGGCTATTTACTTAATGAGCGTCTTATTCGTCCTGCTATGGTAATGGTTGCCAAATAGTTATCGAAAATTATAAATAGTAACAAGAGCTTATTTGTAAAAATATAAATAACCTCTTGAAAAATGTGAATATCACCCCACATTTAAGAACATAGAAAAACATATTAAAGAATTATTTTTAGGAGAAAACAATGGGTAAAATTATTGGTATTGATTTGGGCACAACAAACTCATGTGTCGCCGTTATGGATGGTGATAAGCCAAAAGTAATCGAAAATGCAGAGGGTGATCGTACAACACCTTCTATTGTTGCTTACACCGAAGATGAAGTATTAGTTGGACAATCCGCCAAGCGTCAGGCGGTTACAAATCCTGCAAATACCATTTATGCAGTAAAGCGCTTAATTGGTCGTACATTTGATGAAGATGCGGTACAGAAAGATATTGAATTAGTGCCTTATACGATCGTTAAGGCAGATAATGGTGATGCTTGGGTTGAGGCTCAGGGCAAGAAAATGGCACCACCTGAAGTATCAGCGCAAATTCTGGCAAAAATGAAAAAGACAGCAGAAGATTATTTAGGTGAAACAGTCACTGAAGCTGTTATTACTGTGCCTGCTTACTTTAATGACTCACAGCGTCAAGCAACGAAAGATGCAGGTAAAATTGCTGGTTTAGAAGTAAAGCGTATTATTAATGAGCCAACCGCAGCTGCACTCGCCTATGGTTTAGATAAAACTAAGGGTGACTCAACGGTTGCTGTATTTGACTTAGGTGGTGGTACCTTTGATGTCTCCATTATTGAAATTGCTGAAATTGATGGTGAGTTCCAGTTTGAAGTATTGTCAACTAATGGTGATACTTTCTTAGGTGGTGAAGATTTTGATAATCGTTTAATTGACTACCTTGCTGATGAATTTAAGAAAGATCAGGGTATGGACTTGCGTGGTGATCCACTTGCGATGCAACGTTTAAAAGAAGGCGCAGAAAAAGCCAAAATTGAATTGTCTTCTTCTCAACAGACGGATGTCAATCTACCTTATATTACTGCAGATGCTTCAGGGCCTAAGCACTTAAATGTTAAGGTAACACGAGCTAAGTTAGAGTCCTTAGTTGAGGATCTTATTAAGCGTACGATTGACCCTTGTCGTACCGCAATTAACGATGCCGGTTTATCCGTAAGTGATATTGATGAGGTTATCCTTGTTGGTGGTCAAATCCGTATGCCTAAGGTACAAGAAGAAGTGCAGGCATTTTTTGGTAAAGAGCCTCGCCGAGATGTTAACCCAGATGAAGCGGTTGCTGTAGGTGCTGCGGTTCAAGGTGGCGTACTAGGCGGTGAAGTAAAGGATGTTTTATTATTAGATGTCACGCCTCTGTCTTTAGGTATTGAGACGGCTGGTGGTGTGATGACCAAGCTAGTTGAGAAAAATACCACTATTCCAACCAAGGCATCACAAACCTTTACCACAGCGGATGATAATCAAACCGCAGTAACGGTTCATGTCTTACAAGGCGAACGTGAAGTTGCCTCTGGTAACAAGTCTTTGGGGCGTTTTGATTTATCAGATATTCCACCAGCGCAACGTGGTACACCTCAGATTGAAGTTTCATTTGACCTTGATGCCAATGGTATTTTGCATGTATCCGCTAAGGATAAAGCAACGGGTAAAGAACAATCTATTGTGATTAAGGCATCCAGTGGTTTGTCTGATGATGAAGTAGAACGTATGGTACAAGATGCTGAGGCTCATGCTGAAGATGATAAGAAGTTCCAAGAACTTGTTGTAGCGCGTAATACTGCTGAGAATATGATTCATGCGACTAAGAAGTCGATTGAAGAAATGGGTGATAAACTTGAAGCAGATGAAAAATCATCAATAGAAACCGCCATTAAAGATTTGGAAGAGTCTCTTAAAGGTGATGATAAAGCTGATATCGAAGCAAAAACAAAAGCACTTACAGATGCCTCTGCTAAGATGGCTGAACGTATGTATGCTGATCAAGCTGGTGATGCAGCTGGAGCGGCAGAAGGCGCTGCTGCTGAGAACACTGCTGATGATGATGTTGTCGATGCTGAGTTTGAAGAAGTGGATGATTCTAAAAAGTAAGCAACAGTCTTTTTAGCTGAGTAATAGGAACACAGGCTGGAGTGATTTTCCACCTGTGTTTTCCTGTTTATTAAACCCAGAAAATAGCCAATAAAAGTTTAAATATTATGTCCAAAAGAGATTTTTACGAAGTACTCGGGGTTGATAAAACCGCTAGTGATGCCGAGCTAAAAAAAGCTTATCGCCGTTTGGCAATGAAACATCATCCGGATAGAAATCCTGATAGTGCAGATTCTGAAGCACACTTTAAAGAAGCCAAAGAAGCCTATGAAGTGCTGTCAAATGCCCAAAAGCGTCAGGCTTATGATCAGTTTGGTCATGCCGGTGTTGATCAAAGTGCTGGTATGGGTGGTGGTGCTGGGGGCAATTTCAGTGACATCTTTGGCGATGTGTTTGGTGATATTTTTTCTGGTGCTGGAGGCGGTGGCGGCGGTCGACGTGGTGAACGGGTTTTTCGTGGTGCTGATTTACAATATAACTTAGAGCTGAGTTTAGAAGAAGCAGTACATGGTAAGTCGGTAAAAATCCGTGTACCTACGATGGTAGGCTGTAAAAAATGTGATGGCAGTGGTGCTAAAAAAGGCTCTAGCGCAGATACCTGTGGTACTTGTCAGGGGGTTGGACAAGTTCGTATGCAACAAGGTTTTTTCTCCTTGCAACAAACCTGTCCAACCTGTCATGGTACAGGTAAGGTCATTAAAGATCCCTGTGATGCCTGTCATGGTGAGGGGCGTATTCAAGAGCACAAAACACTATCGGTTAAAGTACCTGCTGGGGTCGACACAGGTGATCGCATTCGTCTTTCTAATGAAGGTGAAGCGGGTCAAAATGGTGGGCCTTCAGGTGATCTTTATGTCCATGTGCATGTTAGAGCGCATGATATTTTTACCCGAGAGGGCAGTGACTTATTTTGTGAAGTCCCTATTAATATTGCCACAGCAGCCCTAGGTGGCACTTTAGAAGTACCCACATTAGATGGTCGTATTAGTTTAAAGGTGCCTGCCGAAACGCAAACAGGAAAGATGTTTCGTATGCGTAACAAAGGTGTGAAATCAGTGCGTGGTGGTGTACAGGGTGATCTTTTATGCCGTATTATTGTGGAAACACCTGTTAAACTGAATGCTAGACAAAAAGAGCTATTAGAAGAGTTTCAGGAAACCTTAGAACAAGGTGGTAAGAGTCACAGTCCAAAGGCTCATGGTTGGTTGGATGGTGTTAAGAAGTTCTTTGATGATATGAAACAAAATATCGGTTGATAAGATCCTACTTCTGCTATAAATACAGGCTAATCAACAGGTTTAATTTGTTTTCAAGATCATTTTATTCAGAGTCCAGATTAACTGGTAGGCAAACTAAAATTTCTAATGATGGTACTTAGAGGCGTAAAGAACAGATGATCTTTACGCCTTTGTAGTTTACTATGAAGCTGATTTATTTAGGTTTATGCTGAGAATTAAGGAGGAGTTATGGCTAGAAAAAAGTTTATGACTATGAAGCAATGCTATCAACAATTGCGAGACTTCTTTCGGGGGGAAGAGGCTCAATACGAAGCGAATAGCTCGCGCCGCCAGATTTTAGCAAAGCTGTTTAAAACAGGCAGTGCGCTTGCTATAGGGACTGCTGCGGTGACGGCACAGGCTCATCAATCCACAGAGGAAGGTGCAGAAAAAGAAGAGCGTTTTCCAGGTGATCCACCTGAGCATCTTATGTTGTACC
>Ga0256831_1001103_pt1 | contig 14210 bp, 15 predicted proteins | sample 132544metaG_FD_189087 | JGI IMG/M metagenome (GOLD analysis project Ga0256831, IMG submission 189087) | Hydrothermal vent microbial communities from Lau Basin, Pacific Ocean - 132-544 | ecosystem: Environmental > Aquatic > Marine > Hydrothermal vents | place: Pacific Ocean: Lau Basin | collected...
ACATTGTACTTAAGAAACAATCTATATAAATGCTCTTTAATATACAGTGACTATAAACTTCAATTATGACAGTGAGATGAAAGAAACATGAAAAGCTAAATAAAGCCAAACTCTGAATAGAGTAGCTAAAAACAAATTTGGACTATTAGTTGGCTTGTGTCTATTACAAATAAATTCACACCCAGATAAAATACTCTTTGTGGCAAGAGAATTCTGCAATAAACACAAGAAAATCAGTAGATGGCTAATTTTATTGCTTCAAGTTCAGCTTAAATAAATAAATTAACATCTGCTTTTTGAGCAATAGGTAAAAAGCTTGTCGCCCCCACCCACTCACTAATTTCTGCAATAAAGTCATCTCTTGACCAGTCAAAAAGATCCACCGTCATTTGACAAGCAATCATTTTTACATCGGACTCCACACAAATTTCACGCAATTCATTCACTGAAGCAACCCCCTTATTAGAAAGCGTTTTTTTCATCATTCCCGTAGCCATTTTCTCAAATCCGGGAACACCTGCCATTAGTAAATTAGGCACATTCATCTCAACATGGCGTAACCATTGAGGGCCAAGTGGCATTTTCATAGGCATGGCCGGATTTCCTAAGGGACTGATGGATAAATCAAGGTCAGACTTAAGCAAACTAAGGCCATAAAAAGTAAAAAAGATAGAAACATCCCAGCCCAGAGCAGCAGCTGTCGATGCCAGGATAAAGGGAGGATAAGCCATATCCATAGTACCCTTAGTCACAATAATGGTCATGGAGGGTACATGGGCTGCTTCTTTTTCAGCCATTTTTAATTTAAAACGCTCATCAAAACTTTTATTAAAATGATCATCAAATACCTGTTGATCAAATTCATTCATAGAAAAATCTCTTACTTGCTGGGTATTATTTTCTTGTGTTGCTGTCATAATAAATTCCTCCTAGGAAATTTTTTTTACTATAAAAGTAAATTCATCATTATTAGCGATTGATGATATAAGCTCATGTCCCATCTGATCGCAAAATGAAGAGAGATCCTTAAGCGAACCTTTATCACTACTAATAATTTCTAGTAATTCACCTTGGTTTAGCTGGCTCAATGCTTTTTTTGTTTTCAATATTGGTAAAGGACAGCTCAATCCTCTAGCATCTAGTTTCATATGTATTGTTTGTGTCATTGTTTTTCTCCTTTCTTACTTAAGACAAATTGTTTAGCTTGACTTAGTTGACTGGTCGGTCAAGTTATTACTTAAAAAAAACCGAATAAATTTCTTTATTCGGACTTTTACTTAATACTAAACTGAGTGCATTATGCATCAAGCTCTATTCGTATGGATTTTAGTGCTGAGCCCAAACGATAAATCGTTTCAGGATCATTACTCGCTTTGGCAATTAAAATCATCCCCTCTAAGTAAGCCAGCATTGCTTCTGCTGTTCTTTGTGTATCTAAAGGCTTAATTTTGCCACATTCTACTGCTTCATCAAGTGTGCATCTAAAGCGCTCCTTTGCTTTAAGAAATACCGCCGTCAGTTTTGCTCTAAGAACATCATCCTGAGTACTGATCTCCAGTGCTAAATTACCAAATAAGCAACCCGGCATGTGACCTTCAAGATCCTTGGCTGCTTTTTGCCAAAAATAAGCCGCATCGATCAGATAATCAATCCGTTCCATCGGTGGCAGTTTTGGATCAAATGCTTCATGAACAAAGCCATGAGCCCAATCCTGAGCAAACTCTTCAATAACGGCTAATACTAAATCACGCTTAGAAGAAAAAAAATGATAAAAGCTACCTTTTTGAATCTCTGCTTTATCACATATCTCTTTAATACCCACATCAGCGTAACTGCGATTATGAAAAAGAGATTTAGCCACTTTAGTTATACGTTGGCGTGTGCCCATTGATGCATCCATAGTTAGATTATAGTTGACCGGGCGGTCAAGTCAAGTAAATAAGCAAATTATTATTTGCTCTTTTATATCACTGTAAATTATTCGATATGAAATTTCTAGATAGATGATGCTTTATTTTTAACTTAAATAAAACATCATCAAATACTATATGTATTTATAAATGCTCGGTATTCACTTATAAAAGTGGCTATTTATATACTTAACCTGAACTCTGGATAAGATGATCTTGAAAATAACTTCAGAGTGTTGATTAGCCTGTATTTGTGGAAGAAGTCTCTTTGGCATGGATGCCAAAGTGAAGCCTACAAGGATGTATTTACGGCGACTTCTGTAACAAATGCAGGCTAATCAATACGTTACTTATTCAGTTATCCAGAACTCAGGTTACTTATTAACAATTTATAGAAAAGTGTTATTTTAGTGAATTAAATGCTGCGGTAAAACCATTTAAAGAAATAGGAATGGCAATAATTTTTTTCTGCGCGGCGGCAAACTTAACACTTCCCTTCGTACCTGCTTTCATACCTTTTATAATTTTAGAATCTAATTTTGCAATAGCAACACAGCCACTTTTGATACACACACCAAAAGGTATGCGAAACGCCTTGGCAGTACCACCTTTAAATTCAATACCGGGCTGTAGCAACACCCCTAAAGGTAAAGTAATCAATGCCTGTGCTTCTTTTTTATTTGGTGGATAACCAATCGCTATTTGCATAACAACGGTTCCCTTATCATTGGTTACATTTTGAAAAATATTACAAATTTTCTTTTTTGTTTTTGGCAAAGTCTCACAAACTGTTGTCCAATCCTTAAACTTTTTTCCTTGTTCGGGCTTGGCTTGAACATTGGCTGTAAAACTCAAACCAATCAATGTAATAGATAACACCACTGAACGTAATACCGACACAGATGACATAAAATTCTCCTTGATTTTATAAAAACGCGTAAATGAGCTAATTGATTAACTTTGACTCAGATTCTAACACATAGTTCTGAAATCTCTCTTGAATAACAAAAGATTAATATAAATAATGGATAATTTTTGCTTTGTGACCCCACGTTGTTTAAATTTGCAATGATGTGATTGAGAGATGCATCCATCCATTAATTGATCACTTAAGACATTTCATCTATTATGCCTAGTTCTTATTCACAATCCCAAATATTTACTCACCTTATGACAATTCACTGGTACCCTGGCCACATGCACAAGGCCAATAAAGAAATTAAAGAGACTCTTAGTCAAATCGACCTGATTATAGAAGTACTTGACTCACGTATTCCTTTTAGTAGTCAAAATCCCCTATTATCCGAGCTTCGAGGTAATAAGCTCTGTATAAAAGTACTCACAAAAAGTGATTTAGCTGATCCAAAGCTTACGAGTCAATGGCAAACTTGGCTGGAACAAGAACAGGGTGTTAAAACTCTGGCACTAACCACAGAACACCCCGAACGCATGCGTCAATTAGTTGAGCTAAGCCGAAAAATGGTTAAAACTCTCCCCGGCAAGCGGCAAATAATTAATGCTATGATTATGGGTATTCCAAATGTTGGCAAATCCAGCTTAATCAATATTTTAGCTGGTCGTACTATCGCTAAAACAGGTAATGAGCCTGCTGTTACTAAGTCTCAGCAACGTATTAATATTGGTAATGATTTTATGTTATTTGACACCCCTGGTGTCCTATGGCCTAAGGTAGAAAATGAATCCAGTATGTATCGCCTTGCAGTCTCAGGTGCGGTAAAAGATACGGCTTATGAGTATGATGATATTGCCTTTTTTGCCGCAGAATACTTGCTTAGTGCTTATCCTGATAGTTTAAAGCAGCGCTACCAGTTTACAAAAACACCTACAAATGAATTGGCATTACTTGAAACCATCGGACGTAAACGCGGTTGCTTACGTAGTGGCGGTCATATTGACTTAGATAAAGCCAGTAAAATATTACTCACAGAACTGCGTTCAGGAAAATTAGGCTCTATTAGTCTTGAAACACCCGATATGATCCAACATGAGTTAGCCACTTTAGCAATAAAACAAGAGATTGAAGCTCAGCTCAAAGACAACAAACGAAAAAAGAAAAAAAAGATTTATCGACCTTAAGTTAACTAGCTACTCATCGGTAATATTCCCGAACCATTTTTTCGGTTCTCACCCTATCATTAGAATGTACCAAAAAAACGTGATACAGTTCACATTTTTATTCATAAAATATCCTTTGTCAGCCTCCCCCTACACTGAAAAATAACTAAGCATGTCATAATTTACTCTATTAGTTTATTAGCTATTGCTTTATCACTATCACTTTACAAGTATGAATGGAATTATTATGACAACAGGGACTATCAAATTATCACTTATTATCTGTATCACCCTCTCCAGTGCATTAACTTATGCAGGAAATACCATTGTTGGTTGTACTAAAGACTGCCGAAAGGTAATCACATGGACTGGCTGTGGTATCAGTAAAAAAGGTTATATGAAAGAACTGGCTGATGTTTATGGTAAAAAAAATCATATTACCTTTGATCTTTCTGGTGGTGGTGCAACCAAAGGCATCCGTGATGTGGTCGCCAATAAAGTTCAAATGGGAGGTACTTGCCGTTTGCCTTTACTCAACACAGTTAATGAGAATAGGGATAATTATGAAGAAGATGACAGCCTATTAATACCTGTTGCTTGGGATCCATTGGTCGTTATTGTTAATGAAAAAAATCCTATTAATAATATTTCCAGTAATGATCTTAAAAAAATATTAAGTGGTGAAATAACTCGTTGGGATGAAATCGCAGGCAATACGCAAAATAGTGGTGCTTTTGACTTATACATTAGACCGGGGAAAATCAGTGGTGTAGGCCGAACCCTTCGTCAAATTCTATTTAATAATAAAAATAAAGCATTTACTAATAGCGCCTCCATCTTAGCCTCTAGTGGCATTATTGAAAAAACCGTTGAAAAGAATAAAAATGCTATTGCAGTAACGGGTTATAGCAGTGCTAAAAAAAGATGGGGTTTAAAAATCCTAAAACTGGATAAGATTGAAAATTCAATCACATCGCTTAAAAAAGGAAATTATCCAATGTATCGGATTTTATTTTTGACCTTACTCAAGGAATCTCTGGCGGATAAAGATATTTATCAATTTGTACAATTTGTGCGCAGCCCACAAGCAGAGCTTATTATACGCAAAGCCGGCACTGTGCCTTTCAATGATGCTATATTGTTAACTCATAAGTTAGAATATTCCTATCTGGATGATCTATTTTATCTTGATATTCATCATCGTTATAACCCTAACAACAATGCACTAAAGTCTTGGAGTAAACATAAAGCAGAGGTGGTTGGTAAATAAAAAGAAGAATCTAAATAAGACAATTAAGTCTTAATTAAGCTATTGTTAGGTCTCAATTAAGATGTTCATAATTAGTAAGTAGGCTTTATCTTATTTACCCATTTCATCTTAGATATTACTATTTTTTATTGAAAAAATTAAACACCCCACCCAAAAATGATTTCTTTCTCAAAATATGACCAACACTTTCTGTATAGTCAGCATCTTCTTTCTTTATATGATTGGTGAGCCACAGCATAAGATCTGAACGCATTTTTCTAGCTGGTCCTAAATCAGAGCTATTGATAATGTCTGCTTTCATTTTTTCGGCTGACTCTTTAAAGCGTCGATGCACTTGAATATGAGGCTCGACTAAAAGATAGTTCGCCTTTTTTAATAGTGTTTCTTCATAGGCAAAATGTTCATAGGTATAGTTAACTACTCTATCAGCAACTGCCAGTATTTCTTGCTTATCGTTTACTTCAATTGCCTGATGTAAATCATTAATGTAGTCAGCAATACGCCTGTGCTGTTCATCAATTACTTTAATACCCAGATCAAGATCCGGTGTCCAATCAAAAAAACTCATAATGTATCCCTAACTTATCGTTATAGCCTTTAAATAATACCAAGGTTTTTAAATGTAACAAATTGTAACAACACAGAGGAGTTATTATATAGAATCAAGCAATAAAAGCAATTGTTAATAGCTAAGTAGTTGATATAAAACAAGCTATTAAAAAACACAAAACATTCTTTTTCTATGGTATTATTAAGTATTAGTTGAATCGTAACGACTTTATCTTATTCCTAAATTTTGTATCATTTATATCTATGAATAGTCAAACTCACTTTCAACACACATCCCAAGAACAATTTGATATTCAATCTCTTGGTTTTCAGGGCTTAGTCAATCAAATGCCAGGCTTTTATTATGCCAAAAATCTTCAGGGGCAATATCTTTTTGCCAATGAAGAGTTTGCTCACTATGCTTTTTGTGACTCCGAGCAGCAAATCAAAAACTTACGTGACAATGATCTGCCTTGGAAAAAACAAGCAACACTACTACAATCCATTGACTCTAAAGTGATTGGTATTACCGGATTCTTTCAAGAAATTGTTGAGATTAATCACCCTGAATACGGTACCACCCAATTCCTAACCACAAAAAAAAGACTGATTGATAATCATGGTAAAACTTGTGGTGTTGTTGGTATGTCTATTCATCTAAATGCTCAGGACAGCTATTCAAAAAGTTTGCAAGAATGCAAAATAGCCATTTGTAACAAACGCTTGCCATTAGGAAAAGCCTTCTCCGATCAATATCTAACCAATCAAGAAATCAAAGTCTATCGAACCATCCTCCTTGGTTATTCCGCTAAAGAAAGTGGCGAACAACTTAATATTTCACCCAAAACAGTCGAATTTCACACCGAGCAACTGCGCAAAAAACTCTCTTGTCATAACAAGGGTGAACTATTACGCAAAGCCCATCAATATGGTTTATCTAGCGCTATTCTTAACTACTCTTAGCAGTTAAGCTCATACTCACTTGATTAATATCAATACTCCTCACTAACCTAGTAAATTTCCTAGGCTTCTTTTCAAGATACCCTCGTTACAATGCATACGAAATATTATGTTAGTTAACTGGAGAGGCTAAATATGAGAAGCAAGATAGCAACACTTTTATCAATAACAAGCTTATGTTGTTCCATTATGATAAGTAGTCAGGTGTATGCTGGCGACACAATTAAAATCGGTAGCTTTCTTGCCGTTACTGGAGGGGCTTCATTTTTAGGTGATCCTGAATTAAAAACTTTACAGATGTATATTGATAAACTGAATAAAGAAGGTGGTGTGCTAGGTAAAAAAATTGAATTAGTACACTACGATACGGGGGGAAATCCTAAGAAAGCCGTTAACTTTATTAAACGCCTCGTTAAAAAAGATCGGGTGGATGTAATCATTGGCGGCTCTACATCCGGTACAACCTTAGCCGTTGCTCCTCTGGTCAAAAAATTTAAAATTCCAATGATTTCTCTAGCAGGTTCAATAAAAATTATTGAACCCACACAAAAATGGTTATTTAAAGTACCGCACACTGATCGTATGGCAGCAGCTAAGGTCTTTGCTGATATGCAAAAACGAGGCTTTACAAAAGTAGCACTTATCAGTGGTAGTGGTGGCTTTGACAAATCAGGCCGCACGCAATCACTTGCTCTAGCGAGTAAGTACAATATTAAGATTGTTGCTGATGAATCCTATGGCAATAAAGACACCGATATGACCGCACAATTAACAAAAATACGAGCCAGTGATGCACAAGCCATTTTAAATTTCGGCTTTGGTAAAGCACCTGCTATTGTGACTAAAAATATTAAACAACTGGGTATTAAACTTCCTATCTACCAATCTCATGGTGTCGCTTCTAAAAAATACATCGAACTTTCTGGTGATGCGGCCAATGGTGTTCGTCTACCAGCAGCAGCCATTGTTGTCGCTAATGAGTTAGCAGATGATGATATTCAAAAGAAAGTAACAATGGCTTATAAAACACAATATGAAGCCAAGTATGATCAAGTCTCATCCTTTGGTGCTCACGCCTATGATGCCCTTATGATTACGATTAAGGCCATAAAGCAAGCTAAGGGAGTTGATAAAAAAGCATTGCGTACTGCCATTGAAAGGACACAGAATTATGTGGGTGCTGGAGGTATTTTCAATATGAGTGCAGATGATCATATGGGGCTAAAAGAAGACTCATTTAAGTTATTAGAGATTGTTGATGGTCGCTGGCAGATTGTTAACTAAATGAGCGATTATATCCTCCAATTTTTAATTTCCGGCATTACGGTTGGCTCAATTTACGCGTTAGTAGGATTGGGCTTTACCATCATTTATAACGCTTCTGATGTGGTTAATTTTGCTCAGGGTGAATTTGTAATGATTGGTGCCATGAGCGCTGTTTCTTTTTCTATTGCAGGAATTCCCTTAATTATAGCCATAATAATGGCTATGATGGTCACTGTATTGGTTGGCTTTGCCCTTAACCAATTTGCCATAAAACCTGCCAAGGGTGCCTCGGTTGTTACAACGATAATTATCACCATAGGGGCATCCATTTTCTTACGTGGCGCGGCACTACTTATTTGGGGAAAAGATTTTTATTCCCTACCTGCATTTAGTGGTGAACAACCCATCCATATCGCAGGAGCCACTATTTTACCTCAAAATCTTTGGGTCATGGGTGTCTCTGTACTTTTGGTTAGTGCTGTTTTATGGTTTTTTAAATACACCTTATTGGGCAAAGCAATACTAGCTTGTTCATGTAATCGTACTGCTGCCCAGATGGTAGGCATTAATGTCGGTAAAATGATGCTTCTATCCTATGGACTTTCTGCCATGCTTGGTGCATTAGCAGGCGTCTTAATCGTACCCATCACATTTTCATCTTATGATGCCGGTATTATGCTGGGCTTAAAAGGGTTTTCAGCAGCCATACTCGGTGGTATTGGTAACCCAATTGGCGCTATTGTTGGTGGCTTGCTATTGGGCGTACTTGAATCTTTAGGTGCAGGCTTTATTTCATCCGGTTATAAAGACGCTATTGCCTTTGCCATTATTTTATTCGTTTTATTTGTACGTCCTAGTGGCTTATTGGGTCATGAACATCAGGAGCGTGTATGAAGCGCTTATCAGGTTTTTATTTATTAAGCCTTGTGGCACTCATTTTACCTCAGATTTTTCCTGATAATTACTATTTAACCGTTGTGGGGGTTTTTGCTGCACTACATATTATTCTTGCCGTTGGCCTTAATTTACTCATGGGGTATTGTGGTCAAATTTCACTAGGACATGCCGCATTTTTTGGTCTTGGGGCTTATAGTTCAGCCATTTTAACCACCCGTTACCAACTTGATCCTTGGCTTGCTATGATCAGTGGTATGGTGCTGGTTTTTATTATTGCCAATCTAATTGCCCGTCCTATTTTAAAACTAAAAGGGCACTATTTAGCCATGGCGACCTTAGGCTTTGGCATCATTGTGCACATTATTTTTGTGCAAACAGAAGCACTTAGCGGTGGTCCAGATGGCTTAGGGGATATTCCAACACTCAGCATTGCTGGCTGGGCCGTCGATAGTGATATCCGCTGGTATTATGTCACCACCATAAGTGCCTTAGGCAGCATACTTTTATCCCTAAATCTAATTGCCTCACGTTCAGGACGAGCGATACGTGCTGTTCATGGGTCAGAATTTGCAGCCCAGATGATGGGGATTAATAGCAATAAAACTAAAGTAATGGTCTTTGTCTTTGCTGCCGTATTAGCCTCTTTTGCAGGCAGTTTGTTTGCTTATCAACAAAATTTTGTTAGTCCAGATTCTTTTAGTTTTTTCTTTTCTATTGAGTTAGTCACTATGGTGGTATTAGGTGGTATGGCCTCCACTTATGGTGCCGTATTTGGTGCCATATTACTCACCTTTTTACCTGAATTATTAATCGTTTTTGAAGACTACGAAATGCTTGTATACGGTGCTATTTTAATGCTGGTTATGATCTTTATGCCACAAGGACTGTTTATCAGCCTAGGTCATCAATTAACACAGCTAAAAAAGAACTATTGGCCTAATAAAAAACCAGCTGGTGACCAGCAATGAATCTCTTGCGGGTTAAACATCTAGAAAAATCATTTGGTGGCGTTAGTGCAATTTCCAACTTATCATTTGATTTACCAAAGGGGATTGTTTTTTCTGTTATTGGGCCAAATGGGGCAGGTAAAACCACCTTATTTAATATGCTATGCGGCTTTTATACACCCGATCAAGGTAGTATTATTTTTAAAAAAGAGAATGCTGAATATGATAAAGAAGTGATGTACCATTCCCTGCATAATATGGCAACTCATCAAATTGCTGCTTGTGGTATCTCTCGAAGTTTTCAAAACCTGCAAATATTTTTTAATATGACCGCCTTAGAAAATGTTATGGTCGGCTGTCACCTACAATCAAGTAGTCGTTTTTTGCCCTCATTATTGCGTCTACCTTCTGTCATTAAAGAAGAGCAAAGAGTCAAGCAGCAGGCTCTTAATGCCTTAGCTTTTTGTCATTTAGATCATTTGGCCAATGAAATGGCTGATTCTTTAGCCTATGGTGATCTTAAACGTTTAGAAATTGCCCGAGCCTTAGCATCAAAACCCCAGTTATTGATGTTGGATGAACCCGCTGCTGGATTAAATGATACTGAAACGCAACAAATGAGCCATCTCATACGAAAAATTTGTGCTTCAGGGGTCACAGTATTACTGGTTGAGCATAATATGGAATTAGTAATGACCAGCTCTGATCAAATTTTAGTGCTTAACTTTGGCCATTTATTAGCACAAGGCACACCCGATGAAATTCAAAATAATCCAGTCGTAGTAAAGGCCTATCTAGGGGAGGATATTTAGATGTCAAGCTCACTCCTAAAGATAAGTAATCTTAGTTCCAGTTATGGCCCTGTTAATGTCTTAAATAAGTTAAGCATTGAAGTGCATGCAGGAGAATTAGTCGCTCTGGTCGGGGCTAATGGTGCTGGGAAAACAACATTACTACGCTGTATTAGTGGTGTTCAGAAAATCACATCCGGTCATATTTATTTTTCTGATAAAGAAATCAGTCACCTCAGCACTGATCAAATTGTTAGCTGTGGCATTAGCCAAAGCCCCGAAGGACGGCAAGTATTTGCTCCTTTAAGCGTTGCCGATAATTTATTACTAGGGGCTTACTCCCTTAGAAAAAAAACCTTGAAAACAAAAGAGCAACAAACTCACGCCATTGAAAACATTTACCAACTCTTCCCTATTTTAAAAGAAAAGCAGGCTCACAGTGCCGGTACATTATCCGGTGGGCAACAACAAATGTTAGCCATTGGTCGGGCACTTATGGCACAACCTTCGTTATTACTCTTAGATGAGCCATCAATGGGACTGGCACCACTTTTAGTGAAAGAAATTTTTTCTATTATAAAAAAATTAAACGCACAAGGCACTACAGTATTATTAGTTGAACAGAATGCAAAAATGGCTTTAAGCATTGCTAATAGAGCTTATGTTATTGAAACAGGTAAGGTCACTCTTTCTGGAAACGCTGATGAGTTATTAGGCAATGAAGCAATACAACGTGCTTATTTAGGGCATTCACTGTAGGAAATTATTATGTATATTGATAAAATCATGACCATTAACGTGGTTCATATAAATGAGCAAACCCGTCTTTCTGAGATGATTGAAATCATGCAGAAACAAAACCTTGAACACTTACCTGTGGTACAAGCCAATGGTAAATTAGTGGGTATTGTTTCTCAATTTGATATCCAAAGTGCAGCCCCTTCTGCAATCACAACCTTATCGGTTGGTGAAGCAAATTATCTATTAGCCAAAATTACTGCCGAACAAATTATGCAAAAAGAGGTTATTTTTTGCCATAGAAATACCTTAATAGAAGAGGCAGGGCAAATAATGCGCAAGCATAAAATATCATCCCTACCTGTCGTAAACAATCAGCAATTGATTGGCATTGTTACCATGGAAGATATTCTTGATTTCTTTTTGGATATTACCGGATGTCATCAAGAGGATGCCACTCGTATTGCTGTACGTTTATCTGATGAAAAAGGGGGACTGAGTGATTTCTTACATAAAATTAATACTCTTAATTGCTACATTGCCACCGTTGTTTCACCCACTGAATTAGACAGTGAAGGCAAACGAGTCTGTATAGTACGCTATTATTCTGATAATCCTCATGAGGTTGATGAGCAATTAAAACAATCTGGTTTTGAATTAATAAGTGAAAATTTTCTTGCTGAGCAACACGATACGATAGAAGAAACCACCACGAAAAATCAAAGCAAGACTCAAGTCATTGCTAATTGGCTAAACAAACATGATCAACTGGCAAAAACCATGGGCATAAAAACTCAGCAAGTTGCTCAAGGTTCATGCACCTTATCTATGAAAGTCACCCATTCACTGATCAATGCTGCTGACGTGGTTCATGGCGGGGCTGTTTTTGCTTTGGCTGATGTCGCCTGTGCCATTGCGGCTAATAGCCATAATAAAGTATCACTCTCCATGAGTGGTAACATTAATTTTCTCTCTGGAGCAAACCAAGGAGATACACTCATCGCGCATGCCGAAGAAATATCCTTAGGCAATACCATCGCTGTTTATCAGGTAGAAATAATTCGCAGTTCTGATAATAAAAACATTGCCTTATTTACTGGTAGTGTCTTTCGTAAAAATAAACCCGTGATAGCTGAATAGTAATCAATAATGTCAATCAATTCTATCCAATTTAAGGTAATGAGGTAATTTATGATACTTGATATTCAACAAGAAACCATGCCCAGAGAAGATCTGGAAAAACTGCAATTGGTACGCTTACAAGCAACCGTTCAGCGTTGTTATCATTCAGTAAAAACCTATCGCACAGCAATGGACGAGTTAGGCGTAAGACCTGAACATATAAAAACCTTAGCCGATGTTAAATTATTACCCTTTACTAAAAAAGAACATCTGCGAGAAAATTATCCTTTTGGTATGTTTGCTGTACCCACTGAACAAGTCGTGCGAGTACATGCATCATCCGGTACAACAGGCAAGCCCACCGTTGTTGGTTATACCAAACGTGATATTAAAAACTGGGCACGCTTGATGGCTCGTTCCTTACATGCCGCAGGTACTACAGCAACAGACCGGGTGCATAATGCTTATGGTTATGGTCTTTTTACTGGTGGCTTAGGTCTGCATTATGGCGCCGAAGAACTCGGTGCCATGATCACACCGATGTCTGGTGGCCAGACACAAAAGCAATTAATGCTGATACAAGACTTTGAACCTACTACCTTATGTTGCACCCCTTCTTATGCTTTAAATTTAGTTGAAGCTGCTGAAAGTATGGGCTTTGATATTCGCAAATCCAGTCTAAAAAATGGTTTATTTGGTGCGGAACCTTGGACTGAAGAAATGCGTTATGAATTAGAATCCCGTTTGGGGATTGATGCCATTGATCTCTACGGATTATCTGAAATAATGGGGCCAGGTGTCGCAGTTGAATGTATTGAAGCTAAAAATGGTCTACATATTTTTGAAGACCATTTCTTAGTGGAATGTGTTGATGTTGATACTGGAGAGGTCTTACCCTATGGCGAAGAAGGTGAAATTGTCTTTACCTCATTAACCAAAGAAGCTTTTCCTATTTTGCGTTATCGAACGCGTGACATTTCTGTTCTCGATGTAGCACCCTGTAAGTGTGGCCGTACCCATGTACGCCTAAAGCGCATCACTGGACGCTCGGATGATATGTTAATTATTCGTGGTGTTAATGTTTTCCCTTCTCAGGTTGAATCCATTTTAGTACGCACCGAGAACTTATCCCCTTTCTATCAATTAGAAATTTTCCGTGAAGGTAATATGGATACCATGGTCGTCAATGTTGAAGGCAGTCCACCATTATTTGCCCAAGGTGAAGAGGCTCGTCAACGTGTTGCTAAAAAAATTCAGCATGATATTAAAGATTTTATTGGTGTCAGTTGCACCATAGTCATCAAAGCACCTAATGAAATCCCCCGCTCCCAAGGTAAGGCCGTAAGAGTAATTGACCATAGGAAAACCAACTAATGACTTCTGCGTTTAATGCAAAAAAAGACGAACGCTGTCTGGTCTCTGGCAATGAAGCCATTGCCAGAGCAGTTTGGGAAGCCGGAGCAAATGTTGCGGCAGCTTATCCTGGCACACCATCTACAGAGATCATTGAATACCTATCTCAATATTCCAATATTTATACCGAGTGGTCTGTCAATGAAAAGGTCTCCATTGAAGTCGCCATTGGGGCCTCACTGGCAGGTTCACGTTCTTTTTGTGCCATGAAACATGTTGGTATGAATGTCGCCTCTGATGCTTTTATGACCCAAACCTTAATGGGTGTGAA
>Ga0256831_1001104_pt1 | contig 14209 bp, 13 predicted proteins | sample 132544metaG_FD_189087 | JGI IMG/M metagenome (GOLD analysis project Ga0256831, IMG submission 189087) | Hydrothermal vent microbial communities from Lau Basin, Pacific Ocean - 132-544 | ecosystem: Environmental > Aquatic > Marine > Hydrothermal vents | place: Pacific Ocean: Lau Basin | collected...
GTTGAACAATTTCCATAATTATAAAATTGTTGCCTCTATTATTTTAAATACTCTAATCATACTGAAAAATATAAATAATCATCTATAATGATAAGCATGACTAATAAACAATTTTTCTCTGCCTTTATTATGACATTGGGACTGCTATCTTATCATCCGATGACTTATGCTGATGAGAGTAACTCTGTCGCACAGTTTGTTAATACCCCCTATTCAGATGAGCAACAGGTTTTATTTGAATTTTTCTTTGATGAACCGGAAAAAATTCATGCAGCTCTGTACTGGTTGCGCTCTTATATGAATACCTTAATGGCAGAACCTTATTCTCTAGCACCCGAGTTTATGAATATTATTGTGCTCATACATGGTACTGAAATTGTTACTTTGGCAAAGAAAAATTATCCTAAATACAAAAATGCTGTGCAACGAATGCGTTATTATGAGCAGTTAGGTGTAGAATTTCGTGTCTGTGGCGACGCCGCCGATGACTACGGCTACAGCGCAAAAGATTTTCAGCCTTTTGTAAAAATTATTCCCTCTGCAATTGTTGAACTGGCTCATTGGCAAAGTCAGGGTTATACCCTTATCCGCCCCTTAGTCTTTGAAAAAAAATACACTATCGACGAAATCCGCTAATTAGCTTTGCCTAGCATAATCAAAATAGCCAAAATAAAAAAAATACCGCATAATATACACCACTTATTTGAGGAGTATTGAATGAAATTTACTGTGGATGAATTCCGTCATTGGGAAAATAAAAAAGTCACTCTTTTGGGCATGTCGGGCGTTGGGAAAACCTATCTTTCAACCCTATTAAGGGACTCACAATGGTTTCACTATTCTGGTGATTATCGTATTGGTACACGCTATCTTGATGAACCGATCATGGATATGATCAAACAACAAGCCATGCAAGTGCCTTTTCTCAAAGAATTATTGCGCAATGACTGGATCTCTATAAAAAATAACATCAAAGTTCATGATCTGGGACCGGTACTGAGCTATATTGGCAAGCTTGGCAACCCAGAACTTAATGGTGTGGAATTAGAAGACTTTATCCAACGTCAGGACTGCTATCGCCAAGGCGAAATCGCCGCTATGTTGGATGTCCCTGAATTTATAAAAAAAGCACAAGATATCTATGGTTATCAACATTTTGTTAATGATGTCGGCGGTAGCTTATGTGAGCTTGATGATCCTCAAGCATTAAATACTTTGGTTGAACACACTCTAATCCTTTATATTCAGGTAACCAACAAGGCCGAAGAAAACAAACTCATAGAACGAGCTCAAAGTGCCCCAAAACCACTGTATTATCGCCCTGAGTTTTTACAAGAGGAACTGGCTGTGTATCTCAAAGAAAATAACTTAGCTTATGCTGCACAAATGGTACCAGATGATTTTACCCGCTGGATATTTCCCCGTCTGTTTCATTCTCGTATTCCTCGTTATGAAGCCATTGCCAAACCTCATGGTTATACCGTTACTTCTGAAGAAGTCTCACAAGTACGGGATCAGCAAGACTTTTTACATCTATTAGAAACCGCCATTGCACGCACCCATACGGCATAAGGCAAGAAGACAATACAAGCGAAATATGATATGCCTCTAGTTGCTCATAATCAATTACCCTCCTTCTCACGCCTGCAAGACGAAGGCATTAAGGTCTTAAGTCCTAAGGCAGCACAGCATCAAGATATTCGAGAACTGCATATTGGCCTTTTGAATATGATGCCTGATGCCGCCCTAGGTGCAACCGAACGGCAATTTTTCCGTCTAGTCGGTGAAAGCAATCCCATTGCTCAGTTTTATGTACACCCATTTACCTTGGATGAAATTCCTCGCTCTAATAAAGCCAAAGAATACCTAGCTCAATACTATGAGTCATTTGCTGATATTAAAGAAATGGGGCTGGATGCCTTAATTATCACTGGCGCTAATGTCACTGGAGCAGAACTCTCTAAGCAAGCCTTTTGGCAGCCACTGATCGAAGTTTTTGATTGGGCATGGGAGAATGTCACCTCAACACTGTGTTCCTGTCTGGCCACCCATGCTGTCATGGAGTTTCGTTATCAGCAAAAAAGGCAACCACAGCAAACGAAAACTTGGGGAGTATTTCCACATCACATACTGGATAAAAAACATCCATTAATCAACGATATTAATACTCGTTTTGATGTCCCTCACTCCCGCTGGAACAGCATCTCAAAACAACAATTTAGCGAACAAGGTTTGCGCATATTAGTGCAATCCAATGCAGGTTTTGTTCACCTAGCAACCAGTCCAGATGGTTTTCGTCATGTCTTATTTCAGGGACATCCAGAATATGATGCCATCTCATTACTCAAGGAGTATAAACGTGAGGTGTTGCTCTTTAATCAAGGAAAGTTAAGCCAATACCCACCCTTTCCTGATAATTATTTAGGTACCTTTGAGAAAGCTATTTTAAATGAATATCGTTACCACTGTCGTATGGCACAAAAAAATTCTCACAAGTTACCAGAATTTCCAGAAGATCTGATCAGCAATAATATTGACATTACTTGGCATGATACCGCTGTTGAAGTCATTGGTAATTGGATGGGGCTTATTTATCAACTCACTCATAATGATCGCCACATTCCCTTTATGGACAGCATTGATATGGATAATCCCCTCTCCCTATAAAAGTACCTTATATCAAACAACACTAGGATTTTTTATAGCAAATTTGTTATAGTGCTAATAACAAAGCTTTTCAGTTGGTTATTAGCCTGCATTTATTCAAATAGAGAGTATAAAATGAGTACCAAAATTTATCACAATCCTCGTTGTTCCAAATCACGCAAGACATTGCAATTATTAGAAGAAAACAATATACAGCCCGAAATCATTGAGTATTTAAAAACGCCACCGTCTGAGGCTGAACTAAAAGCCATTCTCAAAGCCCTAAATATGACACCACGAGAATTAATGCGTAAAGGCGAAGCAGAGTACAAAGACAATCACCTTGGCGATGAATCACTCAGTGATGAGCAACTGATTGCGGCCATGCTAAAGTACCCAAAACTCATTGAACGCCCTATCGTTATTACCTCAGATAATAAATACGCCTTAGGTCGCCCCCCTGAAAGTGTGTTGGCTATTTTATAAAATCTCAGTCATGACCAAGATAACGGATTTTTTAGACCCCGATAAACATCTGGACTCAAGTGACAATACAATAGATAATTAGGCTTTTATATTCACACCTTTTAAACTATACAAAAATAGATGAATAATACACACTCTACTGCTCACTGGGAACAATCTGTTCCAAGCACCTTGGATGTTGAACATAATAAGATCGCCATCAGTGATGAACAGCAAGCACAATTGATCCTGCGCATTAAACAGTTATTAAAGGAGCAAAATGCCGTTCTGGTTGCCCACTATTATACTGACCCAATATTACAGCAGTTAGCCGATGAAACGGGGGGTTGTGTTTCTGATTCACTTGAAATGGCACGTTTTGGTAAGCAAAGCCCTGCTGAAAAAATTATTGTCGCTGGGGTTCGCTTTATGGGAGAAACGGCTAAAATTCTATCCCCTGAAAAAACCGTTGTCATACCAGAGCTTGAAGCAAATTGCTCACTTGATTTGGGCTGTTCCCCAGAAGAATTTATCCCCTTTTGTGATGCCCATCCGGATCGAACCGTGGTTGTCTATGCCAACACCAGTGCACAAGTAAAAGCACGGGCTGATTGGGTAGTTACCTCTGGTATTGCTACTAAGGTTATTGAACATTTGGCACAACGGGGTGAAAAAATTCTCTGGGCACCTGATCGTCATTTAGGCAAATACATTCAAAGTGTTACCAATGCCGATATGTTGCTCTGGCAAGGCTCTTGTATTGTTCACGATGAATTTAAAGCCGATGCTCTACTGGCACTCAAAAACAAACACCCTGATGCCCTAGCTTTAGTACATCCTGAGTCATCTTACACCGTAGTAGAAATGGCCGATGTTGTGGGTTCAACCACACAGCTAATTAATGCGGTTAAAACCATGCCCAATAAAACCTTTATTGTCGCTACAGATAATCGTATTTTTTACAAAATGCAACAGGTTGCGCCCGATAAGCAATTAATTGAAGCGCCTACTGGTGGCGTTGGTGCCAGTTGTACCATGTGTGCGCATTGTTCATGGATGGCAATGAATACCCTGCAGGGTATATTAAAGGTACTAGAACAGGATATTAATCATATTCATGTTGAAGAAGCGACCCGTCTTAAAGCATATGCATCGACACAACGCCTATTAGATTTTGCTGCCAGCCAGTAAATAGTGTTAGTTGAATTCTAGTTAATTTGTGACAATTTTTTGTTATTCAAGAGTGCCCACAGCCAAAAAAATTGGCACGAATGGTTTTAAGTAATATAAAAAAATGCTCAATAATTCAGAAAGAAACTATCTAATCAAAACGCCTAACAACCCCAGATACAACACCAAGAATTTGCACCTCTTCATTTTTTAAAAAAATAGCTTCCATATCAGGATTAGCTGGTTGTAGACGAATACCCTCTTTTTCAATATAAAATTTCTTTAGGGTAACCTGTTCATTATTAATTAAACACACGACCGACTGACCATTGTTTGCACTTTCTGTCTTTTCAATAATAACCACATCGCCATCTTCAATATTGTCATCAATCATAGAGTGGCCGCGTACTTTTAAGGCATAGGTATGCTTGCTCACCATCGTTTGTGGTATAGCAATGGACTCATTCTGCTCAACCCGTTCAATGGGCTGACCCGCCGTAATATAACCCATAAGAGGCACATCGGTCATGACAGCCGAATCATGATCAATTACTTCAAGTTCTGGCACCCAAACAGTTCGCTTGTTCTTCGGTAATAAATAACTAATTTCTGCTGACATACTGCCTCCTAATTGACTAAATTCTGGTATCGCTCAATTCTGGTATTCTAAATTGAACCAACCCATAACTAGAATACTTATTTTTTGTACATTATTCAAGAAGTTTTTTATGGTGCCTGAACTTGGCCAGTATAAAAGGCCTTCTTGCAGGAAATATTGAATGATTCGCTAATATTATTTACTAACGCATGAATAGGATTTAAAACACTACCAACAAGAACATTCGCTTTGGCAACTTTGGGGGCATTCAAAGACCCTGTTACTTTTTCTTCGTACACAGAACAGCCTTTATGATTCACGGTCGCAATATGGAACTCTTTAAAGCTTTTATCTTTTAAATTAATCGATCCTTTTACTGCAAGACGATGCTTTGGCGTAGCGAAGGCGACATCTTTGATTGTGAGCCAATCATCAGCAATATTCACATCCATATTAAGTTGCTTAATGCGACTCTGTCCCCCTTTTTGCTTAAGAGTTTCTAGCAAATTTTTATAATCATTACCCTTGGTCAATAGAACTCCTGCTGGGCCAAGTAAGACCACAGCACCAACATCTAATAAGCCCACACTTTGGGAGTTTTGAAATTCTTCTAGTATGGCATTGACGTTAATACCATCAAGATGGACATTACTTGCTTTAACAAGCAATTTTGCCTCTTTCATTTGCCATTGTGATGACTTAAAAATACCGGTACTAAAGAGTGTAAAGGAGGAAACACCTTCTGCATGAAAAGGAAATTGAGTCAGTTTGGATAATTGCTGTAAATTTATCTGCTTAGATAAAAGATTCAACTGCCATTGTGCAGTCGTATTTTTTTTTCTTGATGGTTTCAATGCGCCATTTAATTGTATCGTAGAGCCTAAAAGATGAGCCGATTTAATAGCAAGATTAATCTGTTCTTTTGTTCCCGTGATAGCAAGAGCAAGCTGTTTTATTTTATATTGTTGGTAATAAAATTTATTTGTTTTTAATTCGACTATTTTTAATTCAACTAAGCCATCATTCACCAACATAGGCAAAAGATCAGCCATAGTCGTATTTTGAAAGAGCACTTTAATGGGGATTGCTATACGAGCAAGCATAAGAAAAGCATCTTTTACTTCTATCTGCTGTCCTTTTTTCAACCATAAAAAGTACGGTACTCGTATTGATGACTGCATCAGCATTAATTGAATGTTTCCCCAATTATTAGCCACCAACTTATTCGTAGCAATCTTTTTCATACGTACAAGAAAAGAACCTTGTGTATTAAATTTAATAGGCGGTTTGGCATGTTCTTTACCTTCTTCAAGAAAGTGAAAGGCTAAGTCTTCTACTGAAATAACCCCTTTGCTATTAGTGGCAACAAGCTTAAGATCGGCTAATTGATACTGATTGACAAAGGCGTGTGCAATAGTTGTTTTGGCTTTATAAATAAAATGGCGTAACACCTTGGGTGTATGAATAACAAATTGATGATCTGAGATAATCGGTAAGGTAGAAAAGAAAATCCTTGTATCTTGTAAATGAATCGCAAGAGTATTTAAATCATCTAAATAATGAAACTCTTCAATAGAGACACTAACATTTTTTAAAGACAATGCTTTTATCGATGATGTTTTCACTGTGGTGCTTTGAAGTTCTTTTGGTATTTGGGAATGAGTGAGTGCCTTAGTGACTAAAGGCAAAAAATTAAACTGCTTATATTTGTCCCGATACACTCTTAAGGTCTTAAGGTGCACGTTTAATGAAGAGATTTCTGGCTCACCTGAAAATAACGACGCCCAAGTAAGCCCTAGTTTGATCGTGTCAATATCAGCGATAAGCTCTTCCCCCAAGGATAATTGAGCATTTCTGGCATTAAATTTTAGCCCAGAGAGTAGGCTCAGTTGTAAGTCCCCTTTAATGTCTAAATTAAGCCCTGTTTCAGTGAATACTACAGCAGAAATATCACTTTTATAGTCATTAATGTCAACAAAATTTGCTAGCCAAAACGAACTTAATAGAAAAAATAATAAAATGACAGCAACAAAGCTTAGGCTAATTTTGACCAGTTTTTTCATTATTGTGCATCTTCAAGTTCTTCACTCAACAACATCCATTCTTCTTCTACTATCGCTAAGGATTGAGTAAGAATCACCTGCTGTTCTAAGAGGGTTTTTAATTGCTCTTTTTTACTTTCTTCATAAATACTAGCATCCGCTAATAGTTTATCTGAGGCTTCTTTTTCATGGTTCAGTGTATCCATTTGTTTTTCTAATTTTGACAACTTATTTTTCAGCGGTTGTAAGCGTTTTCTTTTTTCAGCCTCTATACGCTTTTGTTCTTTTTTATTTTGAGCCAGATTGCCCGATAGTTTTTTTTCTGAAGTAACACTTACATTTTGTTGTGCTTCCTGCTTTTTTTGATCAGTTATCCAATCACGATAATCTTCTAAGTCTCCCTTAAATGCATCAACTTTCTGATGAGCAACCAAATAAAATTCATCCGTGACACTACGCAATAAATGTCGGTCATGAGAGACAATCACCATCGCCCCTTCAAAAGCTTGTAAGGCCAGACTAATGGCATGGCGCATATCTAAATCCAAATGATTGGTCGGCTCATCAAGCAGTAATAAATTAGGCTTTTCATAGACCAATGTTGCAAAGACTAAGCGAGCCTTTTCACCCCCAGAAAAAGGGGCTATCTTTGACTCAACCTTATCACCACTAAAACCAAAACCACCTAAGTGATTACGCAAGGCTTGCTCTGAAGCTCGTTTATCAATACGCTGAAAGTGCTCCAATGGCGTATCTTCAGGATGCAATTGTTCAAGTTGATGTTGGGCAAAATAGCCAATACGCAATTCACTAGAGCATTCAACCCGCCCCGCCTGCACAGCCAATTCACCGGCTAATAATTTAATAAACGTCGATTTGCCTGCACCATTGTGCCCTAATAAACCAATGCGTGATCCCGGTTGCAGATTAATATGCACATGCTCCAAAATAGTGGTTTCGCCATAGCCTAACTTAATGTCTTCCAACGAAATTAATGGATTAGGGATTTTATCTGGTACATGAAATTCAAAATGAAACGGTGAGTCTACATGAGCCTGTGAAATCAACTCCATTTTCTCTAGCGTTTTGACTCGTGACTGTGCTTGTTTTGCTTTAGTTGCCTTAGCTTTAAAACGAGTAATGAAACTTTGAATGTGTTTAATTTCTTCTTGCTGACGTTCATATAACACTTGTTGTTGTGCTAATTGCTCTGCCCGAATACGTTCAAATTGAGAGTAATTGCCTGTGTACAAAGTCATACTCTGATGTTCAATATGAATAATATGCGTCATAACACTATCAAGAAAATCCCGATCATGTGAAATAAGCAAGAGAGTACCCGTATATTTTTTTAACCACTCTTCCAACCAGAGTACGGCATCTAAATCTAAATGATTGGTTGGCTCATCCAGCAATAACAAGTCCGAACGACACATCAATGCCCGAGCCAAATTTAAGCGCATACGCCAACCACCTGAAAAGCTATTGACGGTATTATTTATTTGCTTTTGCGCAAAACCTAAACCGGAAAGTAATTGCGATGCTCGACTATTGGCAGTATAACCATCTGCTTCTTCCAATTGGGCATAGAGTTTACCCAAGAGTTCACCATGGCCTGATTGATTAGCTTCTGAAATAGCCATTTCAATTTTACGCAACTCAGTATCACCATCAATCACATAATCAATAGCACTGCGCTCTGTCGAAGGGGATTCTTGAGCAACATGGGCAATGACCCAATTTTGTGGTCTAAAAAAATCACCACTATCCACATGGATCTCTTGGTTTATCAGCGCAAACAAACTGGACTTACCACAGCCATTCGCTCCAGTAATACCCACTTTTTGTCGGGGGTGAATGGTTAGATTTACGTCTTGCAATAATAATTGCACACCACGTCGAAGTGCTAGATTGGAAAGTTTTAGCATGGTTTCTTAAACACAGCCCCGTATCAAAAAGCCGATATTTTAGCAACTTATGAATATCAAGGATAGGCACAATAAAAGCAAGGTGCTTAACTTTGAACCTAAATACATCAGTTGAACCTACTGCGAATGTCCATAGCACTGAACCTACAAGGCTTTGCAGAACATTTTGACTTCATCCGTAGGGTGACTACGAATAAAGTCAAAATAACCTGCAAATCCTTGTATCTCCAGCACTCTGATCATTCTCGCTACGATTCAACTGATTTATTTAGGTTGAAGGATCGGCATTCTTTATACGACTATTTTTCTTATTTATGCAATTTTTTCTAGACAAATCAAGTTCATCCCAGTATCATACACAGCTTGTTGTTCGGGGCTATAGCTCAGCTGGGAGAGCGCTTCGCTGGCAGCGAAGAGGTCAGGAGTTCGATCCTCCTTAGCTCCACCAAACAACAACAATTAACTAAGCATGTTAAATAAGCATGATTGATACTAGCTGTTTTCACAGCGAAGAGTACCTTGAATAATACGCTACACTATGTAATTATTCAGATTGATGTCCCCTTCGTCTAGTGGCCTAGGACACCGCCCTTTCACGGCGGTAACAGGGGTTCGAACCCCCTAGGGGACGCCACTTTTCATTTTTCCATTAGAAAATAATAAACTCATAATCAATGACATATCGCATCTTCTTAGTGAGTTTATTTCTTAGTTTCTTCCCTTTAGTTTCTTGTGCAACTATTTTTACTTTATATGATGAAACACAAGCTAATCTACCCGATGATCAGGCTTGGCTCACTTATTTTTCTAATAGCAATACGACTTCCTCCAGTGTAATAAGCAACGGTGTTAATTTACAAACAGACAATACTAGCAGTGCAGGTTTTAGTAATTATCCCATCATTCCCTTCGCACCTAAAAATCCCTTATTTCCAGCATTGGATAGTAATAGTGGCTTTAGCTTAAGTTTTTCAATGCAGCTCAATAATGAAACTCATAGTAGCACAAACCGTGCAGGTTTCAGTTTGATCCTTCTTGATATGAATCATAATGGTGTGGAATTAGGTTTTTGGCAAGATAGTATTTGGTCACAAAGTAGTCAACCACTTTTTCAGGCAAAAAATGAACAGATACCGTTTGATACCATGAGTAATTTACTCATATATGACTTAACTTTTTTAAATAATGATTATTTTTTAACGCAAAATAACACACTCTTGCTCAGTGGTGAATTAAATGATTATAGTGCTTTCAATGGCGGACCATTTGGCAGTAGCCTTCCCTACTCACTAAGCAACTATCTTTTCCTAGGTGATGATACCTCAAGCGCCTCAGCAGATGTTAATTTAGGCAGGATCACCTTGTCTGATAGCGCATTATTCACTATTCCCTCACCGTCACCCATAGTATTGCTCTATTGGGGTCTATTTTGCTTGTGGTTCTGGCGTACTGGCCGAACATTCGAGAATTGAATTAAGGGAGTGATACGCACTCAATAGTATTTATAAAATACCTATTGACGCATGACAATTAATCCATCATTTCAAATTCAGTATCAATAATGCTTTGAAATAATGCATCCAAACGATCATTTTTATTTAAATCAACTTCTAAACCATCAAAATATTCACGGATTAATTCATTCAATTCTTGTTCTTTTTCTGAATTCATACCCAAATCATTACGCAATGAGAGTTGGCGATCAATATCATCTAAATCAATTTCAAAGACATCGGCAATCAGAGCGTTAAGACTCATGGTCATTAAAGCCTTCACAGAGTCCAGTTCATTATTTCCTACTTTAATACACATAAACACTCCATTAGCTACTATTTCATCGCCTGTTTGAATGAACCACGAGTCAGCATCATACCAAAGGATGCCGCTTTCTTTTTATCCAGTTCTAAACAAATTGCACCGGATTCACAACGCACAATTGAACATGGATATTCAGCCGATAATTGACCATCGACAAAGATCACCTGCACGATAGCCACTTTATTTATCTGGGTTTCTAATAAACTGCTGTCAATCTCATCACGGGTAATAATTTTAACCCCACCCAGACTCACATCATCCGTTAAGCCCTTTATTGTTAGGCCATTCTCAAGCTGAAGTTGTACAGAGCGATTGATTTCAATGCGTTGACAAACTCGTTTTTCTTGTTGTTCAGCACTAATGGGAGAGGCTATAAATTCTTCTGGCATAAAAATACTCCTAATTGTGAATTAGCAAAAAACATTCCTTCCAATAATAGTTTAAAATAGAAAATAATCAACTACACTCCATAGGTGATTACAAAATAATTTACCCACAGATATTAACCTTGTATAGGGTTTAAGGAAAACTATGCCATTTACTCCCTTACACATGGGACCAGGAATACTTATAAAATCCATATTACAAGGCAGTTTTAGTTTAATGGTCTTTGGTTGGACGCAAATTGTTATGGATCTACAACCCTTATTTGTCATGCTTACTGGCGAAGGGCATTTGCATGGCTTTAGCCATACTTATATAGGAGCAAGCTTAATAGCCCTGTTTTCTGCCCTATCCGGTAAATATTTATCTGAACTTGGTTTGAAAATCTTAGGGATCAATCATAAGCAAGGCATTTTATTAACCCAAAAATCACTGCCCAAGTCGACAATGCTAGCCAATCATGAACACAGTATCACTATTGTCTGGCTGGTGGCTTTTTTTAGTGCCTTTGTCGGTAGCTTTAGCCATGTTTTTTTAGACAGTATTATGCATACCGATGTCGAGCCATTTTTCCCTTTTACTCTCAATAATTATTTTCATGGCCTTATCTCCATTGAAGCCTTACATAAGTTGTGCTTATACAGTGGCCTATTTGGCGCAGCTATTTACTTTATTCTACAATGGCGTATGAATTTAAAAAAACCACAATAACACAATTATTAGTCCTTATATTATGCCAACTATTCTCTTATCTATTATAGGTATCGTCCTGTTCACCTGGGGCATTATTATTTATAACCGCTTAGTCACTTTAAAAAACCAAAGTGAAGCTGCTTGGAGTGATATCAGTGTGCAGCTAAAACGCCGTCACGATTTAATCCCTAAGTTGGTGGAGGTCGTACAACAATATGCACACTATGAAGAATCTGTATTAAGTCGCATTACAGCTCTGCGTAGCGAGGGGCAAAAAATCAGCCAAGTAATACACACTGATAGAGGTAAAGCAGGACAATTAGAACAGTCTTTAGAAGCACACATCAAACAAGTTATTGTCTTAGCTGAAGATTATCCTGATCTAAAAGCCAGTCAACATTTTATTGAATTGCAAACAGAACTCTCCCATATCGAAGATACATTACAGCATGCCCGACGTTTTTATAACGGTGCGGTACGTTTGTTTAATACCCGAATAGACAGTTTTCCCGATTTATTGATAGCTAAAGTGTTCCATTATCAAGCACATGCTTACTTTCAACTGACTTAGTTTCCAGAGACAAAACCTTATGAAACGTTTTTTTCTATTATTGAGCACATTATTTTTATTCACTACTCATTCCATTCTATTTGCCAAAGAAGTAATTAATGAGTACAAAACAGAAGTTAGCATTAATGTGGATGGTAGTTTACAGGTAACCGAAACCATCCGTGTTTATGCTCAGGGTGAGCAAATAAAACGAGGTATTTATCGTGATTTTCCAACCCATTATAAAGACCTTTATGGCAATCATTATCAGGTGGATTTCCAATTAATTTCGGTGATGCGAGACGGGGAAAAAGAAGACTATCACACAGAGTCTATTGCTAATGGTATCCGTATTTATATTGGTAAAGCAGACTACTTTCTCCCCAAAGGCGGCCATGAGTTTCGCTTAACTTATCAGACCAACCGCCAGTTGGGTTTTTATACCAAAGCCGACGAGTTGTATTGGAATGTTACCGGCAATGGCTGGGCATTTCCTATTTATTATGCCAGTGCAACGGTGCACCTACCCTCTGGTGTTTCTGTGGATCAAGTCATAACCAAAGGCTATACCGGAGCTATTGGGGATAAGGGTCATCTGTATCAAGTATCAGCGCTTGATGAACACACTGTATTTTTTGAGACCACCCAACGCCTACCCTTGCATCATGGTTTGAGTATTGTCATTGATTGGCCTAAAGGCTATATCAATGAACCCACAGATAAACAAAAGTTTGACTGGTTTATTAATGATAATAAGGCCGCTATTATCGGTCTAATAGGCTGCTTTATTTTAATACTATATCTTATTAGCGCTTGGATAAAAGTAGGCAGAGATCCCCATAAAGGCATCATCTATCCCTTATATCAGCCCGATAAAGCTCATTCACCTGCCTCCATGCGCTATCTTAAACGCATGGCCTATGATAAAAAAACCTTTACTGTTGCTTTAGTTAATATGGCGGTCAAAGGCTATCTTGTGTTAATGGAATCTAATACGAAATTTTCAGCAAAAAAAACAGGTAAAGGAGTACCTTTGTCCTCGGGAGAAAAAGCCATAGCCAAAGCCTTATTTGCCACATCCAATAAAGTCAAATTTGCCCAGACGAACCACAAGACTATTTCCAAGGCATTAAGTGCTCATGAGAAAGCTCTAAGTATGGATTATGAAAAGATTTATTTTAATAAAAACTTTCGTTTCTTACTTCCTAGCTATCTTATCAGCCTAATCACCTTAATCCTGACAATTATTAATATTGAACCCCAAAACACTCAGGAAAATGTGGCCTTTCTCTGTCTATGGCTAACATTCTGGTCATTGGGTGTTTTTGCCATTTTATATAGTGTCTTTAAGGCTTGGAAAAAAATCCGTGCACCTTGGGGATTTCTAAATGCTCTGGCATTAAGCCTCTTTGCTCTCCCCTTTATTCTTGGTGAAGTGGTTGGCTTATACCAACTATGGGAAAATGCTGGCCTTGCTATTGTTATTGTCTTACTCCTCGTGATTTGCAGTAATCTCTTTTTCTATCAGTGGATGAAAGCACCTACCCTTAAAGGCCGAGAATTATTGGATAAAATTGATGGCTTCCAATTATATCTTAAGATTGCCGAAGCCGATGAGATGAATGCCCGAAGTGCAGTAGAATCTAACCCAGCACCTGAATTAAGCTCTGAGCTATTTGAGCAATATCTCCCTTATGCCATTGCCTTAGATGTGGAAAAACACTGGTCTAAGCGTTTCAGTCAACTCTTTAGCCAATTAGAACAAAAGGGGCAACTACGCTCCCCCACTTGGTACAATGGCTCTCATTGGAATAGTGCCAGTCTGGTTGGTTTTAGTGCTCTGATTGGCACCACACTCAGCAGCGATATCAGTTCTTCCTCTGTTGCCCCCGGCTCTTCATCTGGCGGTGGAGGT
>Ga0256831_1001105_pt1 | contig 14208 bp, 2 predicted proteins | sample 132544metaG_FD_189087 | JGI IMG/M metagenome (GOLD analysis project Ga0256831, IMG submission 189087) | Hydrothermal vent microbial communities from Lau Basin, Pacific Ocean - 132-544 | ecosystem: Environmental > Aquatic > Marine > Hydrothermal vents | place: Pacific Ocean: Lau Basin | collected...
CCACCGGGCTTCACCCGGTGCTATTCAAATAGCATCCCTTCGGGACTTTGGTAAAGAGTTGTTGAAAAAAACAGGTAAAGTTTTTTAGCTTAACAAAATCACTATCACATCAAAATAGGAATTAGCCAATTACAGGCAAGTGCAATCAACAGGTTTAAAAACGTTTACCCGAAAGGGTTTTTCATTACTTTTGCAGCCTTATTGAAAGCAATATGAAATATTTTTTTCCGGGATTTATTTTTATTTGTTTCTTTTTATTCCCTAATGCACTTTTTAGTCAGGTACGTATATATAACACCACTAAAATAGTAGGTAAGGCTCCGGTTATTGATGGACGCATTGATGATCCGGCATGGAATAGTGTAGAGTGGCAGGATGATTTTACGCAAAAAGAGCCTTATGAATTTGCCAAACCAAGTCAAAAAACGGCTTTTAAGGTTTTATATGATGATAATAACCTTTACGTTGCTGTTAGAGCTTTTGATGATGAACCCGATAAAATAGAAAAACGGTTGGGACGCCGTGACAATTTTGAAGGTGACTGGATTGCTGTTGGTATTAGCAGCCATTTTGATCATCTTACAGGATATGGATTTAGTGTAAACGCTTTGGGGGTAAAGGGAGACGGTATTGTTACCAACGATACTAAATGGGACGATACCTGGAGCCCGGTTTATTATGTTAAAACCAGTATTGATGATAAGGGCTGGGTGGCTGAGTTTAAGATTCCCTTTAACCAGTTACGGTTTGGGAAGAAAGAAAACTATGTATGGGGGCTGGAAGTGATGCGGTATCTTTTCAGAAAAGAGGAGATGTCGCTGTGGCAGATGGTTCCGCAAGATGCTTCGGGTTGGGTAAGTATGTGGGGTGAGCTGAAAGGGATAAAAAATATAAAGCCAAAAAAAGAAATTGCACTTACGCCTTATTTAATGGGTGGTTTGGAAAAAAGCCCCAAAGAGGAAGGGAATCCTTTTAAAACCGGAACAGACTGGAAATACAACGGCGGCCTGGACGGAAAAATTGCCGTTACCAACGACCTTACCTTAAATTTTACCGTCAACCCTGATTTTGGACAGGTGGAAGCCGACCCTTCCCAGGTAAACCTAACGGCTTTTGAAACCTATTTTAATGAGCGCAGGCCTTTTTTTATTGAAGGTGCTGCCATTTTTAAATACCCTTTATTGGCCGGTTCGGGATGGAGCCGCGAAAATCTGTTTTATTCCCGAAGAATTGGTAGAGCACCTCAGGGTTATCCCAACCTGGAGACAGATGAGTATGCTAAAATACCCGGTTATACCCGAATTTTGGGCGCTTTTAAACTGTCGGGAAAAACACAAAACGGGTGGACAATTGGCGTTATGGAAAGCCTTACCAACAATGAATATGCTACCATTGATAGTGCCGGTATCAGAAGTAAGCAATTGGTGGAACCCATGACAAACTATTTTGTTGCCAGACTTCAAAAAGATATTGTGAGGGGACAAACCATTCTTGGCGGGATTGTTACTGCCACCAATCGGCTTTTTCGCGATTCATCCATGATGTACCTTCCAAAAGCTGCTTACACCACGGGCATGGATTTTGAACAGTACTGGCTTAATAAAACTTACAGCTTAAAAATGAAACTCCTCGGGAGTACCATATCGGGAACCCAAGAAGCAATGATAGAACGTCAAACTGCTCCCCAGCGTTATTTTCAACGTCCCGATGCCACCCATTTGCAGGTAGATAGTTCGTTAACGCTGCTTAGCGGCTATGCCGGTTCGGCTGACTTTGGAAAAATTGCCAAGGGCCATTGGCGTTTTGGTGCCAAGCTAAATTTTACATCTCCCGGGTTGTCCATAAACGATATTGGATATATGCGCCGGGCCGATTTTATGAACGAAACCACATGGGTTGAATATGTGCTATGGAATCCTTTTTCAATTTTCAGGAAAATGAATCTCAGGGTAAACCAGTGGATGGGATGGGATTTTAAAGGAACATGGCTTTACTCAGGCATGCGGGCACATTTTAATACACAGTTTAAAAATTACTGGTCGGTGGGTTTGGCTTTTTCCGGCGAAGGGTTCGATATTGACCGTCATCAGCTGCGCGGAGGGCCTGCTGTTAGAACCCCTGGGCAGTCAAACCTGTCGGTTCGTATAAAATCAGATGGCCGTAAAAAACTGGTTGCCGGTGTTTCGGCTTCCAAAGGGTGGGGTGCGCAAAACTGGCGTAATGATTTTAATGCCGGATTTACAATTAATTATCAACCCTTGTCGAGCTTGCAACTTTCCATCGATCCGTTATATGTTAATAATAATACCTCAATGTATTATGTTACCACCGAGGAATACAACAACCAACCGGTTTATGTGGTGGGTACGCTGGAACGAAAATCTTTTCAGTTTAATTTTAGAATAAACTATTCGTTAACACCTGATTTATCCATTCAATATTGGGGACAGCCTTACTTTTTCTCGGGGAACTACAGCCGTTTTCAAAAGGTAACCGATGCCGGAAACAATAATTTTTCCAATCAGTTTCATACATATACTGATGATGAAATTACTTACAACGAAACTGACAATGCCTATCTGATTGATGAATCGGGCAACGGACAAACCGATTACAGCTTTTCAAACCCCGATTTTAGTTTTTACGAATTTCGCAGCAATTTTGTTATCCGGTGGGAGTACATCCCGGGGTCAACGGCCTATTTTGTTTGGTCGCAGGGCAGAAACGGTTTTGTTGACCAGGGTGAGTTTTATCTTCAGGACAGAGTTGTCGATTTATTTGAATCAGCCCCTTCCAACGTTTTTCTGATTAAGGTGTCGTACCGGTTAAGTTTTTAAAATAAGCTGTTTGCTCTGTCATCTTTTATTTACTTAATTCGGTACATGTTTTCCTAATTTGGGAAAATACTTTACGCTTTTATTTATTATAAATCTTATAACGCACACCATATCAGCGTAGTAATAAATCGCTACTCCTGGTGGCATGTTTTTTGACAATAGGCTTTGCCGGATATCATGCTTTTTCGGTAGTGATATCGGTTTGTTTGATAATGATTTGCTGTTTTGGGGAATGTGATTTTTTATTTGTAACAAAAGATTAGTTTATTTTACTCCAAACCACTTACATTTTGACAACTTAAAAATGGCTATTCCATACATAAAAAGATAGTATATACGTATATTCAATTAATCACCTCAATTATGAAAAAAGATTTACGCGCTTTACCCGTTTCGATACGTATGTTTTGTTTAAGATTTAAATGCGGATATATTGATAAGAAATTCTAACAACATTTAAAATATTAAAATAATAATCAAAAAAACTAAATGATGAAACAATTTTATTTTTTAACTTTAATACTGCTTGTGTTTTCAAGTGGTGTTGTTGCAAACAAACTCGATACCCAAACCGGGAATATCGTTAGTATTAATGCCATTACCAATGACTCTATTCCGGCCAATGGAACTCAAAACAATCCATTATATCCGGGCGATGCCTCGGAAATTGTTGTGAAGACAATCATTATTAACCCCGATGCTGCTCCTGAAACAAAACAGCAGTTTTATTTACAAAGCGGCGGTAGCGATACGCTTGTGCTATATTATAATGCCGATGGAGAGCAAATTGAAAATATAGAGGGCATTCAACGTCTTGAAAATCAAAAAGAGAAGGATAAAATGACGCTTAAGGCTTCCGGTGTTTTAAAACCTGAGAAAAATAGTAAGACTAATCCAAAACGATAATATCATGAAAACACTTTACAATTTTACTAAATATATTGCTCTTTTGGTTTTCGGCTTAGTTATGTTTGCCGTAAGTCAAAATGCTACCGCATCACCGGGTAATAAAGTCGTTATTTTTGTTAATGCCGGCGATTTACCGTCTGATATGCATCTTTGCGAAGTTGATACTATGCGGCTTACTATATTGAATACCAGCGGCGATTCGCTTAAAGATATGTATTTTAATTGCCTGCTTCCTGCTGGTATTGAGTACCTGAGTAATACCTGGGTTTCGAGTGACGGAACCAATGGTATATACCCCATATTAAGTCAGCCGTCTCCCGAAGAAATAAATTTTGACATGGTTAGCATGGCTGATGGAGAGCAGATTACCATTACGTTGCTTGTAAGTGCTCAATGCGAAGCCTATAGCGCGGCCGCAGGAGGCGGAACTTTTAGCAACAGATATCGCGTTTATTATACGGGAAATTATGATGAGTATCGAAAGCCCGGTAACCCGAACGGTTATACAGATACTTATGATTTATTAAGCCCTGCCATATCAATTTCTAATGTTAATCCTTTAAATGCACCGGCAACCCTGGGCACCCATATTGTGCGCGAAGTTACCATACTTAATGGTGGACAAGGCCATATTGCCGGCTTTGATTTTCAGGATAACCATGGCCTTTCTTATGTAATCGACTCTGTTCAAAATGCCACTATTGTTAGCAATAATGCAGGACAATTGGTTGCTACTGTTGATAAAGGGTTAATAAAGGATCATGCTATTAATAGCAATGGCGACAGCCTCTTTAGTACCAACGAGTCGTATATTGTACGCTTGTTCATGACCGTAGTAAACTGTACTGAATCGCCAAGCAGCGAATACAGCGTTATGTTTGGATGTTCACCGGGAGCTTATTGTGATACAACCTCAGCCAATGCCGGTATTGTTTTTGGTACGGTGGTGCCTAAATTGGTGGCTTATCACGATGAAAGCAATAATGTACACTGCTATGGCGAAAACGTGCAAAAAATCATACGAATTGTTAACGAAGGACAGGCTGCTGCCACACATGATACCTTAAAATTAAGTGCTACGTATGGTAATCGCGGTACTGAGTATAATTACACATGGTTTTTTATGTCAGCCGATACTTCTACCATCGAAATATCAGTTAATGGGGGTGCCTATTCTCATATAAGCCCTGCATCGGTTGTTAACCCTGTGAGTTATTCCACAAGCTCTGATAACATGTACATTGATTTATTCGGCCCTTTAGCCAATAATGTTATGGCGTTTACTGTGGCTTTGCCTGACATGGATGTTGGCGACACGGTACGTGTTAGGTGGGAATTTAAAACAGGACGGCCAGAATCATGTTTTGGGCGACCAAATTATAATAACAATTATAACTTTACATTAAAATATAACGACCCCTGTGAGCTATATAAATATGTAGATCGTGGACAACAGGGGAGAAGCTACTATATCCCTCAAAAAAACGGTATTATATTCGGCCCTTCCGATATAACAGACCAGGACACCATGGAGGTGCGGATCGACTTTACCTATGATGCAGGAAACGCATGGGGAGGCGCATCCGACCCACGAGTGGGTCCCGGGGCCCGAACCCGGTATTTTGCCATTAAACCCAATGGTTACGATTTTATGCCTTCTTATACCCCTGCCGATTTTCCAATTGTAAATCCGCATAATACCGCTGACACTGCCTATCCGATGCGTGTATTTACCTCAAACGATACGCTTTTTATTGACTATGCTTATCCTGAGCCGTTTAGCATTACAGGCACGCACTTTATTATAAAGTTTTTGCCCAATTGCGCAACTAACCCGGGGCCGGTTTTTTTTAATGTACAGGAGCGTATTACCAACGATACTACGTGCCCCGGGCAGGGTTATCAAACCACAGCTTATTTGTGCAATGATTCATATGGGGTTACAACAAACTTGCATTGCCCGTCTCCCTGTCCTGATGGAATTGACAACCTTTATTTTGTCTTACAGCGTAAAAATATGGGATTGCCCGATAGCGCAAATATAAACCAGCCCAACGGCTCTGCCCTTTCATCTAAAGTTATTGATTACAGGGCGATGATAGGCGATACGCTTGGTGGAAGCCTTACAGGAAGCGTTCATACAACAACGGTAGCATCATTTTCGCATATCTATGCAAAAATGACCATGCATACTTCTGATTTTGTTTCGGTACCTTATGGCCATGTTCGTTACTACGATTTTGCCACTTTAACCTCTTACGATTTTGATAGTGTACCACTTTCACAAACAGGAGCAACCATTACCGCAGTGTTAACCCCATCGCTGTTAACAAGCCTGAACCCTGCCTATACATCAACGGCTTTTGTTAATGGCGACTCGGTAATTGTTGACCTTTATACCATAGTTAATCAAAATGTTGGAGCCACCATGGTTACTCGTAACACGAGTACGGAGTTTTATGCTACCACTGCTCCTGATCCTGCAACACATTATGCTTGCGATAATTGGTCGGGTAACTGGGAACAGGTTGGTTTTTCTGTAGAGAACTATATGAGTAGAAGTTTCCAGCAGCTTACAGGATGTAACACCGGGCAGTATTATGTAAATTATGCCGGGTTACGAGTGGGCGGTGAGTGGAGTTTTGATCCTTTTCCGTATGAGTATCGGAATTTTTATATTCCGGGAGGTGCCAAAATAGTGTTGCCTCATGGTATTTATCTTGACACTACGGCCAGTTATATGCGATTTTACCATATGGTAAACGGGGTGGGCGTTTATTCTTCAACTCCTTTTAAAACTTCGTCGATGAGCATGTCGGGCGATACTATTATACTTGATTACCGGTCTTATTTTACCGGTTTTGGAGGAACTTTAGATTTACCGGATGCCGGCTTTCTTTTCAGGCCGATATTTTATGTTAAAGGCAGCTGCGAGTTGGTAGCCGGTGAAGACTTAGTTGGAAAGCTGCGTGGGTGGCATTATCAGGGCGACCCGGCACTTGTGCCCTATACTCTTCAAAAACATTTTCTGGATCCTGCTACGGGTAGGGATTATTATCCATATAACATAAATTCATATCCGCTTAGTACATGGATGTACAATGCCCCGGTTAGTACATATCAGGGGCCAAGTGTGGTGTTGCAAACGCCAACACCTGTTGCGGATGCTTATACTTTTAAGGTTTCATGGGATATTTTGTTAAGCAACTTATCGAATACTGCACCTGCTGATTTTGGGTGGATTGCCTTTAGTCCTTATAATAATCCGGGCATTACAATTACCAGTGTACGCGATGTAACTCCTGATACTTTGGTACATCCCACCGGCGACATTTACCGCTTGGGAACAATTGGCGCAGGAGAAACACGTACATTTAAAATTACTGCAACATATACCAGTTGTAATTTAGACAGCGTACAGGTTTATGCAGGGTGGAATTGTAGTGGGTATCCCGATAATGTGAGCGGTTATGCGTGTGCCCCGCTTACTAAAACTTTGTATGATAATCCACAACCTGCCCGATTGGAAGTAAGTGTTACTACACAACCTGACACCATGGACTTTTGCGGTGAAACAACAGTTGTTTATAAAGTTAAGTCAACAGCACTTGGTAATGTTTTTAATTTATATAATAAGGTATATACCTCTGCCGGATATTCTGTAGTTTCCGGGTCGAGTCAAATTATGTATCCCTATAATTCGGGAACATGGGCAACTATTGGCGATCCAACAGCTAATGCTACCAATACGCAGTTTACCTATGATATATCTGCTGCTGTTCCGTTAATAGGTAGCAACGGATTGGAAAATGTTTTGGATTTGGATTCGTCAGCTTATCTTATTAAGTTTAACATTGAAACTTCGTGTCCAAATGCACCCTATAAGTTTTACGCCGGGCGGCCGTTATCGTTAAAAGCGTGGGGTACTTCGTTTTGCGGGAATCCAACCAACCAACCGCGTACACAAACTAACGGCCTTCAAATTCGAGGGTCAAGTAGTCCCTATTACGGTTATGTTGCTTTTGAAAATCCACCGGCATTACAAGCTTGTGATTTGGCAGGAGAAACCTATAGAGTTCTTTTTCAAAATTTAGGAAATCCGCCAAATGGACCAACCCCTGATACCGGTCCCGGAGATTCGCTAACTATTACTTTGCCCGATGGGGTTGACTACGTTTCGGGAACCTCTGTAGGTATAACCAATATGGGAAATATTGAACCTACTGTTGTTACGTTGCCTGATGGTACCGATGAGCTTTCCTGGCCTGTTACAGTAGGGTTGCATTACCTTGATATTATGGAGTTCGAGTTTAATGCTAAGGGAAGCTTTGAAACAGCTTGTGACTCATCGGCAATATTTCAGGTTCAGGCTACTGTAAACTCCTCTTTCACCTGTATTGATGATGGTTCTACATGTAATGGAAAAACAGTAACTGGTGTGGGTGATGAAAATATTCCAATTGTAAAACCCACTTTCGAACTAAGTAACTTTCTTGTTTCAACAGTGCCCAATCCACCTACAGGAGAAACGGTTAACTTTACTATTAATGTTAAAAACATAGGAAGCGACATCATAGCAGGCCAAAAAGCTTATGTTAACTTTTATAGCGATATGAACGATAATGGTGTGTTTGATTTTGGTACCGATACCTTTGTAGATACTATCCCTGTTTTAGCTTTAAAACATGATTCAACAACAACTGTTACACTAACATCCGATGTTTTATCAACAGTAAATACCTGCCGTTTTATTGCCGTAATTGACAACAGTAACATTGATACATCCTCGTGTACGTGTACTCACTCCGAAACAAGTGCACATACAATACCCATGTTAGCTGCTGCCGGTAACGATACAATATTGTGTTTAGGTAGTTCGGCTGTATTGGGCTATGACCCGATAAATAATTATACATATAGTTGGAGCCCTGCAACAAATTTGAGTAGTACTACCGTTGCTAACCCCACGGTAACTCCTGTTGGTGTCGGAACAATTCAATATGTGCTAACAATAAATCGTAATGTAGGTTGTACCACTACTGATACGGTATTGGTAACTGCAAATAGTGTTACTCCGGGAGAAATTGCCGCAGACCAAACTATCTGTTCCGGTGATGATCCTGCCGCTTTTACGGTTACTACACCTGCTACAGGAAACGGAACGTTAAGTTATCAATGGCAAAGCAGCACCGATAATGTTAATTTTTCTGATATTAACGGAGCCACTTCCGATGTTTATGATCCGGGAGTTTTGGTTCAGCCAACATGGTATAAGCGTACCGCTATTAATACAGCAAGTAACGTATGTACTTCCGAAAGCAATGTGCTTAAAATTACAACAACCGATTGTCCGGATATTATGCTTGCAAAAACAGGTACGCTTGATATGACGGTTGTAGCACCTAACACACAAGCTAATGCCGGAGATAAAATTAATTATGTGTTTAAAGTTACCAATACAGGTAATGTTACTTTAACCAATGTAATTGTTTCGGATGCTGACCCGAATGTGGTTGTTTATGGAAATCCAATAGCATCATTAGCACCTGGTGCCGTAGATTCGGTATCTTACTTTGGTGTTTATACATTAGTACAAGCTAATGTAGATTCCGGAGCCTTTACCAATACAGCAAGTGTGAAGGGAACTCCTCCTTCAGGGGGTGATGTTCATGATACGGATGATGACACGCAAAATTTTACAGCTTATCCATCAATTGATTTGGTTAAAAACGGAACCTATGCCGATTTTAACGGTAATGGTGTTCAGGATGTGGGTGATAGGATTTTATATTCCTTCTCAGTTACCAATACTGGTAACGTTACCCTTAGCAATGTAACTATCACAGATCCTAATGCAATTATTAGTGGTGGGCCTATCGCAAGTTTATTACCGGGACATGTTGATAATACAACCTTTACCGGTATTCACCTGATTACACAGGCGGAATTGGATGCTGGAACTTTTACCAATACCGCTACAGTAACGGGTACTCCGCCTTCGGGTCCAAACGTTTCTGATCAGGATAGCCATACGGAAACTTTCACCCAGGCACCCTCCATCGACCTTGTTAAAACAGGAACTTATAACGATTTTAATGGCGATGGTGTACAGAATGCTGGCGATAAAATACTTTATACCTTTAAAGTTACTAATACCGGTAATGTAACATTGACTAATATTACACTTACCGACCCGAAAGCTACTATTTCCGGAGGCCCTATTGCAACACTCACTCCCGGTAGTATTGATAATACTACTTTTACAGGAGAATATGTGTTAACTTTGGCCGATATTGATGCAGGTTCATTTATTAATACTGCTACTGTTAGCGGAACACCTCCTTCCGGTAATAATGTTACCGATACCGACAATGATTTGCAGACATTTACATCAGAACCAGCCATTAACCTTGTTAAAAGCGGAACCTATGTTGATGTTAATAATGATGGCATTTATAATCCTAGTGATAAGATAGTTTATACATTTACGGTTACAAATACCGGTAATGTAACGCTATCTAATATTACAATTACCGACCCTAAAGTGGTTGTTTCAGGTGGCCCTATTGCTAGTTTGGCTCCTGATAGCGTTGATAACACTACTTTTACGGGAGAACACGTACTGGTTCAGGCTGATATTGATGCAGGTTCATATACCAATACAGCATCAGTTAAGGGCACTTCGCCCACAGGAACCGATGTTGTTGACAGCGACAGCCATACGGAACCACTAGATGCTTTTCCATCAATCAATCTTGTTAAAACAGGAACTTACTCTGATTTTAATAACGATGGAATACAGAATGAAGGAGATAAGATATTGTACGTATTTACTGTTACCAATACAGGAAATGTAACTTTGTCTAATGTATCGATTACCGACCCCGATGCTACTATTTCAGGTGGTCCTATTTTGAGTTTGGCACCCGGAGCAGTTGATAATACTACTTTTACAGGAGAGCATGTCCTGACTCAGGCTAATATAGATGCAGGAACCTTCACCAATACGGCAACTGTTAAAGGTACACCACCATCAGGAGCGGATGTTACTGATCCTGATAGTGACACTCAGACATTTACGTCTGATCCGTCCATAGCACTTGTTAAGGATGGAACCTACAGCGATCACAATGGTGATGGAGTACAAAATCCCGGCGACAGGATTTTATACACTTTCTCAGTCACCAATACAGGAAACGTTACCCTTTACAATGTTGATATCGCTGACCCTGATGCAACTATTAGCGGTGGGCCATTGGCAAGCTTGGCACCCGGTGCAACCGATAATAGCTCTTTTACAGGTGTTCATATTATTACTCAGGCAGAAATTGATGCCGGTTCATTTACCAATAGTGCTGTTGTTAGTGGTACACCTCCAACAGGGCCTGTGGTAACTGATACATCGGATCATACCCAGCCATTCACTCAGAATCCTTCTATTGATTTAATAAAAACAGGAACCTATTCTGATGTTAATCATGATGGTATTGATAATGCCGGTGATAAAATATTATATACTTTTAAGGTAACCAATACGGGTAATGTAACATTAACCAATATTACCCTTTCTGACCCCAAGGCTACTATTTTCGGTGGCCCTATTGCTTCTCTTGTTCCCGGTCAGGTTGATAACACAACCTATACAGGAGAGTACGTATTGACTCAGGCAGATATCGATAACGGACAATTTATTAATATTGCTACTGTTACAGGTACACCACCTTCCGGTGGAAACGTTACCGATGATGATCCTGATATCCAAAATTTCACACAAAGCCCTTCAATTACGCTTGTTAAAAGCGGTACCATTAATGATGGTGGTGACGGGCGTGTGGATGCCGGTGATGTAATTAACTATGCGTTTACAGTCACTAATACCGGAAATGTTACTTTGTCAAATGTTACTATCACCGACCCCGATGCAACTATTTCAGGGGGACCAATTAGTATGGCACCTGGTGCTGTTGATAATACAACATTTACAGGGGTACATGTTATTACACAAGCGGAAATCGATGCAGGTACTTTTACAAATACGGCTACTGTTACCGGCACACCTCCTTCGGGGCCGAATGTTTCGGATAACGATAGTGATACACAGGATTTCCCTGCTGCCCCAAGTCTTACAATTGTAAAAACTCAAACGGGAGGGCCTAACCCTGTTGTAGCCGCTGGTAATCAGATTGATTATACCATTGTGGTTACTAATAATGGAAATATTAGTCTGACCAATGTTGTTGCAACTGATACGTTACCTAATGGTTTGGCTGGTGTATTAAGCGGTCCCATAGAGAGTGGTGTTGCTAACGATACATTATCTGTTAATGAAACCTTTACTTATACCATCAGTTATTCGGTATTACAATCTGAAATAGATGCCGGCGACAGCGTGGTAAATACAGCCTATGTTTATACTCACGAACTGCCCACACCTAAGAAAGATACTGCCTATACACCGGTTGACCAGTCTCCGGCAATCTCACTGCTGAAAACCGGTACGGTTGACGATGGCGGTGATGGACGTGTGGACGCCGGCGATACAATTAATTATGCCTTTACTATTACAAATACCGGTAATGTTACTTTAACTAATGCCCAGTTGCAAGAATTAACCCCTGGCGTAACGTTAACAGGTACCCCTATACAAACATTGGCTCCGGGTGCAAGCAATAGCACTGCTTATACAGCGGTTCATGTTATTACTCAACATGATTTGGATACCGGTTTGTTTGTAAATAATGCTACAGTAAGAGGAACACCACCTTCGGGGCCGGATGTAAATGCTAACGATGATGATACCAGACATTTTACACAGGATCCGAGTATTGCAGTTACAAAAACCGCTGATAGCATTAACAGCATTGCCATGCCGGTTGAATATGACACGGTTGGAGATGTTATAGCCTATACCCTGACATTGCAAAACAATGGTAATGTTACGGTTTATAGCCCAACTATGACTGATCCCGATGCTGATACAGGTCCTGTCTATGCCAGTGGAGATACTGATTTGGATGGAGTCCTTGATGTTAATGAAACATGGATATACAATGCCACACACAACATCACTCAATTGGATTTGGATAGAGGATTCTTTACCAATACGGCCACCGGAAACGGTTCTGCCGATACAAACGGTGATGGATTGGGCGACACCCCTGTAACGGATAACGATAATGAAACCGTTAATGCTAACCAGATGCCAGGCGTGGCAACAACAAAAACGGCTAATGATGTGGATGGAACACCTATGGAAACTGCCTATTCAAAGGTAGGACAGGTAATCCATTATACCATTACGTTTGCAAATACAGGTAATATTACGGTTTATAATCCAAATGTTGTTGATAGCAAAGCTGATGTGCCACCTCTGTATCAAAGTGGAGATGTGGATGGCAACAGCGTATTGAATGTTGGAGAAACATGGATATATTCTGCTTATCATACTATTGTTCAGCAGGACATTTATACTGATTCAGTGTTGAATATTGTAACATCAGGCGGTTTGGCCGATACAACAGGTGATGGAACCGGAGACACCTTATTGGTAGTTCAGGATTCGGCTGTAGTACATGGTACCCAACTACCACCGGTAGCACTTAACGATACCAGTTTGAATAATGTTCCCGGTAACAATACTGTTTTAGGATTGCTACCCGACGATACACTCGGAGGAGGTTCGATGGCCACCACAGCACTTACAACTGTTAATTTGTTGGCAGGTAGCATTCCGGGAAGTGTTCAAACCAATGATACCACTGTTACGGTACCCGGTGAAGGAGTTTGGGTTTACGATGGAGTTTCGGGCAATGTTACCTTTAATCCCGAGACAGGTTTCTCCGGTGATCCAACACCTTTGCAATATACTTTAACAGAAGATGGTACAGGCTTAGACAGCACAGCAACGATTATCATCACATACCTTGATATCCCGCCTGTCGCTGTTAACGACACCAGTCTGAACAATGTACCGGGTACCAATGCCAACCTCAATCTGTTACCCAACGACACCTTGGGCGATGGCTCCATAGCCAACACTTACCGCACAACAGTACAGCTTTTGGCAAGTAGTATCTCCGGTGCCGTACAGGTCAACGATACGACCGTCACCTTAGCCGGCGAAGGTCAGTGGACCTACGATGGCACTACAGGAGAATTAACCTTTGATCCTGAAACAGGCTTCTCGGGCGATCCGCAGAACCTTGACTACAGGCTCACTGAAAACAGCACCGGCTTAGACAGCACAGCAACGATTATCATCACATACCTTGATATCCCGCCTGTCGCTGTTAACGACACCAGTCTGAATAATGTGCCCGGCGACAATGCGAACCTCGATCTGTTACCCAACGACACGTTAGGCGATGGCTCCATAGCCAACACCTACCGCACAACGGTACAGCTTTTGGCAAGTAGCATCTCAGGTGCCGTGCAGGTCAACGATACGACCGTTACCTTAGCA
>Ga0256831_1001106_pt1 | contig 14207 bp, 13 predicted proteins | sample 132544metaG_FD_189087 | JGI IMG/M metagenome (GOLD analysis project Ga0256831, IMG submission 189087) | Hydrothermal vent microbial communities from Lau Basin, Pacific Ocean - 132-544 | ecosystem: Environmental > Aquatic > Marine > Hydrothermal vents | place: Pacific Ocean: Lau Basin | collected...
ATTCTATATATCAATATTGGAATAGGTCAGATTGACTCAGGTTCTTATATCAGGAATAGCTATTTGGGATTTGAATTATCCCAAACATTTATCAATTATAAAAGTGCTTCTAAACATCATGGAATCTACTCCAACATAAAATCAATTCGTAAATACCAACCAACAATGGTCTTCAACTTCTCAAAGCCCTTGTTAGAGTCTTTCAATATAAACATAAGTGGTCGATATAGTAATACGGAAGGAAAGCTAAATACTAAATACGATACAAGAGATATAACTTATGCCTATACAGCATATTTTAATACTTCTCAATATTCAATAACGGTATTACCTGAAATTCATATAGAGAGTGGAATTCAAATTTATATAAAAGTAGGCCTTGGTTTGACTTTAAATACACTAAGCAGATTTAAAAATTCATATCAAATGATAACGGGATTAGATGGAGAATATACTCGTGTTAAGAAACTTAATGGACTAAACCAAACAAAATTAGTTTTTAATAGTTCTTTTGATCTAGGTGGTAGATTATTTTATCTTAATAATTATTTTTATATGAATGGTGGGTTACGTTTATTTACAAATTCTCCGATGAAATTAGGCTCAAAGAACATTTATATCTGGTCATCAAGTACTGAGTTTTACTTTGGATTTTCTATTTTATTATTTTAAAAATATAAAAATGACAACTAAAATAAAGCATTATTTTGCTTTTCTTATCATCATTGTCTTTGTAATATTCTTAGGCTGTTCAATAGAGACATATTATTATATAGAGAACAGAAGTATGAAAGATGTAAAAGTACTTTTTATAGATAGAGAAGAAAATGATACATTAGATCGATTTATACTAGAGCCTGAAACACGCTATTTATTCTATTCATCAACAAGTGGTATCTATTGGTCTCATGAAACAGATACAATACAATATGGTTATGATCTGATAATAACTCAAGATTCAGTTTTAACTACAAAAGACCATACATTGTATAAAAACTGGGAATCAGACAAAAACCGTAGTTCCATCTTTATAGTCAGAGAAGAAGATTTTTGAATAGATATATTCCGTCATTTGACACAATTTTTGTTGACTTAAATAGAAATTGTCCTTAGATCTCGCAATAAAAATTTATCAATAGATTTTATATCAAAAATTACAGGCTGGACAAAATTAAAATCAATGAAATAATAAAAACTAAGCAAAAGAGTATTTAAGGAAAGTTTTTGTTTTAATATCAGGCATCTTTTTTTTATAATTTTATAAATAATAATAGATTCAAGACTAAATTATATATTACCTTTGTCAATATTATTCAAACTAAAAACTTTTAACTATGAAAAAACTCGCTTTATTGGTTGTAATTTTTGTTATCGCTTTAAGTGCTTGTAACAAAGACAAATCAAGAACAGATTTACTAACTTCCTCTCCATGGAAGTACGTGAATCCTGAAGAGCCTTGCAATTCTGATGATGTTATTACTTTTAAAGATGATAACTCTTTCAGTCAAACCGCAGGAAGTAAAAAATGTGATTTTGATTTGGGAGATTTATCAGGTTCATGGAAATTCCTAAGTGATGAAACAGAACTTGAAATTACTTTAAATGTTCCTCTTTTCGGTACAGTTATTGACACCGCAAAGATAGTGGCTCTTTCTGAAACACTTCTTGAACTTGAAGGTGAAGATGGAGATCCAAATACAAAATTTGAACATTAGTAAAGTCAGCGTGAAAACACATTAATTTATAAAATGTGCGTTTTCTTATCACGACTAACTAAAAGAATTAGGTTAAAAACAAAGGGGCGTGTCTGAAATCAGATATGCCCCTTCTTAATAAGATAACGAATTTAACGGGCATTTTAGTTTTTTTGGGTCTACTACCAATTTGACTCAAAAATGACGCATATGTTACATTTTAAAGTTAATTTGGTATAATATAGATTTTAGCAGTACTTTCGTAGCTTAATTTCAATAAATATGAGCTTTACAATTAAATCAAAAGATAAATACTCCAAAGCAAGAGCCGGAATTCTTGAGACAGATCACGGTGCTATTCAAACACCTATTTTTATGCCCGTAGGCACTATAGGTACAGTTAAAGCAGTGGAACAGCGAGAACTAAAAGATGATATTCAAGCACAAATAATTCTGGGAAATACATATCATCTCTATCTCAGACCCGGAATGGATATTATGCAAAATGCTGGGGGATTACACAAATTTATCAATTGGGATAGACCAATGCTAACAGATAGCGGAGGTTACCAAGTTTATTCTTTGGCAAAAAGAAGAAAAATCAAAGAAGAGGGTGTAATGTTTTACTCTCATATCGATGGCTATAAACACCATTTCACCCCTGAATCCATAATGGATATCCAAAGACAAATCGGAGCTGATATTATGATGGCTTTTGACGAGTGTCCACCGTATCCATCCGACTATAGATATGCAAAAAATTCAATGGAATTGACACACAGATGGCTCAAAAGATGTATCGACAGATTTGACTCGACGGAAGGTCTTTATGGTCACAAGCAAATACTCGCTCCAATCGTTCAAGGAAGTACATACAAGGATTTGCGGACAGCTTCTGCCGAATTTATAGCAGAACAAGGAAGAGAATTAAATGCCATTGGAGGACTTTCTGTGGGGGAACCTCATGAAGATATGTATGAGATGACAGATTTGGTATGCGGTATATTACCCGAAGACAAACCTAGATATCTTATGGGTGTAGGCACACCTGTCAATATACTTGAAAGCATAGCTCTAGGTGTCGACATGTTTGACTGTGTAATGCCTACAAGAAATGCCAGACACGGTATGCTCTTTACCTCTGAAGGGATGATAAATATAAAAAATTCAAAATGGAAAGAGGATTTTAGTCCGATCGATACTGATGTAAAATGCCATTTGAGCAATTCTCATTCCAAAGCATATCTGCATCATTTGTTTAGAACTAAGGAACTATTAGGACTTCAAATCGCCTCAAATCACAATCTATGTTTTTATCTTAAATTGGTAAAAGAAGCTAGAAAACATATCATTGAAGGTGATTTTAACGTTTGGAAAGCAGAACAAGTAAAAAAATTGGGATTACGTCTATAAAAAACAATGCTTTTTGGCACAACATAGACCATAATTGTACAAGTATATGCTAAAACTTATTGATAAGTACATAATAAAAAAATATCTGGGGACTTTCTTCTATACGATGATCCTCATAACAACGATTGCACTTGTAGTAGATTTTCCTGAAAGAATAGACAAGTTTTTGAGTGGTCCTATGACTTTGCACGAGATAATATTTGATTATTATTTAAATTTTATACCTTGGATTAATGGACTTCTTTGGCCATTATTTGCACTGCTTTCTGTGATTTTTTTTACTTCAAGAATGGCTAAAGATACAGAGTTTGTTGCAATTCTCAGTTCGGGAATAAACTACTACAGGATTCTTGTTCCATACATGATTGCTGCATCTCTTATTACAGTTATTCATCTATATGCAAATAATGTCATCATTCCGAAAAGCACAAAAATCAAAGGAGATTTTGAGAACAAATATTTATATAAATCACAAAAGAAAACTCTTTCTTCTAAAGTATTTTTTTACCTTGACCCAAATACCGTTGCATATTTTGATTACTATCGAAAAAGAGATACTTCTGCTAGGGATTTCAGGCTTGAAAAATACGACTCAAATGAATTGAAAGAAATATTGGTAGCTAATAGAATAAAACTGAAAAAACTTCCTAATACATGGACTATTGAAGATTATTATATCAGAAGAATAAACGGTTTGCATGAAGAATTAAATATACAAAAAGGGAAAAAGCTGGACACCATATTAAATCTATATCCAAATGATTTTATACATTACGAAAACCTTCCTATGTTGATGACATCATCAGAAATGAGAGAGCATATCGAATATGAGAGGCAAAAAGGTCTGAGTAGTGCCAATAATCTGGTCGTAGAACTCCAAAGAAGAAATGCGGACCCTATCTCAATACTATTTTTGACCTTGATTGGCTTTGCTATATCATCGAGAAAATCAAGAGAAGGAATCGGGCTGCACCTTGCATTGGGTGTTGGAATTGGAAGTTTGTATGTACTAGCTTCAAAGTTTTCAATAACATTTGCAAATAGTATAGACATAAATCCTGTACTCGCAGTATGGTTGCCCAATATAATCTTTGGTATTATAGCCATCCTTTTATTGGTTAGAGGTCAAAAATAGATTAGAATCTCCCCTTTAAATCTCCATTATACTTAATATCGCTCACTTTGGCATTTGGATCATTCAACCATTCCGGTAACTTATCGTTACTATCCAGCAATTCTCTATTTTTCTCAAGCTCATCTTCACTATAAGCAAACACCATTTCAGCTGAGATTACCATTGGAAATTTTTGAATCATTTGCATTTTTGCCACTTCCTCCTCCACTCCGGCGCCCTCAATTGTAACTATGATTCTGCCCTTGTCATCGTGAAGATGATACTCACAAACATCAGGCTGTTTTTTAATAAAATCAACCAACTCACCGGTATTTTCCGGTGCTGTATTTACTATGACGCTTGATAAATTCATTATTAATTTTTTAACAAAAAGTAAAACAAAAACGTTATTTCACACCTTCTGATATATTGTCCTTTAAATTTGAACTGTTTTTGTTTCTCGAATTTCTAAATACGGGTTTAAATGTATTTTTTATCTTCACGGTAGTTTTAGCCTGAGGCACATGACATTGATTACAATTATACTGAGCCATATTGACTTTTTTATCTGTACTTGCAGATACTATTTCGTTTTCCTTGGCTTTTACCTCATAAACACCGTCTTTTTCGACTATTTGGGGTCTATAATCGGTAAAATGCGTCGGAGACATAGGTGTTGCGCCCTCTGCTTTAGCTTTGTCCGGCATATGGCATTTCAAGCACAAATTGTGCTCTTTCGTTATAACCATCATCCCTTTTACAGTGTGTGGAATTAGAGGTGGTGCATTTTCAAATGACCTATCTATAGATTTACTTTTATTTTCCGCCACATCAGAATAATTTACCATCTCCCCAATATCTGTTTCGTCTCGCAACAAAGCTTCTCCTTTATTTGCAACTTTTTTATCCAAATCGTTATCAAATTTTGTATCCTTTTTATCGCCCCCACAAGAACTAATCAAAGTCACAATCATTAAACTTAATAATGCTATTAAATACCGTTTCATAAGTCTTATTTTTAAACTGTTTTATTACTATTTTTTATCTTTAACCCAAAATCATATAACTATTAAAAAAACTTGAATCTAAGGGCATCATCTTCACATACCTCAATACATCTACCGCAATTGGTACAAGCACCTTGCGATATATCCCCTGATTTTTTACCGACTATTCCCAGTACTTGAACTTCAGGACAAACTGTTTTGCAGTCCATACAGGAAGTACATTTATCATTTTCCAAATGGACTTTTAGCAATCTGAATTTTGAAATCAAACTATAAAACCCACCAACTGGACATATATGACCACAAAATCCATTTTTCAATACCAATAAATCAAATAAGAATATCAGTAGTAAGACCGTAGCTGAAACGCCAAAACCAAATACTATCCCTCTCACTGTAATTCCTATCGGATTAATCACTTCATAAGCTGCAACTCCCAAAATCAACGACAGAATCAATGCCAATACCAATACATAATACCGCGTTGATCTGGATAACTTCAAATACTTATTCCCTTTCTCCCTGTAACCTTTTTTTCGAAGCCATGCGGCACTATCGGTAACTATATTGACAGGACAAACCCAACTACAAAAGATTCTCCCTGTAATCAGACCGTAAAAAAACACTATTATCAGTACACCTATCAATATATCAAGAGTAATAATAGTTCCTGTGGCTAAGATTTGAAGTACTGCTAAAGGATCTGCGAGATAAAATGAATCCAACACTTTTGCTGTACTCAGATTTCCTGCTAATACTTTCCATCCATAGCGATTTGCTCCCCAAAACAAAACCAATATTGTTACCTGGACAATACGCCGCAATAACAAGAATCTGTATTTGCTTAAATTACTCATCGTTCAATAATGATCCGGTATCATTCAAATAATCCAATGTTGATTTTTCAACCTGATTCTTATCGATATAAATATTGGTGGAATCCAGTCTGCTTTCATCCTCTTTATCCCAACCTTTTATATAATCATCATTTACTTTACCGAGAGCTTTCTCCCTTGGCAAAACAAATATGGATGCTTTCTCTGTAATACAGGCATGCTCACACATTCCGCAACCCGTGCAAATATCCGCATTCACCTCTGGTTTCATCATTGCATGCTTACCGGTTCGTTTATTTCTTTCAAAATTCAATACAATTGCCTCATCCAATAAAGGGCATGCTCTATAACAAGCATCACATCTTATACCCCAATAAGCTAAACAATTTTTCCTGTCTATAACCGCTACTCCCATTTCGGCTTTTTCAATATTATACTTGTCATTATCATCGCTCACCAAATCCTTCAATAAAGAATCGGTTGGACAAGCTTCAACACAAGGTATATCCGTACACATATAGCAAGGAATATCTCTTGGTGTAAAAAATGGCGTTCCCGTCAAAGCATCATCACCGGGTTTTGCCAACTTTAAAGTATCGTACGGGCATTCTTCAACACAAATACCACATTTGATGCAAGATTCAACAAATTTCTTCTCATCCACGGCACCGGGAGGGCGAAGCACAAATTCCTCTTCTTTGTTTTCTTCGACATAAGCAGCCCATGGCAATCCACCGAGCATCATCAACCCCCCTTTCTTCACCAAACCTTTTAATAGGTCTCCCCTACTAATTTTTGAGCTGTCTTTATTTTCCATACATTTTAATTTATAGCACAGGATTAAGCCTTATAAATCTTTACTGCGCATTTTTTGTAATCTGTCTCCTTAGAAATAGGACATGTAGCATCAAGAGTCACTTTATTTATCAATACTTTTTCATCAAAAAACGGTATAAAAATCGACCCCTTAGGCATTCTGTTTCTTCCTCTTGTCTCAACATGTGTTTTGACTTTACCTCTTCTCGATTCTACCCAAATCGTATCACCCTGTTTCAACCCGTATTTCTCTGCATCTGTCGGGTGCATATAAGCCAATGCCTGAGGCACAGCCCTATATAATTCTGGAACTCTCATGGTCATTGTTCCCGTATGCCAATGTTCAAGAACACGTCCTGTACACAACCACAATGGATATTTCTTGTCCGGCATTTCTACAGGATCCATATACGGTCTAAAAAATATTTTAGCTTTATTCTTTAGTGGTTTTTTGACCGGATCGGTAACTCCTTTCAAATCTCCTTGTGGAATTGCTTTCAATGCACCACCGTAGAAAGCAAAATCTCCATAATTTTGTTTAGCTGCATACGGGTCATACTTTGAATTGAATCTCCACTGAGTCTCTTTGCCGTCCACATAAGGCCATTTCAATCCGCGCACTTCGTGATATCTGTCAAAAGAGGCTAAATCATGAGCATGTCCAACTCCAAATTTTCGATAATCTTCCCATAGATATTTTTGAATAAAAAATCCATATCCTTTCCATTCTTCACCCATTGTTCCGGTAATTGTTCGTTTATCTCCCACAGCTTCCGTATTATCAAAATCTTTACCTACAGGATCCGGCCATACAAATTTCTTAGCTTCCTCATTGGCAAATAATACATCGAACAATGTATCGTCAGGTTTATAACCCATTTCCCTTGCTTTGGGTAGCACATCCGGAAGTCCTCCCTCTAATCCGGGTATATTTTGTGCTCCCCACACATCCCTTAATTTAAATCTTTTTGCTATTTCCACTATATGATACACATCCGGCATACTATCGCCTACCGGTGTGACTTGTTGTCTCCAATGTTGTGTTCTTCTCTCTGCATTACCATAAGCGCCCCACTTCTCATACATCATAGCAGAGGGTAAAATCAAGTCGGATACTTTTGCAGACACTCCCGGATAACTATCCGAGCAAACAATGAAGTTGTCCATTTGTCTTGCAGCCTTAAGCCAATGATTTGTATTGGCTGTAGCCGCCCAAGGATTATTTACTTGTACCCATGCAAATTTTATCTTGCCATCCTCTATGTCACGCATTATTTTGACTATATGAGAACCCACTTTTGGATTGATTGTACCGTGAGGAATTTTCCATATTTTTTCAGAAAAAGCCCGGTGTTTTGGGTTCTTCACAACCAAATCAGCAGGCAATCTGTGTGCAAATGTACCTACCTCCCTGGCAGTACCACAAGCTGAGGGTTGACCGGTCAAACTAAATGCACCATTACCCGGTTGAGCGTGTTTTCCCAATAAAAGGTGAATCATGTATATCTGCTCATTCACCCATGTTCCTCTCTGATGCTGGTTGAATCCCATAGTCCAAAACGAAGTAACTTTCCTTGCTTTGTCTATATAATTACTTGCTAAAACCTCCAATTTAACTTTAAATGTCTCTAAATCTTCATCAGGATCTCCCTTTGCAAGATTTGCTACAAAATCCAAAGTATATGGCTCGAGTCCTTTTTTAAATTCTTCAAATGAAATTTGCCAATGTTTTCCTGCTCCTTTTGCATTCTTCATTTCCATCGTATCACCTTCTTTATATCCGAGGTAAGCCAATGTTTTCCCTTCTGCTTTAGATACTATCTTTGAAGATTGCCCCTTAACGGTTTCTCTTTCTTTATCGGTAAATTTAGGGTGATTTGCAGTTCTCATACCATATCCTGTATTGACGGGTCCGGTAGCAAATACTGTATATTTCTTTACAAAATCCCAATCGATTGCGTCTTGCATTTCATATACGATTTTTCTCGCTATATAATTCATAATAGCAAGATCAGTATGTGGTTTGAATAATATTTCAATATCTGAAATATCAGAAGATCTATTTGAAAATGTTGTGAGGTTTATCAATTTTACTTTGTCAGGATTTTCCAATTTTCTATCCGAAATACGCGTCCAAAGTATCGGGTGCATTTCAGCCATATTTGCTCCCCAAAGTATAATACTGTCAGCAACCTCGATATCGTCATAATTTCCTGCCGGTTCATCAATACCGAAAGTCTGGATAAATCCTGCAACAGCCGAAGCCATACAGTGTCTTGCATTAGGGTCTATATTATTGGATCTAAATCCCGCTTTCATTAATTTTGATGCAGCATAGCCTTCAAATATGGTATATTGACCTGAACCAAATATTGCGATACCTGCAGGACCTAACTCTTTAAGGGTTTTTCTCATTTGCTTCTCCAATTCATCATAAGCACGCTGCCAACTTACAGGCTGAAATTTACCTTGTTTACTGAAATTGCCATCCTCATCCACTCTAAGTAATGGTTTTTTCAATCTATCGGCACCATACATTATCTTTGCGTTAAAATAACCTTTGAGGCAATTTAAGCCCCTGTTTACAGGAGCAGCGACATCACCTTTAATTGCCACTATCTTATCATTTTTAGTAGCTATCATTATACCACATCCGGTACCGCAAAAACGACAAGTTGTCTTATCCCATCTCCATCCAGATTTAGCACGCTGTACCGAATCCGCTTTGAGTTTGGTTGGAACAGAAACCCCAATAGCAGCCGCAGCAGAAGCAATCGCTGTCTTTTTTATAAAATCCCTTCTTGAAAAACCCATTTTTAATATATTTTATTCTTGATTTTTTAAAATTATAAACCCAATATAAAAAACAGGACATATCAACTATGCCCTGCTAAACTAATGTTATCATCAATGTGTATATCTCTCTCTAAATTTCTTAGACGCTTCTTTTCTTTTTGCTTTTTCTTCAGGACTCATTTTGCCCAAATACCATTTATGCATTTCACTATTCAATACTTCATCCAATACCTTTTGAACATTATTAGCTCCTGAAACATTTCCGGAAGATTTTGCTTTTTTAATCAATTCCTTAATCTCCGGAACCATTTTGGTATAGAAATTTTCAGCCAATTCAAAGTTACCATGCCATTGAGTATAATCAGGTCCCATCATCGCTGCACCATGTCTCATCCTTCTACCTTCATGATGCCAAAGCAAGAACCAATCCCACTCTATCTTTTCATCAAACGGAACAGGATTTATCAATTTGTTTTCTTTCAAAGCTTTCATCAGCTTCAAGCCAGGTTTGCCGTACTTTTCATTGTACATATTGACTGAATTATCAAATTGAATATAGAAATTTTTCACATAATCTTTGGAGTGACATTGTGAACAAACATTTTGCATATTACCTCTTCTTTCTTGCCATGTCAAGAAATTATCAGGTAAAGGTTGCCCCAGTTTTTTATACTTCTTAATCAATGCAGCATCAACTTTCTCTGATACTTTCGGTCTCAATGTCCAACTGATTCTAGCTCCAATTTCATGAGTTACAGGTTGATCCGGAGTAGCGCTCATGTGACATGTAACACAGGTTGGAGCAGCTTTATAATCCTCACCAACTATCCAAGGTTGAGCATCGAGATTCATTTCTTCTCTATGAGCATAGAAATTAATTCCGTGTTTTGATTCTTTGTATATTTCCAATTGAGGATGATCAGGTCCAATATGACATTTTCCGCAGTTTTCCGGTTGTCTTACTTGAGCAACTGAAAAATGATGCCTATTGTGACATGCAGAACAAGAACCTTTGGAGCCATCCATATTTATTCTACCAATACCGGTATTTGGCCAGGTCTTTGGATCAAACCTTGGTATGCCATCATCATTCCTAACTATTTCTCCTGCTTCATTTTTCAAAAATGCCACTCTTGAACCGTGACATTGCCAACACCCTGAAGCAGCAGCAGGATTTGAGCCATTATTGAAGGCAGCATGCCCCTCTATTACCTCAGCTAATACATTATCCAGTGAACCCATGATGGCTCCTGCATCAGCATGATGACTTGCTGTAAATTCTTTAGCTTCTTTTTCGTGACATTTTGCGCAATCCTTAGGTGTTACTATGGTAGCTATAAAGTCTCCATGATGTTCGTAACCGTCAACATCGTCCTTTTTTGCTTTGTGACATTCGATACATCCTACTCCCACCTGCGCGTGCTTACTGTCTTTCCATTGCTCAACAATAATCTTTCCTTCACCTTTCTCGTCATGACAACTCATACAGTGTCTTGTACTCTCGCTTACAACAGGTTCTGGTTTATAATTTGGTAATTGCTTTTGAGTCTCTTTGTATATTGCAAATAGTAATACAACTAAAAATGCTATACTTAAAATACCTATAAAAAATCTTTTTGTGTTTAGATTTGCCATTTTAATATAATTTTAAATTATCAATGTTTTATTTTTGTTATTAATTAATGTCCCAATATTTCCCAAAGGAAAAATACAATCATTATCAGTGTTCCCAATATCCCTATCCAAAAAGATAAATCTTTCCCTGGTGCTATTTTTTCAAAAAATCTATCGATGAAAGGCCATAGATACAAGATAGCTATGAAAATCATAGGGCCCATAACTCCCCAAAATAGATTAGTTAATTTTAACCACCTAAATACAGGATAGAAGTACCATTCAGGTTTAATATGAATAGGCGTTACGTTTGGATTAGCTCTCTCTCCCATATGTACCGGAAATAGTAAGGCCAATGTTATAAGCACAAACATTATCAATGCTACCATCACCAGTTCTGTTGTCGCATGATCAGGCCAAAATGGAAATGTTTTCTTTTCTGTTTTAGGCTCATTTTTGAAATGCAGATCAGAAACACCTAAAGTTCTTATCAGATAAACATGTAAACCGATTAATGCAACCATTGCCAAAGGCAAAATCATAACATGGAATATATGCATTCTTGTCAAAGTGTGCTGTCCTAAATCTTCTCCTCCCTTTATAAATGTGGCGAGCCAATCCCCAATTATAGGAGTTGCTCCGGCTATCTCTGTTCCTACTTTCATTGCCCAATAAGACATTTGCTCAAATATCAATGAATATCCTGAAAAGCCAAATATCAAAGTAAGAAGAAACAAAGTAACTCCAAACATCCAATTCAATTCCCGAGGTTTTCTGTAAGTCTGAGTAAAAAATACTCTCATCATATGAAGAATCACCGAAGCAATCATAATATTGGCCGACCATTTATGAATACTTCTAATAAGCCAACCATATGGAAGCTCATTTGTAATTCTACTAATACTATCATAAGCCCCATTCACATCAGGCTGATAGTAGAATACTAATAATAATCCGGTTATTACCTGTACAACGAACATATACAAAGGTGTTCCCCCAAGAGCCCACCACCATTTTTTCAAATGGTTTGGTATTGGCTCAGAAGACATTTCGACCAATGCTTCATTGTCAACCGGAAAAGATGTCTTAAACCATTGTGCTAAACTCATATTAAGCTTCTTTATCCTTTAAATAAATATATACATTGTCCCCGATGATTTCTGTATTGTATGTTGCCAAATTCCTTGGCGGCGGTCCCGATACCACTTCTCCATCAGGAGTAAAAACACCTTGGTGGCAAGGGCAATAAAATCTGTTTTTATCTTGTTCCCAATGCACTGTACAGCCCAAATGAGTACATGTAGTTGACAAGGCTTTTACCTTTCTGTCATCTGTTCTTATCAATAGAAACTCCTTCCCCTTTAAATCTGTCATTTCTTTTGATTCTCCGATTTTCAAATCCTCCAATGAAGTAGCAAATATCTTTCTGATTTTGGCTTTACCCCTTTGCGGACTAAGAAAATCAGCGCTCATTTTGGTGATTCCAAGAAAACCCAAAACCAAAGGAACAAATGCAAAAAGCGAACTGAAAAATTCTTTTCTTTTCATATATGATTATTTATTAATTATTTTTTCGCGGTAGTAAAAAATTTCGGCTTGATGACTATCATCATCCAAGCCCAGTTTGAAATCTCATCCTTAACACCTCCTCCTCTCAATGCAACCATTGAGTCCGTTCCAAACATCTGTGAATACCCCACTTTAAAACCAACTCCTTTAGCTAATGGATAACTCAAACTTAAATCAAGCTCTGTACCGAGAGCCGCATCTAAACTATTTGCCATATTATTCGCTGCCATAAAATAGTGCAAATGAGCACCCAATCCCAGCTTATTCTTTTTATATCCCAACTTCAAAAACATATCTCTAAGTCCTACACTTCCACCATGATTGCCAACATAAAAATAATCCATATGTCCATTGAACTTGTGATTAGTACCGTATAATGGAGCAAATGCATTTTGTTCTTTATTTGGATCCTTCATATCATTTCCGCTTTGCTGTTCGAACCCAAGTCCTAGTGAAATAGCTTTGGAAACTTTATAGCCTAAATCCAATCCGATCAAATTTGCATTTATTTTAGCATTGGTCTTCGTCTTGCCCCCTTGATAATACAAATTTAGAAATGCAGAAAACTTACCCGCTTTATATCCTGCTCTAGTACCAATAGTCTGTGAATAGTTGATTGACTCTTCACCTTTATCATCGACGCCTTTTACACCATTATTCAAAGCTAAGAAACTGGCACTTAGATTTCCAAATGATTTATGCACCCACAGATATTGAAACGCCTTGGGATTTTTAACCGCAGAATCATCGTAAAGGTTAAATGCAAATCCCAAATCAGTTTTAAACCCATTTGCGCTGTACTTAAATATTGCAGCATCATGACTTCTCGCTTGAGGCGCCCAACCGACACTTCCGAATATTCTGTGATCATCATAAACTATCTCTTGACGTCCGGCTTTCAATGACAATACGTTGTTAAAATGTATATTTGCCCATGCTTGGTGTAATGTGGAATGCGCTCCGTCATTGTTGACCAATTGGTTTTCGCTTCCCCACAATCTTACATCTTGAAAAGAGACAAATACTTGGTATGCCCCTGTTTTATAATCAAAATTCAGTCTGGTTCTTTGATTTGTGGCAAGAGCAAATTTTTGATCTTTAACAGCTAATTTTTTATACCCGTGACTATACTCCGTCCTTGGTCTGAATTCTCCGGATAAAGTAAACTGTGCAAAAATTTGACCTCCTCCAAATATCAATATAAATAATGTAATTGTAAATTTAATTTTTTTCATCGTCTTGTCTTTTAGTTAATAATTTTTGCCTTTAAATAATTTGAATCTCAAATCTTTATATAATACCATATTGTATTTTTTACCCTTGAATATAATACCTTTTGGTCTTATAT
>Ga0256831_1001107_pt1 | contig 14204 bp, 9 predicted proteins | sample 132544metaG_FD_189087 | JGI IMG/M metagenome (GOLD analysis project Ga0256831, IMG submission 189087) | Hydrothermal vent microbial communities from Lau Basin, Pacific Ocean - 132-544 | ecosystem: Environmental > Aquatic > Marine > Hydrothermal vents | place: Pacific Ocean: Lau Basin | collected...
AAAATGACCATCAAATAATTGATTATCCAGTGCGCCTACAGACACCCAAAAAAATTCCGATAGCCCCTAAAAAATGGCAGGGTTTTCTTTGGAATCAGTGGCCTGTTTCCCTCGGAATGGGTGGCCGCTTTCCGTCGGAGCAAGCACAGTGGTCCGGCAGTGCGAATTGGTGGGTATTTGCCGATCAACGGTTTATGCTTCGCGTAAATCGTTGGGTCCTCGACGTTTTCTGTGGATTTGATATATGGAAGTATCAAATCCACAGAAAACTGTTCGAGGTGAAATGACATGAACGAATACGACATCATTTCTCTTGGTTTGGGTATTCAGGCACCCTGGAAGATTGTGGGACAGATCCTTGATGCTAAGAAAAGGCCTCATGAATTGAGGATCAGAATAGAAGCTGATCGTGGTTCAAAATATCCTTGTCCTATTTGCAGCACCATGTGTAACGCTCATGATTTCAAGGAAAAGACCTGGAGGCATCTCAATTTCTTTCAGCATCATTGCTATATCACTGCGAAGGTACCAAGGACAAAGTGTCCCGAGCACGGGATAAAGACAGTAAAGGTACCATGGGCGAGAAAAGGCAGCAGGTTCACATTGCTGTTTGAGCAGGCAGCCATGGTTCTTGTAAAGGAGATGCCAGTCATGGCGGCAGCCAGGATAATGCAAATAACAGACAAGAGCCTTTGGCGCATAGTATTTCATCATGTAGAAAAGGCTATGTCTAACCTTGATTTGAGCTACTTACGCGGCATAAGTCTTGACGAGACCTCTTCAGGTAAAAGGCATCAATATGTCACTGTATTCATAGACTTGGACAGAGGGAGAAGGTCTGTGATCTTTGCAGTAGCGGGTAAGGACAAGGAATGTATAAAGGCTTTTAACGCCCATTTGAAGGAAAAAGGAGGATGTCCTGATAACATAGCGGTCGCAGTGTGTGACATGTCCAAAGCCTTTATTTCCGGGATAAAGGAGGAGTTTCCTGCTGCGGAGATAGTAGTAGTGGATTGGTTCCACGTAGTAAAGCTGTTCAACGGTGCCGTAGACGAAGTAAGGCGTAAGGAGGGCAAAAAATGCTCCATGCCTCGTGGAACACGTTGGGCAGTACTAAAAAGGGCTGACGGGCCTCTGACAGAACATCAGCAGGAGCTATTATCCCAATTGGAAGAGTTTGCAAAAAATACAGCCACGGCATGGCGAATAAAAGAGATGCTGAGGTGGATAAATGAGGCATCCACATCCCAAGGTGCTGCGTGGAGACTTACCAAGTGTTTAAATTATGCCAGCAGTCTGGTTAAGGACAATCCTGATCTCAAGCCTGTAAAAAAGGCGTTAAATACGGTTCGTAAACACAAAGATCGAATAGTGTCTCGATGGGGCAATGATTACAGCAATGCCCTGCTTGAAGGAATGAACGGTTTATTTCAGGCTGCAAGAACCAGAGCCCGTGGATACAGGAATGCTCAAACCTTCATTACCATGATCTACCTCATTGGAGCGCCCATGGGTCATTTCCTGAAATCCACATGAAACGTCGAAGAACCAAAAAACATGCATCAGTGAACGATCCTGGTGAGCCTGGTAAGAAGTATGTCCAATTCCTGGTCACCTCTCCTGAAATGCTTCTTCTGCATGGCAATCTTGAACTGGCCTTCACACATCCTGAAAAAGGGGAGAAGGGTCTCCCGGTCCGCCTCGTGGGACATGTAGATCACGCCGCCGGGAGCCAAGTACTCATTCAGCACGTTCAGAAGGGGCGGGAAGAAACGCTTATGGAACAGGACCTCTGACGCGAGTATTATGTCAAACTTGCCGAGGTCCGAGGGCTCAAACCAGTCCAGGGGCTCGCACTTGAGATTGGAACAGCCGTTTATGATGGCGGACGCCCTGGCAAAGTCCAGGATCTCGTTTTCATAGTCCGTCACTGTCACATCATGGCCAAAGGAACTGGCAACCATGCCGGGGACCGCCAGGCCTGCGCCAACCTCAAGGATTCTCCGGCCAGGCTCAACCGGCATCCCGGCAATAAATTCTGCAAGAACCAGGGATGCCTCCCATATCTTGACCCAGAATGGAAATTCCGGGGCATTCTTGAACACGTCCCCGGTAAGCAGAGGCGTGAGGTCAGCCACGTGCAGGAAGTAAAATGTCTTTCCCAGGACCTTGACACATTCAAAATCCAGCTCGTACTTGGACATGAGCCTCTTCACGATGGGCAGGGCATCCTCCGGCACCGCCACCTTCTTTGCCCTTCCCTGCTCGTCTCCCCTGCCCCTTTCAGTAGATACTCTGAGCTTTAACATCAGGCTGCCTGCCTTTCCCTGCGGCGTTTTTCCTTTTCCTCGTAAAACACCCTGCCGGTACCAGCCGGTATCAGCCTGCCCATGATGACGTTCTCCTTCAGGCCCCTCAGGTAGTCCACCTTGCCTGCAATAGATGCGTCTGTCAGCACCTTGGTAGTCTCCTGGAAGGATGCGGCCGAGATAAAGCTGTCAGTGGTCAGGGAGGCCCTGGTGATTCCAAGCAGCATGGGCTCTGCGGTGGCAGGCTCTCCGCCCTTAGCCATGATCCGCTCGTTTTCCTCCTCGAACCGGTGCCTTTCCACCTGTTCACCGAGCATGAAGCTGCTGTCGCCAACACCTGTAATCTTGACCCTCTTCAGCATCTGGCGCACGATTATTTCTATATGCTTGTCATTAATCCTGACGCCCTGGAGCCTGTAAACCTCCTGGATCTCGTTCACCAAGTAACGGGCCAGCTCCTTCTCACCCTTGACCCTGAGGAGGTCATGGGGATTTATGACACCGTCCATCAGGGGTTCACCTGCACGGACATAATCGCCTTCATGGACATTTATATGCTTGCCCCTGGGCACCAGGTATTCCCTGGGTTCACCGAACTCAGGAGTGATTATTATGCGGCGCTTGTGCTTGATATCCTTGCCAAAAGAGACTACGCCGTCGATCTCGGAGATTATTGTGTATTCCTTGGGCTTCCTGACCTCGAACAGCTCTGCCACCCTGGGAAGACCGCCTGTTATGTCCTTGGTCTTGGTGGTTTCCCTAGGGATCTTGGCAACGATCTGGCCGGGTTGCACCATGTCTCCCTCGTTAACGGTTATAATGGCCCCGACAGGCAACAGATAGCGGGCTTCTCCCTTTGTCTTCACCAGTTTCTTTGTCCTGCCGCGCTCGTTCTTGATGGAAATCCTGGGCCTGTATTCCGCAGCCTTGTGCTGTATTACCACCTTGCTGGACTTCCCGGTAACCGGATCAACCTTTTCCTGGATGGTGACGCCCTCTATGATATCACCAAATTTTACCTTACCCTCTACCTCGGTGAGGATAGGGATGGTAAACGGGTCCCACTGGGCCAGCTTGGTACCCGGCTCCACCTCCTGGCCTTCCTTTACCAGGAGTTCGGCCCCGTAAATCACTGGAAAGCGCTCACGCTCGCGGCCATCCGGATCTGTGATGAGAATTTCACCGTTGCGGTTCAGCACGACCTCTCTGCCCTCAACATTCACTACAGAGATGAGCCGTTCAAACTTCACCTTGCCGGAACCGTGAGACCTGATCTCTGCCTGCTCCACCTTGCCGCTGGCCGTGCCGCCGATATGAAAGGTACGCATGGTAAGCTGTGTTCCGGGCTCACCGATGGACTCTGCGGCAATGATACCAACTGCCTCGCCCGGGGCCACCATCCTGCCCCTGGCAAGGTCGCGCCCATAACACTTGGCACACACGCCGAACGGGGCCCTGCAGGCCAGCACGGAACGTATCTCCACCTTTGATATGCCTGCATCTTCCAGCTTTTTAACCTTTTCCTCGTCGATCTCCTGATTAGACTCCACAAGCACCTCGCCGGTAACAGGATCAACGATGTCCATAAGGGCAACCCTGCCAAGGACCCTTTCGCCAACCCTCTGAATGATCTCGCCGCCCTCCATGAGGTGTTCGATCTCTATGCCGTCAATGGTGCCGCAGTCCGGTATGGTAATGGTGGAATCCTGGGCAACGTCAACGAGACGCCTGGTCAGGTAGCCGGAGTTGGCTGTCTTCAGGGCCGTGTCCGCAAGCCCCTTCCTGGCACCGTGCGTGGAGATAAAATATTCCAACACGCCAAGGCCCTCGCGGAAGTTGGCCATGATGGGTGTTTCAATGATCTCACCAGAAGGCTTGGCCATGAGCCCGCGCATGCCTGCGAGCTGCCTGATCTGATCCTTGCTGCCCCTTGCGCCGGAATCAGCCATGACGAAAATGGGGTTGAAACTCGGGCCTTCCACCTTCTTGCCGTCTGCGGTCTCGAAAAACTCCGTGGAGATGTCCTTCATCATCTCCTTGGCTACCTCGTCTGTGGCCCTGGTCCAGATATCGATAACCTTGTTGTATCTTTCACCGTCGGTTATGAGACCCTCGGCATACTGGCGCTGAACCTCGGCAACCTCCTCCTGTGCCTTTTTCAATATCTTCCGCTTGTTGGCAGGTATGTGCATGTCGTTTATGGAAATGGATATACCTGCCAGGGTAGCGTGATAATAGCCAAGATTCTTGAGTCTGTCCGCCATGATACAGGTCTTCTTGGCACCGGCAAGACGGTACGCCATGTCTATCAGGCGGCCCAGGTCCTTCTTCTTCATGACCTTGTTTACCAGGGAAAACGGCACCTCGTCAGGAATTATGTCGTACAGGAGGACACGGCCGGCAGTAGTATCCACCAGCTCTCCGTCCAGCATGACCTTGATTTTGGCCTGCAGCTCCACGATACCCTGCTCGTAGGCCATGATTACCTCGTCCAGGGAACTGAAGGCCTTGCCCTCGCCCCTGGCATTTATCTTGTCCCTGGTCATGTAGTAAACACCCAGGACCACGTCCTGCGTGGCGGTGATGATAGGGCCGCCGTGGGCAGGAGAAAGAATGTTATTGGTGGACATCATGAGCACCCTGGCCTCGGACTGGGCCTCTACCGAAAGGGGCACGTGCACCGCCATCTGGTCGCCGTCAAAGTCCGCATTGTACGCAGAGCAGACCAGTGGATGCAGCATGATGGCCTTGCCTTCCACGAGCACTGGCTCGAATGCCTGTATTCCGAGCCTGTGAAGCGTGGGAGCACGGTTAAGGAGCACCGGGTGCTCACGCACCACCTCGTCCAGGGCATCCCAGACCTCGGGAAGTTCCTTTTCCACCATCCTCTTTGCGCTCTTTATGGTGGAAACAAGGCCCTTCTCCTCTAACTTGTTGTAGATAAAGGGCTTAAACAGCTCGATAGCCATCCTCTTTGGCAGACCGCACTCGTGCAGCTTGAGCTCCGGGCCCACCACGATGACAGAACGGCCTGAATAGTCCACGCGCTTTCCAAGGAGATTCTGGCGGAAACGGCCCTGCTTCCCTTTGAGCATGTCGGAAAGGGACTTGAGAGGGCGCTTGTTGGGACCGGTAACCACCCTTCCGCGCCTGCCGTTGTCAAAGAGCACGTCAACCGCCTCCTGGAGCATGCGCTTCTCATTGCGGATGATGATCTCCGGTGCATCCAGGTCCTTTAGGCGCTTCAGCCTGTTGTTCCGGTTTATGACCCTGCGGTACAGGTCGTTGAGATCTGAAGTGGCGAACCTGCCGCCGTCCAGGGGCACCAGGGGCCTTAGATCAGGTGGCAGCACAGGGATAATGTTCAGGATCATCCACTCCGGCTTGTTGCCTGAACCACGGAAGGCCTCTACCACCCGGAGGCGCTTCCCGAGCTTCTTGCGCTTGGCCTCGGACCTGGTCTTCTGCATCTCCTCCCTGAGTTCTACAGAGATGGCATCCAGGTCCAGGTGCTTCAAAAGGTAATGGACAGCCTCGGCACCGATACCTACTTCGAACTTGTCCCCGAACTGCTCATAATGCTGCTGATAGACCTCGTCTGACATGATCATGCCAACGGGAATCTCGGAAAGCTGGGATTCCAGCACAATATGGGACTCGAAATACAGGACTCTCTCGAGCTCCTTAAGGCTCAGGTCCAGGAGAGAGCCTATCTTGCTGGGCAGGCTCTTCAGGAACCAGATATGGGCCACCGGGGCTGCAAGGGAGATATGGGCCATGCGCTGACGGCGGACCTTGGACTGGATAACCTCCACACCGCACTTCTCGCACACCACGCCCCTGTGTTTCATCCTCTTGTACTTGCCGCAAAGACACTCGTAATCTTTTACTGGCCCAAAAATCTTGGCACAAAACAGGCCGTCACGTTCCGGCTTGAAAGTGCGATAATTGATGGTTTCCGGCTGCTTTACCTCTCCATGAGAACGTTTCAGTATGACATCGGGAGAGGATATTGATATGCGTACGGATTTAAAATTGAGCGGATCCTTGGGCTTGGTAAACAGAGCGGTAAGATCGTCCATAAAATAGGCCTCTTATATTTATTAAAATCTTGTAATCTTAATCTGTTATACTATTTATCGATGACTTTCAGTCAAGAGCTGAACAGGCCTGGCAGTTCTGGCGTGCCATTAAAAAGCCACCCTCTGCCAGCCATTTTACAGGCTATTCCAGGAGTTCTATGTCCATGCACAGGCCCTGGAGCTCCTTCACCAGGACATTGAAAGACTCGGGAAGCCCGGCCTCCAGGAAATTGTTACCCTTTACTATCTTTTCGTACATCCTTGACCTGCCGGTAACGTCATCCGACTTAACAGTCAGGAATTCCTGGAGAGAATACGCCGCTCCATAGGCCTCCATCGCCCAGACCTCCATTTCCCCAAGGCGCTGGCCGCCAAACTGGGCCTTGCCACCAAGGGGCTGCTGTGTAACCAGGGAATAAGGCCCGGTGGAACGCGCGTGTATCTTGTCAGAAACCAGATGGTGAAGCTTAAGGATATACATAACGCCGACAGTGATCTTTTCCTTGAAAGGCTCACCTGTCAAGCCATTGTAAAGGGTGACCTGGCCGGTTTCCGGCTGGCCTGCAGCCCTCAGAAGTTTCTTTATCGCATCCTCGTCTGCCCCGTCGAATACAGGAGTGGCAACCGGCACCCCGTTTTCCAGGTGCTGGGCAAGCTCCCTTATCTCTCCGTCATCGAGCCCATCCAGCAGTTCCTGGAGCTCGGATTCGGTGTAGATCTCAGCCATCTTGGCCTTGACCTTTTCTATATCCGCGTTCCTTGCAAGCGCTGCAATCTGCTCTCCGAGCTTCTTTGCGCCCCAGCCAAGATGTATCTCCAGGATCTGGCCAACATTCATACGCGAGGGGACTCCAAGAGGATTCAGAATAATGTCAACAGGCGTGCCGTCCTCAAAATAGGGCATGTCCTCTACCGGCACGATCCTGGATACAACACCCTTGTTCCCATGGCGGCCAGCCATCTTGTCGCCCACCTCCAGCTTGCGTTTCATGGCCACGTAGACCCTGACCATCTTGATAACACCTGGAGGCAGGTCATCACCCTTCTTAAGCCTCTCGATCTTGCCCTCGAAAAATTTCTTTATCCTGTCTATCTCCGACTCATACCAGTCCAGGATGTCCTGCACAAAAGGATCTGCGGAACTTTTTCCCTCAAGAATAAGGTCCCTGAGCCTGTGAAGAGGCACCTTGGCAAGGGCCTCGGGGGTTATCTTCTTGCCGGCCTCAAGACACAACCTGTGGCGGCCGTCTTTTATTGCCACAGCAGGCTTCTTGCCCACGAGATGTTTCTCGAGCTTTTTCAGGGTGGTGCGCCTGATAACGTTTATCTCGTCTTCCTGGTCCTGCATTATTGCCGCAATCTCCAGGTCTTCTATCCGCCTGGCCCTTTCGTCCTTTGCTATGCCCTTTCTTGAGAAGACCCTGGCATCCACCACGACACCCTGTATTCCAGGAGGAACACGCAGGGATGTATCCTTCACGTCCCCGGCCTTTTCGCCAAAGATGGCCCTCAGAAGCTTTTCCTCTGGCGACAGCTGGGTTTCTCCCTTGGGAGTGACCTTGCCAACCAGGATATCACCGGCCTTTACCTCTGCCCCCACCCGGATAATGCCTGCATCATCCAGGTTTCTCAGGGCTTCATCACCAACATTCGGAATATCGCGGGTTATCTCCTCGCGTCCGAGCTTGGTATCCCTTGCCTCTACCTCAAACTCTTCTATGTGGACCGAGGTGTATACATCATCCTGGATCAGACGCTCGCTGACAATAATGGCGTCCTCAAAATTGTATCCACGCCAGGGCATGAAGGCCACCACCACGTTCTTGCCAAGGGCCAGCTCTCCATTGTTGGTGGATGCGCCGTCAACAAGGACCTGTCCCTTTTTTATCCGCTCACCTGGCTTTACTATGGGGGTCTGGTCCATTGTAGTGGTCTGGTTGGACTTCTGGTACTTGATAAGCTTGAATATCTCTACTTCAACCGGCTTGCCAGTCTCCTTGTCCTCTTCGTAGGCCACCACCAGGCGGTTGGCGTCCACATCTTCTATCCAGCCATCACGCTTGGCAATAATGGCCACACCTGAATCCCGTGCCACTGGCTTTTCTATGCCGGTTCCAACCAGGGGGGCATCGCATTTCAGGAGCGGAACTGCCTGGCGCTGCATGTTGGAGCCCATAAGGGCCCTGTTAGCGTCATCATTTTCCAGGAACGGTATAAGGCCGGCTGATACGCTGACAAGCTGGTTAGGGGCAATATCAATGGCCGTGACCTCTTCGGCAGGCGCCATGAAGAATTCACCCCTTTTCCGCACACCGACAAAATCCTCTACTATGCGGCCATTCTCATCCAGCTTTATGGTTGACTGGGATATGACATGCCCCTCTTCCTCTGAGGCGGTCACGTAAACTATCTCGTCAGTAAGCTTTCTGTCCTTCACAAGCCTGAGAGGTGTCTCGATAAAGCCATATTCATTCACCCTGCCATAGGTGGCAAGTGAAACAATCAGACCGATATTCGGACCTTCAGGGGTCTCTATGGGGCATATCCTGCCGTAATGGGTTGGATGCACGTCGCGCACCTCGAAACCCGCCCTCTCGCGGGAGAGGCCTCCGGGGCCAAGGGCAGAAAGACGCCTCTTGTGTGTAATCTCGGACAGCGGATTGGTCTGATCCATGAACTGGGAAAGCTGGCTGGAACCGAAAAATTCCTTGATGACCGAGGTAACCGGCTTTGGATTGACCAGGTCATTGGGCATGAGGGCCTCTATTTCCTGGAGGGTCATACGTTCCTTGATGGCCCTTTCCATGCGCACAAGACCGATCCTGTACTGGTTCTCTATGAGTTCTCCCACAGACCGCACCCTTCTGTTGCCAAGGTGATCTATATCGTCAACCGGCCCCTGGGAATCCTTAAGATGGATCAGCTCCTTAACTATGTAGATAATGTCAGAGGGGATAAGCACCCGCTGGGAGAGTGGCACATCGAGGCCCAGCCGCTGGTTCAGCTTGTAACGGCCCACCTCGGACAGGTCATAGGTATCCGGCTTGAAAAACAATGATTCAAAGAACTTCTGTGCCACATCGGCAATGAGAGGGCTGGACGGCCGCAGGCGGCGGTATATCTCCAGGATAGCGTCTTCCTTGGTTTCCACCTTGTCAACAAGGAGCGTATCTCTCATGGAAGAGCTGACCCTTATACCGTCTATAAAAAGGGTATTTATCTCAGTAATGCCATTTTCACGCAGTATATCAAGATCTTCTTCAGCAAGCCTGGTATTTTTGGGTATCAGTATCTCACCGGTAGCGGCATCAACCACGTCCTGCGCAATAACCTTGCCGATGAGGTCATCCTCGTCAACCGGAATCCTCTCTATGCCGTGCTCGGCAAACCTCCTGAGCATGGCCTTGGATATCTTCCTGTGCCGTTTAAGCAGCACCTCACCGGTCTCTGGATTAAGCACGTCCATGCTGGCCCGCTGTCCCTTGAGCAGCTCGGGAATCACCTTCCTGTAAACCAGCTTGCCCTCAAGATAATAGGTATCCCATTGATAAAATTCTTTAAGGATATCGTCAGTAGAGAGACCTATGGCCTTGAGCAGGATGGTGGCTGGAAACTTGCGGCGCCTGTCTATCCTCACGTGGAGTATGTCCTTGGGATCAAACTCGAAATCCAGCCAAGACCCGCGGACAGGTATCACCCGGCAGGAATAGAGGAGTTTACCGCTGGAATGTGTCTTGCCCTTGTCATGATCGAAAAATACTCCAGGAGACCTCTGGAGCTGGCTGACCACCACCCTCTCAGTACCGTTTATAATGAAGGTGCCGGTCCTGGTCATTATCGGGATGGTGCCAAAATATATCTCCTGCTCCTTGATATCCCTGATACTCTGCACCCCGGTATCCTTATCCACATCATAAGACAGCAATCTTATTACTATCTTTACAGGGGCCTCGTACGTGCTTCCCCTGGAAAGGCATTCCTCCTGGGAATATTTTGGCTCTCCTATCGTATACTTGACAAACTCAAGGGACGAGGCCCCGGTGAAATCATTGATGGGGAACACATTCTTGAAAACTGCCTGGAGGCCAAGCTCTTTCCTGGCTTCAGGCGTTACATCCCTTTGTAGAAATTTTTCATATGGTTTTTGTTGAACTTCAATAAGATGGGGTATTCCAACCGCCCTTTTTACCTTGCCGAAACTCTTTCTAATAGAAAAATTCTGGATACTTAACATAGACGATGCCTCAAAGTGGCCGGATATTGACGCTGAAACTGATGACTGTGAAAAAATCTAAAAAGGGTCAGAGGCACCTGCCCAAGCAAGTGCCTCCTGGGGAAAACTGACTGTTACTTGATTTCTACCTTGGCTCCAACTGCTTCTATCTGTTCCTTGATCTTCTCAGCCTCTTCCTTGGATACACCTTCCTTGATGGGCTTGGGAGCGCTCTCTACCAGGTCCTTTGCCTCCTTGAGACCAAGACCGGTCACTGCCCTGACTTCCTTGATGACCTTGATCTTCTGACTGCCGAAATCCTGGAGGACAACGTCAAACTCGGTCTTTTCCTCCTCGGCACCGCCTGCCTCACCTGCCGGGGCAGCACCAGCAGCTGCCACAGCTACCGGTGCAGCTGCAGATACGCCAAACTTGTCTTCAAGCTCCTTGATGAACTCGGAGAGTTCAAGCACTGTCATATTTGATATAAACTCAATTACATCTTCCTTGGTTACAGCCATTTTATCTGATTCCTCCTGAAATATTTAAGCAATATGATTTGAACAAAACCCATTAAAATGCATCAGCCTGTATTAAAGCATGATGCGATGCTACTGTTTCTGCTCTTCAATAGCCCGCAGTGCGTAAAGAAATTTCCGCGGGATACCTGACAGTACCTGTACGAGATTGGTAGGCGTGGCAACCAGAACAGACAGCATCTGGGCAATAAGAACCTCCCTGCTTGGAAGCTTGGACAATGCCTCGATACCAGCAGCATCCATGAGCTTGCCGTTCAGAATGCCGTTCCTGACCTTGAGTGCCTCGTGATCCTTGGCAAAATCCATAATCACCTTTGCGACCTGCACAGGATCTTCGTAGGCAAATACAGCGGCATTCGGGCCCTGAAAGGATTCGAGCAGGGGCTCTGCCTCCGTGCCCTTGATGGCAATACGGAAAAGAGTATTCTTGGAGACCTTTAATTCCCCCTGGACATCTCTCAGCTTTGCCCTGAATTCGGTGACGTCATTTACGCTAAGCCCTGGAAATTCCACCAGGGTAACTGAAACAGACCTGGAAAACTTGTCGTGTAGCTGTTCTACCAGGGCTTCCTTCTGACTTCTGTTAAGTGGCAATTTTATCCCCCCTTTCTGCCATAGACAGTTTATTTACTGCCAAAGCAGTGGTCACTCCGGTCTAGGTAGGTGAGACGGCTTACTGTCTCATTAAACACCAGGTACCTACTGTCTTTGACTTTACGAGCGCCCGGTGAGGACGCACATAAGTTTAAAAAATTAAATTCTCTGTAAAAACCTCGACAGGCACAATGCCAAGCACAGACCCACCCAAGATAAAAAATGGATTTAATACAGGATTTCAACAAATTATTGACTGGAGCAGACCATCAATACTGACACTGAGCCTGCCGGGAACAGTTACAGGCATAGTCTCCGCAGTCCGTGCAGACAACAATTCCATGATGCAAAAAAAGCTTGCTGCCCGAGAAGTCTGTAAAGTTTCAGCCTTGACAAGATCAAGCTGCGGCACTCTTCAGCTCTGATGGTTCGAGTCTCACTCCAGGCCCCATGGTGGTGGAAAGGGCAGCCCCTTTTACATAAGTGCCCTTGGCAGATGCAGGCTTCAACCTCAAAATGGTGTCAGCCACTGCTGAAAAATTTTCCTCGAGCTTTTCAGGGGCAAACGACGACCTGCCTATGGGCAGATGAAGCACTCCAGCCCGGTCAACACGGAAATCCACCTTGCCACCCTTGATATCCTTGACCGCCTTGGCCACATCAAAGGTAACGGTCCCTGTCTTTGCATTTGGCATCAGCCCTCTTGGCCCAAGAATACGGCCAAGCTTGCCAACTACTCCCATCATATCAGGAGTGGCCACAACCTTATCAAAATCAAGCCAGCCTTCCTTCTGTATCTTTTCAGCCAATTCCTCGCCGCCTACATAATCAGCACCGGCTTCCTCGGCCTCCTTGATCTTTTCGCCCTTTGCAAATACAAGAACCTTTGCGGTCTTGCCAGTACCATGCGGCAATACTACTGAGCCCCTTATATTCTGATCCGCCTTCCTGGGATCCACTCCGAGATTCACGGCAAGATCTACACTCTCGTCAAAATTGGCGTAATGGGTCTGCAGTACCAGCTTGACTGCTTCATCCAAAGTATATTTTTTATTACTATCAACCAGTTCTCTGGCCTTCTGATATTTTTTGCCTCTTTTACCCATGGCTTTTCACCCTTATTACTGATTGACTACTTCAATTCCCATGCTGCGGGCAGTGCCCTCGATGGTCCTGACGGCGGCATCAAGATCCGCAGCAGTAAGATCAGGCATCTTGGTCTTTGCTATCTCGGCACACTGTGCCCTGGTCACAGTACCAACCTTTTCCCTGTTAGGGACACCGGAACCCTTTTCTATCCCGGCAGCCTTTTTCAAAAGCAGGGACGCCGGGGGGGTCTTCATGATGAAGCTGAAAGACCTGTCGGCATAGACCGTAATCACCACCGGAATTATCATCCCGGCCTGATCAGCAGTCTTGGCATTAAATGCCTTTACAAACTCCATAATATTGACACCCTGCTGCCCAAGGGCGGGCCCTACTGGAGGTGAGGGGCTTGCCTGACCGGCAGGGATCTGCAGTTTTATATAACCAGCCACTTTCTTAGCCATAATGTTACTCCTTAGAGATAAAAACCTTACTTCTTACTTATAGTTAAGCTTAACCAGCCTTCTGTATATGGCCAAACTCCAATTCTACCGGCGTGGAGCGCCCGAAAATCGATACCAGGACTGTAACCTTGCCCTTTTCAGGCTTTACATCCTCGATAATGCCATTGAAATTGGCAAAGGGCCCTTCTGTAACTATCACCTTTTCTCCAGGCAGATAGTCATACTTGGGACGGGGATTGACAGAGCGCTCTTCCATCTGCCTGATAATTTTTTCCGCTTCCTTGTCAGGCAAGGGAACGGGATTATTCTGACCTCCCACAAACCCCGTAACCTTCGGAGTGTCCTGCACGAGATGCCATGTCTCCTTGTTGAATTCCATCTTCACAAGGATATATCCCGGATAGACCTTTCTGGCAGAAGTGCGCTTCTCTCCCTTGACAACCTCCACAACCTTTTCGGTAGGCACAACGATATCTGAAAACTTGTCCTCCATGCCATAGCGCCTGATACGCTCTTCGAGAGAGGTCTTCACCTTGTTTTCAAAACCGGAATAGGTATGCACAATATACCACTTTTTTGACATAAAATCGCCTTTTAACAGCCTAACCTATCAGCATGCCGACGAGCTTGGAGAGGGAGATATCCACGAGTCCGAGGTAACATGAGAAGAATATGGTTATTGCAAGCACTGCAATGGTGAGAGAAATCGTCTCTTTTCTGGATGCCCAGGTAATCTTATCGAACTCTGCCCTTACGTCTGACAGGAACTGCCTGAACAACGCGATCTTGCCTACAGGCTCTTGTTTTAAGACCTCGCGTTTTCTGGACGATGCAGAAGCCGAAGAACCTGCAGCAGCATCACCGGCTGTGGACGGTGCAGCCTTGACAGCTCTGGCATTGCCGCCTGCCTTGACTTT
>Ga0256831_1001108_pt1 | contig 14190 bp, 15 predicted proteins | sample 132544metaG_FD_189087 | JGI IMG/M metagenome (GOLD analysis project Ga0256831, IMG submission 189087) | Hydrothermal vent microbial communities from Lau Basin, Pacific Ocean - 132-544 | ecosystem: Environmental > Aquatic > Marine > Hydrothermal vents | place: Pacific Ocean: Lau Basin | collected...
GTAATCGTGTTTACACTGCAATGGAAATAATAGGCTGGTTCCGGCCGCTGTGTTTGGCATGGTACAGAGCACTGACCACTTTTTTATTATAAAATAAGTGATAAATTTTGTTATATCAGCCTGTTCTAATTTTATATTTTTTGAAACAGAGTAAATTCAGGTTTTATTATGCCATCTGTACAGCTACAAAACAGCCCCTTTCTGATTGAAAATGAACAGCAGTACCGGCAATGGAAGCAGCACAAGCTGAAAGCTTATCCAGAGTCTATTAAAGAGCTGACGGTAAGCATTACCGATCCCTTTAAGCTGAGTGAGCAGGAATTTCAAGCCATTAAAGCACGGCTGCAGAAAGCCAATATGGTTATTTACGATCTGGGTAATAATAGCAATGCAGAAGACAGGAATATTCCTGAACAGCTGGGGCGGCAGCTGGGAATTTCTTCACTGGATAAAAATGAATGTGCGGATAATGACGGCTTTACTTCAATTCAGGTTGTCGATCAGGGTTTACATGCCATGTATATTCCTTATAGCGAAAAAGGCATTAACTGGCATACTGACGGCTACTATAATCGTTTGTCGGAACAGATATACAGTATGATCCTGCACTGTGTCCGTCCTGCTGCAGAAGGCGGAGAGAATCAGCTCTGGGATCATGAAATAGTGTATATCCTGCTGCGTGATAAAAACCCGGAGTATATTCAGGCTCTCATGCAGAGTGATGCCATGACTATTCCCAAAAATGTGATAGACGGTGAGTTAATCCGTCCGGATCGCAGCGGGCCGGTATTTATAATCACAGAAGAAGGGTGTTTGCATATGCGTTATACAGCACGCGCCAGAAATGTGATCTGGAAAGATGATCCGCTGACTCAGGAAGCACAGCAGGTATTAAGAGACATATTAAACAGTGAGTCAGCCTATAAGTTTGAAGGTCAGCTGGCTGCCGGGCAGGGACTTATCTGCAATAATGTCCTGCATACCCGCAGGGCGTTTAAAGACGATCCGCAACAGCCCCGTTTATTATACCGGGGACGATACTTTGATAAGATAAACTTTAAAAACAGCTAGAAAACCGCTTAACTCACCATTTTTCAGTAGTCAGATACTTCTCCAGCCGGTGGATTTTATTGCTGGCGTCCATAAACTCCTGCTGGCTCATAGTGGTCTTATCCGGTTTGCAGTAAGCATAGACATCACTATCACGCATTTGCAGATTGTCCTCTGCCCGCAATACCTTGCGCATAATAATGCTGGTTTTTACACATTGTTCCAGATCGCTAAAGGACTTCTCCATGGTCTGCTGAAACTCAGTATTGGAACCATTGGAAATACCGCTGATAACCAGAAATAAAATAAATTTCACTTAACACTGCTCCCAGGGCAAACCATGAAAACGCCAGCCGCCGACCGTACTGCGCTGGTGCAGTTCATTGAGTTCGCCTTCAAAACCTTCATCGACATTATACACATTGTCAAAACCATTATTGAGCAGATGGAGACCGGCTTCATAAGAACGCTTGCCGCTGCGGCAGATCAGAATAATGGCCGGATGCTGATCCTGTTCACCACATACTCCGCCCAGAATCAGTTTACGGATTTCTATAGCAAACTGGGGATTAATATCCCAGTCCGGCTCATCAATCCAGGCAATATGCACCGCCCCCTTTGGGTGGCCGACAAATAAAAACTCCATGGAAGAACGCACATCAATTAATAGCGCATCAGGCTGTTCCTGCAACATACGGGCTGTCTCCTTTGGAGACAGCGGAATCGGTTCCTTATTACTCATCGGGGTTCCTGTAGGGTGATATAAAAATGCTTAAGACAGATTATAGGTAAATTTGTATAAAATAACAGAAAGTTTAAAATATAGACGAATATTACTGATTATAATGACAGGTGGCATAGATGGTCGGCAGGCGCAGAGCAATAAAAAAGAAAAAAGATCCGGCAAAGCTGGATGCTATTGTTAAAAAAGCCAAGGTACAGATCAGCGAGCGGGAAAAAGGCTATCGGGAACAGTCCCTGAAAATCCATCCCTGGGTCTGCGGGCGCTGCGGAAAAACCTTTACCCGTGAAAACCTGCATCTGCTGACCGTGCATCATATTGATCACGATCATAATAATAATCCGCCGGACGGCAGCAACTGGGAAAATCTGTGTATTTACTGCCACGATAATGAGCACCAGAAAATGAATGAATATCTGGAGTTTGGTGATGTGGCGGTTAATAAGGAAAGTGAAGCGGCCACTCATAACCCATTTGCAGATTTAAAGTCCCTGCTTGATAAAGATGAAAAATAACTTAATGCCGATTGCTTGCGGTCATTATTTAAAAAGCGTTATACTCAAATTACTCTGAGGTATTTCAGATATATAATAGACAAAGGTACAGCCAGCATGTACCACGCAATTAAAAAAAAGGATTTACAGGCACTTCTGGATATTTTAAACCAGTCTCATCAATGTGTCGGTCCACTCGTTTCTGAACAGACATTAAAATATTCTTCTATTAGCAAACTCTCACAGCTTCCCCTGGGTTATAGCGATCAGCAGCAACCCGGTGAATATCGTCTTAATTATAATTCACAGTCCAGTTATTATTTTTCCATTACCACAGGAGCGCAGGGCGTTAAACCATGGCTGTTTAAACCGGAACAAAAACTGTGGTCGGTGAATAAACAAAATGGCAGTATTGAATTTAATGAAGCGTTAAGTGAACAGAAGCCGCTGGCGATTGTTGGTTTAAGAGCCTGTGATCTGGCAGCCCTTAAATTACAGGATCAGCATTTTTTACAGCAGCAGTATATTGATCCCTATTATGCTCAACACAGGGAAAACCTGTTTATTGTGGCGGTTAACTGTCACCGCAGTGTGGATACCTGTTTCTGTGCTTCAACCGGTGACGGTCCGGAAGTAAAGAATGCTTATGATCTATTGCTGACAGAGCTGGAACAGGACTTTGTTATTCAAAGCGGTTCAGAAGCCGGCCGGAATGTACTGGAAATACTCTCGTCCCGGATACCGTTACATATTGTCACAGCAGAACAGGAACAGGAAAAACAGCAGGGACTGGATAAAGCATCACAGCAGGTACGTCGGATACCGGATCGGCCGGTGGCTCAGTTATTATCCCATCGCCTGAATCACCAGCAATGGAACCGGATTGCTCAACGCTGCTTAAGTTGCGGCAACTGTACCATGGTCTGCCCCAGTTGTTTCTGTCATAAGGAATATGATGAACCGGCTCTGGATCTAACAGGCAGTACCCATATTCGTCAGTGGGATTCCTGTTTTACAGCCGAACACAGTTACATTGCCGGTTTTCATTTTCGCAAAGAAACCCGTCAGCATTACCGGCAGTGGCTGACCCACAAATTTGCCTTCTGGCATGAACAGTATGGCCGCAGCGGCTGTACCGGCTGCGGACGCTGTATCAGCTGGTGTCCCGTGGGTATTGATGTGACCGAAGAACTGGAACTATTGTGTCAGGAGCCCAGTTGCTATGTTGATGGATAAAAAGTTGACTAATAAAAAGCCTCTGAACCCTTATTTACCTGCCATAGCCACAGTGCTGGAGAACCGGTTTGAAACACCGGATATTTTTACCCTGCGTTTAAAGTTTAAGGACCCTCAACTGGCCGGGCAATATCACTTTGAACCGGGACAGTTTAATATGCTGTATATGCCGGGTGTGGGGGAGGTACCGATATCTATAGTTTCAGATCCTGACGATATACATATTATAGATCATACCATTCGTGCAGTAGGCCGGGTGACCCGGGTTTTGCAGCAGCTGAAGGCCGGTGATGAAATCGGTATCCGCGGCCCCTATGGCAGCAGCTGGCCCATGGCTCAGATCAAACAGCAGGATGTGCTGATAATTACCGGGGGGTTGGGTTGTGCACCGGTAGTATCGGTGATCAATTACATTGTTAAACGCCGCAGTGATTTTGGCCGGCTGGTGATTATGCAGGGGGTTAAGCACAGCAATGATCTGATCTGGAAAGATCAATATGAACAATGGGACGCACTGGACAATACCCAGGTCGCCCTGGCAGCCAATCAGACTACACCGGCCTGGAACTGGTCATCGGGTTATGTGACGGATCTGTTTGATGAAGTCTGTTTTAATCCCATAAACAGTATTGCCATGCTTTGCGGCCCGGAGATTATGATGTCGGCTACGGTCAGGGAATTATTGCAGCGCGGTCTGAGTGAAGCACAGATCTGGCTGACCATGGAGAGAAATATGCAGTGTGCCATTGGCCATTGCGGGCACTGCCAGCACGGTTCAAAGTTTGTCTGTAAGGACGGGCCGGTATTTAATTACCCGGTGGTTAAAGACTGGTTTTTTCGGGAGGGTTTTTAATGATGGACAAACCACGGATTGCAGTTCATAAATTTGCTTCCTGTGACGGCTGCCAGCTGGCCTTTTTAAATATGGGGCCGGAGTTACTGGAGCTGGCAAACCATGTTGAGATTGTACACTTTGTTGAAGCCGGCATGGTGGCACCGGATGCCGAAGTTGATATCGCCTTTGTGGAAGGCAGTGTTTCCACAGAGGAAGACATAGAGCGTATTCACGCTATCAGAAAGCTGAGTAAGCAGGTGATCACCATTGGTGCCTGTGCCGGCAGCGGCGGATTACAGGCTTTAAGAAATCTGGCTGACGGTGAGCAATGGTTAAATGAGCTGTATCCGCAGCCGCAATATATTCAAAGCCTGAACAATACCCACCCGGTCAAAGATTATATTAAAGTGGATTTTGAAGTCTGGGGCTGTCCGGTGAGTACTCAGCAGATTAAACAGGTGGTCACGTCATTATTACTGGGTGCCAGTCCCCTGCAAAGCAAAGACAAGATCTGCCTGGAGTGTAAACGACAGCAGCGGGTCTGTACCCTCGTAACAATTCCGACAACAGGCACGCCCAAAGAGTTGGAAAACCGGCAAAAAGCCTGTCTTGGCCCCATTACTGCAGCCGGTTGCGGGGCATTGTGTCCCTCAGTCGGGCGGGCCTGTTACGGCTGTTACGGCCTGGCCGATAATGCTGAACCCGCTGCTCTGGCAAGACGTTTTGAAGGACTCGGGCTGGTCAGTAAAGCCATTGCTCAAAAACTGTTATTGTTTCACAGCCATGAAGATGCTTTACGCCGGGCGGCAGAAAATATGTCAGAGACACAGGAGGCATTCAATGGCCAGTAAAACCGTTCCTGTGCGTTTACCGGTGCTGGCCCGTGTGGAAGGTGAGGGGGCACTGGAATTTGCCATCAGAGATGGGCAGATTGAAGATCTGCAACTGCGTATATTTGAGCCGCCGCGCTATTTTGAAAAATTTTTACAGGGGCGTCATTATTCAGAAGTCCCGGATATAGTCGCCAGGATCTGCGGTATCTGCCCGGTCGCCTATCAGATGACTGCAGTGCAGGCACTGGAATCTCTGCTGGTGCCGGATATGCCGGAAGAGCTGGCTCTCTGGCTTAACAGCATGCGCCAGGTATTATATTGCGGTGAATGGATACAGAGTCATGCCCTGCATATTCATTTACTGGCGGCGCCCGATTTATTCGGTTTTGATAGTGCCATTGCCATGGCAAAAAAATACCCGGATATTGTCCAGCGGGGGGTAAGGCTGCAGGCTCTGGGCAATGATATTATCAGCCTGCTGGGCGCCCGCTCGGTGCATCCTGTCGGGGTAAAAGTGGGCGGCTTTTATAAAGCACCGGAAACTGCCCAGGTTGATGCTTTGCTGGAAAGTCTGCAGGCCTTAACAACCGAGGCTGAAGCACTGGTGCAATGGCTGGCCGCCCTGGAATTACCGCAGTCACAACAGACTTTTACCAGTGTCTCCCTGCATAATAACACCGGCTATGCCGTTTATCGGGGTAATATTATCTCGGATCAGGGGCTGGATATCAGCACCGAAGAATATCCGCAGTATTTTTCAGAATTTCAGGCGCCCCAGTCTACGGCATTTCACGCCCATCTTCAGGGTCAGCCTTATCTGGTGGGGCCGCTGGCACGGCTGAATAATAATGCGGCTCAGTTACAGCCGCAAACGCTCACTCTGCTGGAAAGCCTGCCGGTGCAGTTTCCCGATAATAATATGTTTAATAGTATTATTGCCCGCGCTCTGGAAATCCATCACTGTATTATTACGGCCATAGCACTGCTGCAGAATTATCAACCGCCGGCACAGCCATGGCATCCGGTCACTTTACAGGCCGGAGAATGCAGCGGTGCAACAGAAGCGCCTCGCGGCCTGCTCTGGCATTATTATAAACTGGACAAAGCCGGCAATATTGTATCCGCCAATATTATTCCGCCCACCAGCCAGAACCAGGCACGTATAGAAGCGGATTTACAGATCACTTTACAAAATTACCTGCTGGAGAAAGGCGAAGCTTATACCGAAGACAGGGTGCGGCAGCTGGGTGAGCAGGTAATAAGAAATTATGACCCCTGTATTTCCTGTGCCACGCATTTTCTCAGGCTTAAAATTCATGCCTGATGAGCAGGCTGTTAACACTCTGGTCATTGGCCTGGGTTCTTATTATGGGCATGATGTATCAGGTCTTGAACTGATACCGGTGCTTAAAAACAGATTTTCAGAATACCCTCAGTTATATTTTTACACCACCAATAATCCTCAGGACATCCTGGTATTAACAGAAAAGCTCAAACAACAAAGCCTTAAACAACTGATCATTCTGGATGCACTGCCGGAAAATTCGCCAGTGTGTGAAATCACACACTATAGTCATGAGCAACAGCAGAATATAAGCTCAGCAGTTTCGGATCATAGTGTCAGCCTTTATGAAGTGCTTGAAATGGTTAAACTGCTTTATTTCCCTGACCTCAAAATTTCCATTCTGGGCCTGCCGGACAGGCCTTTGTCCCAAATTCTTCAGCAAAGCGTTGCTTTGTTAAAGCAACTTACAAATAGTGCATAAAAATTTGTAAAAGTGTGTGAGATGACGCGGTTATTGTGTTATCTCACACACTTTTTATGGGCTGAAATAAAAAATTTTTCCCGATTAAAATCTAAGTAATTGATAAACCATAAGTCATTAAATATGGTCTGTTAATTGCTATAGGGATAAGGTTGTGAGTTTTTAATTATAAATAATAACCAATAACCTTAATCGCGGTAAATGTAATGAAACATAATCAATTTGCTAAAAATACTATTCCACTGATAACACTTTCAGTTATGTCGGCTCTGGCTGCTATGCAGGCCAAAGCGGAAGATATTCCGGCTATTACTATTGAAGCCACCAAAATTGCTGATGTCAGCGGTGATGAAGTTAAATCAGCTGATCTGGCTGAAGCCCTGAGCAGACGGACGCCTAATATTTCCATTATACGCCGCAGCGGGATTGCCAATGATATTATTCTAAGAGGGCAGAATAAGGATAATATTAATGTCTTATACGATGATGCCAAGATTTACGGTGCCTGTCCTAATCGTATGGATACCCCGATTTCTCATATCCTTACCAATAATATTGACAGCATTGAAATTATTGAAGGGCCGTATGATGTAGAAAACTTCGGTACCTTAAGCGGTGCCGTAAAAGTCACCAGTAAAAAGCCGGAAAAAGATCTGCATGGGGAGGTCAGTGTAAACTTCGGCCGCTGGAATTATGAGCGCCAGGCCATGACATTTACCGGCGGTAATGATCAGGTTCGTGGTCTGGTTACTTTATCCAATGAATCCAGTGGTCAGTATCGTGATGGTAATGGTGATGATTTTGCGGAGCAGATGGATAAGCAGGGGGTATCTGCAGGGACAAAATATAAAGATGAATACCGCAATATGGATGCTTATAAAAAGCAAACTTTTATGAGTAAATTTTATTTTAATTTAATAGAAAACCATGAAATGGGTATTAGTTATACCGCCAACCGCAGTGATGATATTTTATATCCATCAGGGAAAATGGATGCTGACTATGATGATTCCAATATTCTGAATATGGATTATACCATAACTAATCTTGGGGAATATTCAAAGAAATTATATTTTCAGTACTATGATTCTGATGTAGAACATCCTATGTCAACTTATTACAGGAATGCATCTGGTCCTACTTCTGTCAATGAGTTAATCAGTAAACTGGAAACTCGTATGCAGGGCTTTAAGGTAAAAAATACTTTTGATATTGATCCCACTATGGAAATGACCATTGGTCTGGATACCAGCTTAAGAAACTGGGATGGTCACTATATTGGTTATGGTACAAAAGCAAGTAAAACCGGCTTAATTAGTATTGACGATGTGGATACTAAAAATAAAGCCATATTTGCTGAACTGGAAAAACGTTACCAGAATTTTACTCTTAATTTTGGTGCCCGTTATGATGACACCAGTATAGAACCTGATGGTTATGACAGGGATAATGATTATGATTCATTCAGCGGCTTTGCTAATGCCACCTGGCAATACAGTAAAGTCACTACTTTTTTTGGAGGTGTGGGCAAATCTTCACGTGTACCGGATGCCCGCGAACTGTACTGGGTAGGACCTACCGGTGTACAGGGTGGTACAACGGATCTGGATGAAACAAAAAATTATGAAATAGATTTTGGTATGGAAAATAATTTTCAGGACTTAACTCTGAAAACTAAGATCTTTTACAGCTGGTTAAAAGATTATATCTACTTTAATGCAGATAATACTAAAAATACCATGATAGGACCTGCGGCATTTCATAGTTTTGAAAATATAGATGCCCATATTTATGGTTTTGATATTACCGGAGTCTATTCATTTACTGATAATATTTATATGGATTTTGGTCTGGCTTATCAGCGCGGTAAAAAGGATGATCCATTGCCAGGCCAGACAGATAAGGACCTGGCCAATATTACTCCAACCAAATTAAATCTAGGACTGAATTACGATTACTATACCAGTGATATGAGTGGTACTGCTCGGGTAGAGTTTATTGGTACAGACACCTGGGATAATTATGATGCGGATAATGGTGAACAGAAACTGTCTGGATGGGGTGTGATGAATATGAAAGTAACTCATAACCTGACCCGTAATTTTGAAGTTACCGGCGGTGTTGATAATGTCTTTGATAAAACCTATGCCATTAATAATACCTATAAGGATCTGACATTGCTGACTTCAGGTGGTGGTGACGTTATGCTGCTTAATGAGCCAGGTCGTTATTATTATATTAATGCGGCACTAAAATTCTAAAGCAGAGTGTTGTCCGGCAGGGGAGTATTTTAACCTCCCCTGCATTATATTCTTACCAGATATAAAACATAATATACCAGCTTAATCCTACCGGTATTGTTCCCACTATTATAATTACCCAGGCAGATAATCTCTGCAGCCATTGCGGCTTATTAATCTGTGCGGTTTTCCGCCATAATAAATAAGCCATCCAGCCATAACCAAGAATCATTAAACTGATCCGCATGGGTTCAACCCAGTCCAGGGCAATATGCTCGGCTTTTAACATACTGATGGTCAGTGCTGTCAGGCCCATAAAAACACTGCTACCGGCCAGAGGGGTCAGACTATAGCCCAGATGCCATGGGATTATGGTTTCGGATTTAATAATGCGTCCTGCCAGCCATAAACCGGCCAGAATACTGCCGCCAATCACGGCAGTGGTTGCGCCGATATAAAGTAAAATGCTGACCCCATCCAGATAGCTGAACACATCATTAGTGTCGGGATAATGGGTTAATAACCACCAGGGAGCATTATCATTAAGCAGCCAGAAACTGTCTCGCTCAATCAGCCATTCGGCAATATTTTGTTTTAACTGTACAAACCAGGGTGATGCTGACCATTGAAAAGCGCCGGTTGCCACGCCCAGCATGCCCAGTGCCAGTAATAAGATATCCCAGTAACTGGCTTTAGCCGGTTCAATATTAAGAATTTCCTGAGCCGGTGAGCGGCTGCTCAGGGCAACAGCCTGACGATGGCTGCTGCAGCGTCCGCACATATGGCAGTCACTATTACCGGTCATACTGCGGACACTGACCAGTGGGGCGCAGTCCACTGCAGGGGTGCGCTGCGGTGCCAGATCCCAGGCTTCGCTATCCACTTTAAAATGGATGGGAGCCAGACGGGACAGGAGGGAAAATACGCCATTGGCTGGGCACAGATGGCGGCACCAGACCCGTTTGCCTTTGCCATAAATAAAACCCACCAGCATGGCAACCACAGTGGAACCACCCAGGATTAACAGAGCGGCTTTGGGGTATTCATACACCGAAATAAGCTGACCATAAATGGTGGTGAGCACAAATGCCACAAAGGGCCAGCCGCCCCAGCGCATCCAGCGGGGAATGGCATGGCCCAGTCCAAAGCGGCTGGTCCATTCACTTAATGCTCCTTCCGGACAGAATACCCCGCACCATACCCTGCCCATGAGTACCATACTAAGCATAACAAAGGGCCACCAGATCCCCCAGAAAATAAACTGTGCAAAGAGAATTAAATTTTCATAAAAATGCACATAATCTTTAGGCAGCGGCAGCATGGCCGGCCAGATCAGCAGGGTAAAGTAAAACAACACAATAAACCATTGCAGACCAAGGATCATTCTTCGGTGCTGCTGCATAAAATCGCCCAGTTTTTGCAAAAATGGTTTTTTTAGTGGCATTTGTTTAATGGCTATGATGGAGACATTCATAATACTTTGGTAACTCTTGTCTGGATGCAATAATTCTGTTTTAATTCATATGAAAAGTTCAGGCACTGGCCGCCGGCTTTACACTGGCCCGCTTTAATAACCAGAATACCGCCAGCCAGTAAAGACCATAGGCCAGCAACATGCTCAGCGCGGGATAAGAGCGGTAACCGGTAAAAGCAGAAATCAGAGAGCCGATAGTGGAGCTGTCATCGAGTATAAAGCTGCTGTCCCAGACCGGGTCAATAATGGCCGGTATCCAGTCAAGACCAATCATGCGCTCTATACCATCCACGAGTAACGCTGCGGCTAACAGCAGTAATAAGATTTCACTGATGCGGAAAAATAATTGCCAGGAAAACCAGCGGGTACCTTTTTGCAGGATCCAGAAAGTAATAAAAGCCAGCACAAAACCACCGATAACCGCCAGGCTGAAAGGCATGAATGCGGAGTTCTGTGCCAGACCGTTACCATAAACAAAAATGACGGTTTCAGCGCCTTCCCGGCCCACGGCTATGGCGGCCAGAGTGGCCATACCCCACCAGTTGGAATTTTCTCTGGCCTGCTGCAGGCCGTTTTCCAGTTCTGCCTTAAGTGTGCGGCCGTTACGGCGCATCCAGATCACCATCTGGGTAATTAAGGCAGAGGCAATAAGGACAATAGCAATCTGAAAATAATCCAGTGCCTCGGCAGCCAGCTCACTCTGTACTTTAAGCATAATAAAGGCCAGTACTAACGCCAGTCCGATACCGCCCAGTACGCCGCCCCATAAATAACGTAAACCCATTACGGCATCCACAGAGCCGGAACGGGTTTGTGTTTTAAGCCAGGTGTATAAAATACCAATCACCAGCATGGCTTCAATACTTTCTCGCCAGACAATAAAAATAGTACTACCCATAATTTTTCTCTCTATTTAACAACAATATAACCTTCCGCTGTTTCAGGATGAAACTCGCCAAAAAAACGATACCGTCCAGGTTTTAAAGGTGCAAATACAATAGAACGGCTAACACCTTCAGCCAGTACGGTTTCCTTGCGTAATTGTTTGCTTTCAAATTCTTCCGGGCCTGGACCAAGATTGGTAATGACGATTTTAAAGCGGGTTTTAGCGGGTACTTCAATGACTTCCGGTTCAAAGTAACCGTTTTTGACAGTCAGTTTATAGGCGGGCAGTTCAGCCTGAGCCGTACTGCTCAGAAACAGAAAAGCGCTTATAAACAGCATTAAAAATTGTTTCATAAATAACTCCAAATAAAGTCTGGATTAGTATTAATAATCTAACTGTGCTCTTAATCCATAAGCAGTTAAAGAGGATGCATCTTTATCACCGGCAGGATTGCGAATATGCTGTACATTGGGTGACAGATAGATCTGCTCATTAATCCGGTAACGGTAATAAAGTTCTGCAATCTGTTCAGCTCCATCATCCATTGCAGGGTTGGCATCCCTGTATTCATCACTCAGAGACAGAAAGCCCAGGGCTACACCAATGGCATCGCCACCGCGACTCCAGTAACTGCCGCCAAATTCGGCACCAAAGGTCAGGGTCTGATCAAAGGACACGTCACCCTGAGTCTGCTGGCCGTAACGGGCAAATAGAGTAGTGTAGTCATGTACCTTCTGATCAATACTTAAACCAAAGCCAGCATGGGTGCTGTAATCTTTGTCAGGTTTATTAAAGTCCTGGCCGGAATAGTTTTTCCAGTAGTAAATTCTGTAATTACCTTCCAGACCAGAAAAAAATCTTTGTTGCGTTTCACTCTGAATAATATAAAACGGATCAGAGAAGCTATCATTAAATTCAGCACCTTTTCCAGCTCCGAATGCACCAAAAGAAAGACCATACTGTAAAGGTTTTTGAGCTTCATTAACCCAGGCCATACGGAAACCGGGGGTAAAGCCAAATTCATCAGTGCCGATGTCTCCACCGGCATCCAGCAGAGGATTATGTACAAAGGACTGGTTCATAAAGCCTCGGGTTTCATCATCGGCAATGGCATTCTGGTCAAAGAACATAAAGGGATCCATTTTACCGATGGTCATTTCCAGGTGTTCTCTTGAATAATCGGAATTACCACCTAATGGTAAAGGTATATCTAATTGATACCATAATTGAGCCAGCAAAATAGTACTGTCGGATTTATTGGATCCTGGCCGCTGAAAACTGGTACTGTTAAAGGAGGAAAAAGCTCCGCCGCTGCCGTCATCATAAGGTGCATTCTCGATTCCAAGACCCTGACCGACTCTTAAATGGGTAAATAGTTTGCCTTTAGATGTACCTATATTGCCAACAGGTACAGTTATTTCCAGGTCGCCTCGATAATTAAGCTCGGAATCGTTTTTATCGTAATCCTGGGGTTTGCCGGATAAATGCTGACCAACCATGGTTAAGCCTCCGGAAACTTCAATACCTTCAAGTGATTTGGCTATCTCAGCCATTTTCCTATAGCTGTTGGATTGTGATTCTACTGCTTTAAGTCGAGCAGTTAGTTCAGGTTCACTGGCACTAATATAAGGTTCGTTCAGGGCTTTTTTAAGCTGGGCATTTTCCGTCTCCAGAGCCTTAAGCCGTTTTTCCATCTGCTCCAGGCGTTTTAAAATCTGCGCATCGAGGTTGCTGGCGGTAACGGGCATACTGAAACTGCTGATACTCAGGCCGGTGATTACTGCAAGAGAGAGTGTATTGAGTTTCAGCATGGTTTAGTAACCTCCGCGTTTGCCAATACCGGCAAAAATAAATTCATATTCCACATCAAAGGGCTTGAACCAGGGGCGGACACCAGTGAGGCGGTCAGTATGTCGGCCAAAGTGTTTACCGGATGGGTTTTCAGGAGAATTAGGCGGGTAGATGGTATATTTAACGGTGTATTTACCCGGCCCCATCAGTTTAACATTATCACCATAATGAGGACCGTCATTGGCGACCATGGGCATAAAATCGCCCTTGATGACTTTATCAGAACCTTTTTTACGGACTTCGTATTTAACATGCAGATAAGGTATCCAGTCACCTTCGGCAAAACCATTGGAATTGATGTCCAGTGCGCGAATATCGGCTTCCAGGTGAACATCGGACTTTTCCGAAGGGGTCATCATGCCTTCCGGTTCCATGCGCACAGGCTGTAGGTAAACGGCAGCGATTTCCATGCCGTTACGCTGTTCGGGGACGCCAATGGGGTATTCTACAGCTTGTGCTGATAAACTGGACAGCAACAAAGAGGCACCTAAAAGCAAAGGGGCTTTTGAAAAAAAAGTGTCAAAAGAAAACAAAGCCATAAAACAGAACTCCTTTTTATAAATTAATTTTATATTAAATCTAAATAAGAATGATTATCATTAATGTTACATTTATGTTTTATGGTTTGTCAAATAATATAATTAGAAAGTGGTAAAATACTTGAATATACTTGATCTATATCATCTGCTGGCTTTACAGAACAAAGGGGTATTCATTAATGATAAGCAGAGATTTACTGCAGTTAATCAGAAGTACATTTATACTGGACTGGCAAGGCATTCA
>Ga0256831_1001109_pt1 | contig 14190 bp, 11 predicted proteins | sample 132544metaG_FD_189087 | JGI IMG/M metagenome (GOLD analysis project Ga0256831, IMG submission 189087) | Hydrothermal vent microbial communities from Lau Basin, Pacific Ocean - 132-544 | ecosystem: Environmental > Aquatic > Marine > Hydrothermal vents | place: Pacific Ocean: Lau Basin | collected...
ATGTGCCTCAGGAGGTTATTATATTGCCGCCGCCGCCGATGAAATCTATGCAGATAAAGGCAGTATGGTTGGTTCTATTGGGGTTCTAATGAATGGCTTTGGCTTTGAAAAAGTTATGACTAAATTGGGTGTTACCCGTCGTTTATATACAGCAGGTGAGCATAAAGGCTTTCTTGATCCATTTACGCCTCCTGAAGAAGGGGATATTGCCCATGTAAAAACTATGTTAGCCAATATTCATCAGCAGTTTATTGATGTGGTTAAAAAAGGGCGTGGTAATAAACTCAAAGATGATCCACTCTTATTTAGTGGTTATGTTTGGACTGGAGAACAAGCCATTAAAATGGGCTTGGTTGATAAACTAGGCAGTACTAGCTATGTGGCTAGAGAAGTTATTGGTGCTGAAGAAACGAAAGATTTTACGGTTTCAGAAGGTGTACTTGATCGTTTTGCCAAGAAAATGGGTGCTTCGATTGCCTCAACAATGGCAGAAATGAGTGGCTTTGGACAGGCTCCACAATTGCGTTAATAGCCTCATAAGTAAATCTTGACCATCAAGCAGTTGATTGCTTATTTGGGACTGGGGCTTTAGCCCCAGTCTACCTGTCTTAAATTATCAGTTAGTTATTAATTGCTGTATTCATTAAGTCTGCATTAATAAGCAGATGTACCCATATACTGGCTGCGTAACCTAGAGCGATTGCCCATGACCATTTCATATGGGCAAAAAAAGTATAAGTACCCCTAGCCTGCCCCATTAGAGCAACGCCTGCTGCTGAACCTACCGATAGTAATGAGCCACCAACCCCAGCGGTGAGCGTTACCAAGAGCCAATGTCCTAAAGACATATCTGGATTCATGGTTAATACGGCAAACATAACAGGAATATTATCTACTATCGCCGAGAGCACACCAACAATAATATTGGCTCCTAAAATACCAGTGCCCATAATACCGGGTTCAGAATACATAAGATGGGATATTTTTGTTAGATAGCCCAAAGTGCCTAAACCACCGACACAGAGGATCACACCATAGAAAAAAAGTAATGTATCCCACTCTGCTCTGGCAAGAATACCAAAAATATTATAGTTCTCTTTATCTTGTTCTGTATGTAAAGCGGCATTGCCCATATTGGCATTGGCTAATGATTCTACATTAGCGGAATTAACTTCTCTTCTATTAAGGTAATAGGCAAACAATTTCAATAGACCTAAGCCTGTCATCATACCTAATACAGGAGGTAGGTGTAAGAAATTGTGAAAGCTGACAGCCATAATAATGGTGAATAGAAACAAGGCAATCATAACATAGCCGCCATATTTAACACTTACCTTTGCATTCAGAGGCTTAGGCTTACCCTTAGGAACGGAGAATGACATAATTATTGCTGGAATCAACCAATTGACTAATGAGGGGAGTAACAAAGAGAAAAATTGATCAAATTGAACAATACCTTTTTGCCACACCATAAGAGTAGTAATGTCCCCAAAAGGACTAAATGCGCCACCGGCATTGGCAGCCACGACAATATTGATGCAAGCTAGTATAATAAATGTTGGCTTTCCTACACCGACAGACATAGCGACTGTCGCCATTAATAAGGCAGTTGTTAGATTGTCTGCAATAGGAGAAATTAAAAAAGCAAGTAAGCCTGTGATCCAGAAGATCATTTTAAGAGAATAGCCACGAGATACCAACCAAGCACGCAGAGCATCGAAGACATTACGTTCTTCTAAAGCATTAATATAGGTCATTGCGGCTAATAAAAAGAGTAATAGTTCAGCATATTCTTCAATATTATGCTTGACTGCTATGCCAGCAGCATGAGGCTCACCAATGCTATTGTAGGCAAGGCCAACCAAAACCCAAATAATGCCGGTAGCCACTAATACTGGTTTCGATTTTCTAAGATGTAGAAATTCCTCAGCAATCACTAAACTATAGGCCGTTAGAAAGACAATGACCGAAATAAGGCCGTAAATGCTTGTTGTTAAATCAATAGAATGGCTGTTCTCAGAAGCAAAAACGGATGAAAAGGGGATAACTAAGAGGAAAAAAAAGAGGCAAGAAAAAAAATAGAAAAGATTTTTTTTCGGGTGTATTTTTATCATAAAGACTATCCTTTAAGAAATAAATGAATTTAGGCTACGTTAACTATAGCAAGCATAAATAAAAAATCTATAAAAAGCCTATTATCGGGATAGAGCGAGGGTAAGGGTGTTGCTTAGGAAAGTAAACGAATGGTTTCTTCAACTTGTTCCTTGGCTTGTTCAAGTACGCTGATACTCAGCTCAGGTGTGAGTTGTCCTAAGGCAAGTTTAGTAAAAGCAGGTACTTCATTCAATTTGGGAATGTTATCGGTATTGGGCTGACCAACTAAGGCATGCAATTGTGCCACAATAATAATATCGCAATAGTCCGGTTTTTCTCCGGGTTGGCGTAACCAATTTTGAGCTTCTCTGGCGGTGGTAATGAGATCGTCTGAAAAATTCCACTTGCTGAGAATAGCGGCTCCAACTTCGCCTTTTAGCTGTTCAATTAAAGAGGAAAAATGGGCGCTATCATCCATAATATCAGGGTGTTTATCGGCATAGGAAATAATTGGTATAGCACCAATATCATGTAATAGTCCCGCTAACAAGGCATGCTCTGGATTAAATCCGGGGGTAATTTTAGCGAGCACAAAGCTGAGAGCGGCGACTTCCCGACTGTGTTGCCAGATTGCCATCATCTTCTTTTTTAATACCTTGTTTTTAGTGGTAAAGAGTTCCTTCATGCTAAAGGAAGTGACGAGTTGAGATGTTATCTTGGCTCCAAGTCGAGTGACTGCCATCTGGCAATTATCGGTTTTACGAACAGAGCGATACAGTGCGCTATTAGCTGTTTTAATGATCTTGGTTGTGATAGCTGGGTCAGAGGCAATGATTCCAGCAATATGTTTAAAGTTACTTTTACCATCATTTAATGATTTGCGGATTTTTATCGCAACATCTGGGACACTAGGTAATTGCAGGCGATCACTGCTTAGATCAGATAATAAACGTTTGTATAAGTAGTGATGTCTGATGTTTTCAGATTGATCTGACTCGTCGACTTTTTTAGAAAACTGTAAGAGTGTTTCCAGATCAACAATAACGACCTTTATTTCACCGATGCTCTTTACACTATAGCGACTGGGGCGATAACGAGATAATGGACTACGGGAATTTTCACTGCGGGAATGAACCACCCATTGAGTATTGCTATCATCTTCCAATTTGACACTGCCATCAATTAAAAAATACTGATAAGGTGTATCACTATTGAGGGCAACCAGTATTCGGTTGGCAGGAATTTTTCTTATTTGAATTAAATTGGCTAATTCAACCAACTGGCGGTCGCTAAGATGTTGAAACGGTAAAAAAAATTTTAAGAATCTTAATACCATAGCCTAAAGTTCTAATGAGTATATGTTGAGAATGGTTTCTGAAGATAAGTCAGAATAATTTTACTGCTGGTTTTATACCTGATTTTTGGCTAAATTGCACGTTTTTATCATTCTTGTTCAGAATAGGCGAGTGTTAATATAAAGCTAACTGACTGATCTTTTGAATTATTTCGGGCTTCTAAGGTAGCCCCATGATACTGGCTGATTAATTGGGCGATATGCAAGCCAATACCCAAGTGTGTATTATTGTTTTTTTGCTTACGATAACTGGTCAGTGAAGAAAAAATAGTGCTCAATTTATTCTGATCAATTAACTCACCATAGTTCTTTAATTCCAAAATTAGGCTGTTTTGTTTATGAGACATTGTTAGGCTGATTGCTGTGCTTTTTTTATGAAAGCTTATCGCATTGCTGATTAATTTATCAAATAATTGAGCCATTAACTCGGGAGATACCGCTAACATGGCTTTATCCATTGACGTATGGAATATAATTTTACTATCAGCGTGGCTGGCTTGAATTGAGTCGATGTAGTGAGTGAAAAAGGAGACCATATCAATGACTTCTTTTTGCGTTGATGCAATGGCTTGCTCAAGACGATTGGCCTCACTCATGCGATTAAGCAAATCATTTAGGCGCAAGCAACCTTTATAGGCACGTTGAAGGTATGTTTGCTTATCGTCCAAGGCGTTATTTTCTAATGTGTGACTCTCTAAGCTGTCAATATTTTCAATGGATGATTTAATTATGGTTAGAGGTGTACGCAATTCATGAGAGAGTTTGCCTGCTAGCGAACGCAAATACTGGTTGTTTTGCTCAACCTGAGTGAGCAAGCTGGAAAAGCTTCGTGCTAAGTCACCGATTTCATCATTATCATGGCGATACAATTGGTTAGTGATTTGGCCATCAGATGATAGAGCTTTATTGGTATCATCCCGTAATTGGGTAATACGAGTTAATAGTTGTGTTGAAAAAAATAATAAAGTGGCGGTTATTGCTAGAAATAAGCCAATGCTCAGCCATAAAATTTGTTCAAAGGTATTGTCTTGCAAAGCAAGTAGGGTGTCATTGCTTTGTTCTAGCACCAAAGAGCCAATCACTTCATTATCAAAGTCATAGACAGGTACATTGACCGATAGAATCATCCGATCACTATGTGGGCTATCGAGCCATTGTACAGAAGAGTGTCCTAGTAATGTTTGTTCTATCCCCGTACTATTAATGCGACTTTGATCAGCACTAAAAAAAGAGCCTTTTTCAGGATAAGCCATAATAAATAAATAGAGTTTTCGATATAATGAGAGCAGTGAAAATTGCTCCTTTGTCTGTTTATTCCAGTTTGGGTTATGACTGGTTCGGGCACTGACATAGTGTTGTTTGTTCAACAACCAAAGGCGGCTCTTATCGGGTACCAATTGTTCTAGTCGTAGGGTACTGAGAGGGTCAGTTAAAATAATTGGCTTAAGTTGCTTGCTAGTTAGTGTTACAGAAGCATTAGGTGTTTGCTGTGTGAAAGATACATAATGATTCACCTGAGTAATTGGGACTCTAAGCTCGAAGAAATAGCCCTGTGGATTTTCATGCCATTTTCCTAAAAGGGCTGTTTGCTGAGTTAAGTCATTAAGGATATTGCCATTGAGCCGATCATAAGCATGACTGTAAAAATGATAATGTTGGATGTTATGAGCATAATCGAGATAGTGAAATTGGATAATTTCAGATGCTTTATCGGCGCTAAAATGTACGGTTCCAAAGGCACTTGTATTTTGCTGTTGGCTTTTCTTTATGTGGACTAAAAAATAATAATACTGTTCATCACTGCTGCATAATAATGATAAATTTTGTCCTTTTCTTTTGGGTAAACTTGACCAGTCTGAACTCAAGCCATCAATCGTAATGGGCTTATTTTGTGGATAGCAATAAATAGCGGCGGTATTGTTTTGGGTGAGGTGATTTAATGTCAATAATGAGGCATTACCCTGAAAAGCAGAAGCAATGGTTTTGGCAATGACTAACATAGACTCAGAATGGTTTTTTTTTAAAAAGACCTCTAAGCCCTTGAGGTAACTAAAACCTGCAATAGGTAAAATAACCATTAAGAGGGTTGCTAGTAGTAATTTACCACGTAGACCAATAAGGCGAAATTTATGGGATTTTGTCCTGTTATCAGACATAGGATATAGGGGCTATATTGGTCATAGTTACTATATTGTTTTAACACATGGTTTTATATGTTGAATAAATAGTTGTACTGGATAGACTTGTTTTGAGTTGTTCATGTGCTAATGGCAATGCCAGCGATAGCCTGCGCCATAAATGGTTTCGATGCAATTAAACTCTTTATCGAGTAACATAAATTTTTGTCGCATACGCTTAATATGAGAGGTGATCGTGCTATCATCCACAACAGTACTGGCATCGGTCATTAACTGCTCTCTTGATTTAACATGGCCGGGATGTTTTACCAGAGAATAGATCATCCAAAATTCGGTTAAGCTTAATTCAATAAGCTGCTTATCCCATTGCACCTCAAGGCGTTCTAAGTTTAAAGTCAATTTATTTATGGTTAATAATTTATCTTCATTGCTCTGCTGATTAAGAGCTTTAATTCGACGGAATAAGGCTGATATTCGGGCACTTAAGTGTGGCAGACTAATGTCTTTGGTTAAATAATCATCTGCTCCTAGACGTAAGCCAGAGATAGTATCAAGGTCATTATCTCGGGCGGTTAGAAAAATAATGGGTAGGCTCTCGGATTGTTGCCGTAATTGTCGGCATAAGTCAAAGCCACCCTCTATCTCGTCATCAAGACCAATATCTAATAAGACTAAATCCGGTAAAGATTGCTTAAATGCTTCTTCAGCCTCTGATTTTGTACCATAGGCAGTCACTTGATAGCCCTGACGTAACAACATTTCTTGATAATTGTCTCGGATGACCGGTTCATCTTCTACTATAACAATATTTTTTGCCAAAATAAGTGCTTCCTTAAATAAAATAGTTAGTAATCCAATACGACTGTTTTAAACGCCATAATTTAGCCATAATGTGTCACTATCTTGCCAGATACTGATCGCTAGCCTGACATAGTTGCATGATTAAATAAATGCCTCTGAATAATTATTATTAAAATAAGATGAACTGAGGATCATAATGATAAATATAAATAAATGCCACTGCCCGTCATCAGAAGATTTTTTTTATTGGCCACCAGAAGAAATAGCACATTATAATAACTGGTGTGAAATTAGACAATTACAGCATCGAAGACGTTTGCTTAGTGTTGCTGAAGATAAAAAAATAGTGATTATAAAACACAGCCATAAATAAATTAGAGAAGCATAGGCAAAATTGAAGAGAAATTTTCCATAATGGATTAGATAATGCTAAAATACTCTGATAAATTGAGCGTCTGTCGGTAACTCATTAAATAATGAATTGGCTCGGACATTGATGGTCATCAGTTAACAGCAAGTCATAATTCAATGAGGAATCGCAGTGGCATTAAAGTTTGTTGAATCAGCAAAACTTCCTACCCAGTGGGCAGAATTTACTATTTATGGTTTTGAAGATGATCATACGGGCAAAGAGCATATTGCCTTGGTTCTTGGTGATGTTGCTGACGGTCAACCGGTTGATATGCGTATTCACTCGGAATGTTTAACAGGTGATGCGATGTTTAGTATGCGCTGTGATTGCGGGCCTCAATTAGAAGCAGCTCTTAAGCATATTGCTGAAGAAGGCCGAGGCATTGTGCTCTATTTGCGTCAGGAAGGCCGAGGTATTGGCCTTATCAATAAAATTAAGGCTTATCACTTGCAGGATAATGGCGCCGACACAGTTGAAGCAAATGAACAACTTGGTTTTGATGCCGATCTTAGAGAATATGATATTGCCCATGTGATGCTCAGCCATTTACAGGTGAATAAAATTCGCCTTATGACTAATAATCCACGCAAAGTAACTGCCTTAGAAGAACAAGGCTTAGATGTTGTTGAACGTCTGCCATGGAAACATGGTGAAAACCCTCATAACTCACATTATCTATCCACTAAAGCAGGCAAGCTAGGGCATATACTCTAGCTTCATGGCAGCTGTTTCGAATACCTCTGAGCTCTGTTTAATTAGCCGTTTTGTGTTCCTTTAATACACCTAAGTCTTTGGCTTTTTTACTATTTTTCTGCTATCTTTAACCAAAGATAACAAATGATAGCAATTAAAGGAGAATCTTATGGATGTAGGGACATTTATCTTTTGGGGTGTGGTCATCCTTGCTGGGCTTTATTTTGTCGGTATTTATAATAATCTTGTTCGTATAAAACACAATGTTTCTCAAGCTTGGTCAAATATTGATATTTTGCTCAAGCAACGTCATGATGAATTGCCCAAGCTGGTCGAAGTGTGTAAGCAATATATGCAATATGAGGGCTCAGCATTAGAAAAAATTATAGCTGCTCGTTCAGGTGTTTCTCAGGCCAGACAATCGGGTGATATTGCCGCCCTTGGTGCGGCAGAAGGACAATTACGGCTGGGACTAGGAAGTTTATTTGCTGTCTCAGAAGCGTATCCAGAGCTTAAAGCAAATGAAAATTTCCAACATTTGCAAAATCGTATTACCGGCTTAGAAGATGCCATTGCAGATCGCCGTGAATATTATAATGATAGTGTGAATATCAATAATATTCGTATTGAACAATTTCCCGATTTATTTATTGCCCGTTTTTTTAATTTTAAAGAGCAGCAGCTCCTTGAGTTTGATGAAGAAGAAAAGCAAGATGTTGATATGAAGTCCTTGTTTAACTGATTGTTTAACTGATTATTTAACTGATTGTTGAGCGCTTATGTTTGAATGGATAAAACAACAGATTATTTCTGCCGATCTGATTGGTTTTTGGTTATTTCTTTTGGGGCTAGCGGCTTTATGTGGCTTAAGCCTATATGGTATCTTTCGTTACTTTCATCGTGGTCGGATCATTGATGATACCCCTACGTCTAAAATTCGTTCTGCCCATCAAGGCTTTGTCGAGCTAGAAGGGCGAGGCCGTTTAATGAAAGGAACACCGATTGTGTCGCCTTTAAGCGGTATGCAATGTCTTTGGTATAGTTATACTATTTCTAAAAAAAGTAATGACTACAGTTCCAGAGGCTATGATTTAGAGAGTCTATTTAACCGCTTTGGTTCGGGCTCTGAGCATTGGGAAACAATTCGTTCAGAAACCAGTGATGATTTATTTCTGCTGGCTGACGAAACAGGCATTTGTGTGATTGATCCTGATGGTGCGACAATTACCCCCTCTTTTTCAAAAACATGGTATGGCTCTTCAGCAAATGCCATGGCCTCCTCTCCTTCTAACAACCGTTTTTTTGGTGGCAATTATCAATATAAAGAAAAGCGCATTGACGTTGGTGCTGATCTCTATGTGCTTGGGCGCTTTAAAAGTATTGGTGGACGGCGTGAGAAGTTAGATAAGTCGGCAGAGGTTAGGGAGCTTCTGGCAAAATGGAAAACTCGGCCTAATTTTCTATTAGCACATTTTGATGAAAATGGTGATGGCGAAATTGATGTGCAGGAATGGCAAAAAGTAATGGTAGCAGCAGAGCAGGAAGTTGAAAATAGCTTTTCAGAACGTTTGGTTCAACCAGAAATTCATACTGTCTCCAAGCCCATTGATAGCCGTCGTCCTTTTATTATTTCAGTTGAATCTCAACAAAGCATTTCTAAACGCTATAAATGGTATTCCAGAGGCAGCATCTTTGGGTTTTTCTTTTGTGGCATTTCTTTTGTCTGGGCCATAGGCATACGTTTAAGCCAATAGTGCTATGATTTCCCAGCTAGCAATGTAAATTATCTGCTGCATCAAGCGTATTTTGCAGTAACGTAGCCACTGTCATGGGGCCAACACCGCCAGGTACAGGAGTAATATAAGCGGCTCTTTCCTTAGCGGTAGCAAAATCAACATCACCCACCAATTGGCCGTTGTCTAAGCGATTGATACCGATATCAATGACAATGGCGCCTAGCTTAATCCATTCACTATTCACAATACCCGGTTTGCCTACTGCAACCACCAGAATATCAGCTTTGCCTACGTGATCAGCCAAATCTTTAGTAAAACGATGGCAGGTTGTTACAGTACAGCCTGCTAATAATAATTCTAAACCCATCGGACGACCAACAATATTGGATGCGCCGACAATACACACATTCATACCCTTAATGCTTTGCCCCATACGCTCAAGTGTTTGCTCCAATAAGGTCATTACACCACGAGGTGTACAAGGGCGTAATACGGGCATACGCAATGCTAAGCGGCCAATATTATAAGGGTGGAAGCCGTCAACATCTTTATCTGGGTGAATTTTTTCAATAATTGTATCTGGATTAATATGAGCAGGAACGGGTAGTTGCACTAAAATACCATCAATCGAATCATCATTATTTAATTGCCCAATAAGTGTTAACAAGGATTCTTGTGATGTATTTTCAGGTAAATCATGGGCAATAGAATGAATGCCTATTTTTTCACAGGACTGACGCTTATTGCGTACATAAACTTCAGATGCTGGATCATTGCCTACTTTAATCACGGCAAGCCCAGGGATACGTAAGCCTTGCTGGCAACGTTTTTTAACTCGTAGCGTTAACTGCTCTTTAATATCATTAGCAACTTGCTTACCATCTATTATCTGTGCGCTCATTGTATTGCTTATCCGAGTTTAAGGGCTTAAAGAATTTTTATGGCCTACATTTTACTAAAAAAACTAGGCCAATAGGAAATTTATTAGTACAAATTGTTGAATTAAAATTCATTTGAATTTTTTTTAAAAAGTGCTTGCAATGGGAAGGTAAACTCATTAATATACGCACCACTTGATGATTAGTCGCTGTTTTCTATATCATAAACTTGCAGATACATCTGCATGAAGATATTTATAAATTGATATGGAGTCACTAGCAGTTTTAACTACGCATTAATCGGGGTATAGCGCAGTCTGGTAGCGCGCTTGCTTTGGGAGCAAGATGTCGGGAGTTCGAATCTCTCTACCCCGACCAATTATATTTCCCAGTTTCTAGTGAAAACTAGAATATAGGTTCTGCGCCCGTAGCTCATCTGGATAGAGCATCGGCCTTCTAAGCCGAGGGTAGCAGGTTCGAGTCCTGCCGGGCGCACCATTTGCCTTGCCGGATTTGAAAAAATCCAGTTTGTACTATTTAATCAGATCTCGTATCCTATTAAATAGAACCTTTGTGGTGAGCGTAGCTCAGTTGGTAGAGCTCAGGATTGTGACTCCTGCGGTCGAGGGTTCGAACCCCTTCGTTCACCCCATTTACCTGCTACAATATTTAGTTATTACAAAGAAGTATCACATGCGGATGTGGTGAAATTGGTATACACGCTGGTTTTAGGTACCAGTGCCGCAAGGCGTGAGAGTTCGAGTCTCTCCATCCGCACCATTTATTTATGCCATTAGCTTTTAGCGCTAATTCCTTGTATTACCATTCCATAATTTCAACTTTTCCTCTTGCTCTTCTTATTTTCACACTTGTATTTGATCAATAACATGTTTAATCCAGATTCATTTTCTTTAAACGATATCTAAACTGGCGATAGGTGATCCCTAATAGCTCGGCAGCCGCTTTTCTATTCCAACGAGTTTCTTCAAGTGCTTGACGTATTTGCTGTTCATCATCAAGTGGTGATGAGAGTTTGTAACTGGTTCTTTGAGTAGTGGGGCTATCTTGTGATGGCACAATGGCATCTTGCAGAGAGAGTTCACTGCTTTGAATTAATGAGCTGTCACACAAAGCAACGGCTCGTTCAAGGATGTTTTCTAGTTCCCTGACGTTTCCGGGAAAGGCGTAATGTTCTAGTGTATTTATTGCTTCGTTGGATAATTGGTATTGGGTGCCATCAGAGGAAAGTCTCTGGAGAAAAAACTCAGTGAGTAAACGAATATCACCTTGGCGTTCTCTAAGGGGAGGCATTGCTAATTCAATGACATTAATTCGATAATAGAGATCTTGGCGAAAATGATCATTGGCAACTAATTGTTTGAGGTCTTTATGAGTTGCACTAATGATCCGAACATCAATTTTTTCTTCTTGTTGGGCACCTACCGAGCGAATGGCTTTTTCTTGTATTGCCCGTAATAATTTAACTTGCATTGATAGAGGTAAATCAGCGACCTCGTCAAGGAAAAGGGTGCCACCATTAGCAGCTTGAAACAAGCCTTGTTTGTCTTTATTTGCCCCAGTAAAGCTTCCCTTGATATGGCCAAAAAACTCACTTTCCATGAGTTCAGATGGAATAGCGCCACAGTTAACAGGGGTAAAGGGCTTATCTGAACGTGCGCTAAGTGCATGTATTTGTTTTGCCGCGAGTTCCTTACCAGTACCGGATTCACCGCTAATATAAACAGGAGCCTGACTCTTGGCTAGCTTGGTAATGAGTTTATTGGTTTGTTGCATGGTGGCTGAATCACCCAATAAACGTGATATATCTTGTTCTTCTATTGGTGCCTTTTCTACCTCTGAAGAGGTTTCTGGTAGCAGTTGATTTTTCTGTTGAGTGTGTGTTTCTTTTTGAGCCAGCTTAATAGCAGCATTGACGAGATTTCTTAATTCTGCCAACTCTAATGGTTTGGATACAAAGTCAAATGCGCCTGCTTTGAGTGCTTCAATGGCAGTATCCATATTGCCATGGGCACTGATCATGGCAACTGGGATGTGTTTGTATTGGTTTTGCACCTTTTTAACCAGTTCAATACCATTGCCATCAGGTAAACGCATATCGGTCAGGCAAATAGAAATTTTATGCTCATTTAATAAACGGTAGGCTGTTTTCAAGTCACCGGCGGATAAGGTGTCAATGTCCATGCGATTGAGTGTTAATTCTAATAACTCACATATATCGGGTTCGTCATCAACAATAAGGGCTAAGTGTTTGGTCATTTTTATTGTATTTTTTATGATTATGTCTGATCGGTGTTGGCACTATCTTCTTGTTTTTTTCGCCTTGGGTCAACAAAGGTTATTTGAAAACAGGCACCTTCTTTAATATCAATATATTCTAGTTTTGCACCATTACATAGGGACATCTCTCGTGCAATATACAGTCCCAGCCCAGTACCAGTGGCTTCTGTGGTAAAAAAAGGCTCAAATAATTGTGATAAATCTTTTTTGGGAATGCATGTACCATAATTCATCACTTGCAGATAGACAGTATTATTGCTTACATGAGTACCAGCAGTGATCACCACAGGGCGAAAATGATTATTATATTCAATAGTATGGCGTAATGCATTTTGGATCAAATTATTAACAATCTGATGCAAATGTTGTTGGTCAAAGAATACCTCAAGATCATCTGATTCGAATTTTAAATAAAATCGTTCCCGTGGCAATTGAATATATTCGTTTAGAAACTCCTGTACCCATTGATACAGTTTGATGTTTTTTTGTTCAGGTTGTTGCCGACGACTGAGATCCAATACCGTACCAATAATATCATTAACACGAATGGATTGCTTCTCAATGATTTCAGTTAAACGATGATCCATTTTATCCAAGGAAGGCGACTCGCTAAGTAGTTCACCTGCATGGCGAATAGCGGCCAGAGGATTGCGTAATTCATGGGCAATACTGGCTGTCAAACGCCCTAATGATGCCAGTTTTAATTGTTGAGCAGCTTGTGTCAGTTCAGCGTTGTCCTCAATAAAAATAACCGTACCACTTTGAGGTGTGCTACCCAGTGAAGCAAATTTAATTGTAAACTCGGAGGTATCCCTTTTCATGGTTAAACTATGAGTTTGATAGTTACTATTTCTTTGCCAGTTTTTAAATAATACATTTAATTCAGGTGAATAATGAAAAAGATTGGTTTTTTTATAGCGATCGTCTTTGTTTAATTTAAGCAGGCTAATGGCGGTATTATTAACCACCTTTATATTGGCTAAATAATCAATGACAATAACGGCAGTTTGCATACGCTGCATAATAAATTGAGTGAGTTGTTCCATATTTTCCAGATCAACTTGTTTTTGACTGGCAATTTCAATACTATCTTCACTTTTTTTCACCAGATAGTTAGTGAGTAAGGCGATTAAAAATAAAATTCCCCCTAATAAACCACTTTGGGCATAATTATTTGAGATGTCATAAGTGATCTGCAAATAACTTTGATCGGCAAATAAAATTAATGTGGTTAGAGCAGCATAAAAAAGGGAGGAACGTCCAAAGGATAAAATGCTAATAGCTGCAATTGGGATTAATAAGAGTAGACCTACGCCACTTTTTACGCCACCGCTGGAATGCATAATAAGAATAAGAGCGCAGAGATCAAAAATAATATGACTATGAGTTTGAAACCAGATGGCTGGCCAATGCCAGCGAATGGTAATGCCGTTAAGAATACTGCCGATAAGATAGGCTAAACTAACCACTTGAAATAGTTCGGGGTAAAGAGCACCAAAGGGGCCAATAGCTGAATTAGCAAAGATTAAACTAACAAAAAGACCGGAGATTAATAGGCGATACAAGTTTAATAGGTGCAACGGTCGCCACTGTTTTTGCTCCTGAGAAAATTCAGGCTTAAAATCAGGCAGAAAAAACGTATGGCTCTTTTCTTTAGGTTTTGAGATACGTTGTGTGATAGAAAACTTTTTGGGCATGGGATAGGCTAGTAGCTATGATTGCTTGTTATGGGTATTTTTTTGATGTTCACTATATTGATCAAGATGCTGATAGCTACAAAAGAAAT